>Ga0209117_1000004_pt1 | contig 292026 bp, 256 predicted proteins | sample BlaSpr_A8_OM2_M2_FD_187978 | JGI IMG/M metagenome (GOLD analysis project Ga0209117, IMG submission 187978) | Forest soil microbial communities from Thunder Bay, Ontario, Canada - Black Spruce, Ontario site 2_A8_OM2_M2 (SPAdes) (version 2) | ecosystem: Environmental > Terrestrial > Soil >... | reverse complement strand
GGTAGTGGGCCAATTGTGTGTTGCTGATTTGGTGGGGCGCGAATGAATTTGGAAAGCCATTTGCTCACGCGGCGCATTCGACAAGCTCTTGAACGGTCCAGATATGGTCTGTGATTCCCGCTTCCATAGCAGGCGTGACGCGCAAAGTTTGATGGACGCGGCAGAAGTTGAAAAAGGTCATGTAGAGGTTTACGGCGGCTGTCAGATGGTCAACTGTTTTGCTGAATCCGAGACTCAGGCGCGTAAAGCGGCGCAGATGCGTCCGCACACTGAGATTGGCGCGCTCGACGTGCGACGTGCTGATTCGGGATTCGTCCGGGTCTCCGCTCACAACGACTGGAATGGTTGCTGTGACTTTCGATGGCTGATACCATTCTGGCCCTTCGCCGTCATTGCTTCCGTACAACTTGACGAGCTGCGCGAAGTCAACGTCGGCTCCAAAATATTCTTCGACGGCGGGAACGTAACTGCGGAGTCCGTCCGTCGTAAGCTGGAATCTTCCGGTGACTCGCTCACTCAAGTCTCGAATGAAATCGTAGGCGCTCGTCGCTTCGCGCTTGGCGACGAGATAGGACAGAACCATTTTCGTGTCGCTGTCAATCGCCATCCAAATGTAGGAATCGCCCCACTCGTCCGGCGAGCCAGGACGCATGTGTCGTTCTTTGGTGTGAACAAAGGTCCACAATTCGTCGGCTTGTACAAACTGCGGACGGATACCGCGCACTCGCTTATCGAACAGTGTTCGGCACTTGTCGCCAATTGTGAGGAGCAAAGAAAGAATCGTTCCCTTGTGAATGCCAGTCACGCGGGAGATGGCGCGAGCACTCATTCCTTCAAGCAAGAGCGTGGCGATCTGCGCTGCCTTCTCCGGGTCTGTGTAGTGTCGTCCAAGGGGCTTCTTGCGAGGCTCAGAAAACGTGGCGCTACAGCCGGGGCAGCGATACCGCTGGATTCGCTTGCGTCCGTAGAATCCGAATCGTTTTGCTTCGTAGTGCTTGCATCTCAGGCAGGTCATGTGGCTTCTCCTCTTGTTTTTCTGCGGGAGAAGCCCGAATATGAAGGTCTCGGGTTCAGGCTCGGACTATCTCCGCGCTTGGATTCTTCCCTGCCGCCAGCTCTAACTGGCGGTAGGGAGTTTTTATTTATTCCCTGTATATCTGCTTTTGTTGAGTCTGCCTACGTCAGCAAAGGGGACGCGCACTCGCTTAGTCCATGCCTTCTTTCCGTATTTAAAAGTTTCCTTTGCGCGGCCACTTTCGACGAGCCGACTAGCGATGGCGTGAATCGTTGCGAGCGGATTGCTATGCTCAACGAAAAGGCTGCCCAATTCTTTAAGTTCGTCTCTGATTTCGCTGGCCGTGAGTGGCTGCGCAGAAGCGGTCACAACGCGGAGAATATCGTCTGTGAGGCTGTTATCGACGAGTTGTCGAAGTCGTGCGCCAGCATAGTCCAAGAAGTCTGTGTCTTTTCCTTCGGACTGGCCGATGAGCGTCGCCAGAGCGTTCATCGTTTTTCTCAAGGAAAGAATGCGCTCCTCGACGGTCTCTTGCTTTTCGAGGAGGGACTCCAATTCCTTTGCGGCAGCTTCGTAGGCTTCTCTGAACGTCTGGTTTGCCATACACCAATCTTAAGCGAGGACTTAAGCAAATGTCAACACATAAATTAAGCAAATGTACAAGCGGTTGGGACAAGGCTATCGCGGAGGCTAAGAAGGGCATAGAGCGGCTGCAAACGGCCATCAACGTATTCGAGAAGAAGAAGGCAGCGGGCGAGCCTTGGCCAAAGAAGGCAGCAACACAGAATTAGCCCACTACCGACACCCCTTGTAGGGGCTCAGCACGGCTGCGCCCCATCTCGGCACAGCCTCAAGTTCCTCGCCGCCGTGCTTCTCTTGGGCCACCCCCGCTACCCAAACCAACACCCCAATGCTAAAATTGAAAAGTACAAAACTACTGGGGAACGCGCCTTGTCCGACCACAAACAGGAAGATACTTTTCGCGTCATCGACCGACGCCCCTTCACCGCCGAAGGAGAATTGCGCAAAGGAGTTGCCGAAGAGCAAGAGCGGGAAGCGAAGCGCGAGGCCGCGCAGCATCCACCCGCGCCGCCCGCCGAGTCCGCCAAGCCCGCGGCGGAGCCGCCTGCCGAAACTCCCAAGGTCTCGCCGGCTTTCGAAAACTTAATTCGCATGCTCGGAAGCAACGCGGCCATGGTCCTGGGCGCCTACGCGGACCCGCGCACCGGACAGCCGATGATTGATCCCGAAGCGGCGCGCGAGTTGATCGACATGCTCGACGCACTTCACGAAAAAACAAAAGGTAATTTGGCTCCCGACGAAGAGTCGATCCTCCTCGACCTTCTCGGCAAGCTGAAGATGACCTACCTGGAGGTTAACCAGGCGGTAGCCGCGCAAGCCGCCCAGGCCAAAGCGAAGACGCGTCCCTGACGTTTTCCGCGCCGCAGTCCGCTCCGCCTCGATACAATCTCGTTAGGTTATGTTTGGCGCTCCTATAAAAGTCACCGTACTTGGCTCCGGCACCTCGATGGGGGTTCCTTCTCTTGCTTGCCATTGCCGCGTGTGCACATCGAAAGACCCGCACGATAACCGGTTGCGCCCCTCCCTGCTGCTCTCGCGCAACGGAGAGAACGTCGTCATCGACACCACACCGGATTTTCGTCAGCAGGCCCTGCGCGTCGGCCTCGATCGCCTCGATGCGATTTTGCTCACACACGCACACGCCGACCACATCCTCGGCTTCGACGACATTCGCCCGTTTAACATTCGCCAAAAATCCTCTCTGCCCGTGTACAGCACGGAAGAAACATTTCGCGTGATTCGCCGCGCCTTCGCGTACGTTTTTGATGACGCGCCAACACAAAGCACCGTTCCGAGCGTGGACCTCCACGTCGTCAACGGCCCATTCGAACTGATGGGTGTCCAGATTGTTCCCGTGCCGCTGCTGCATGGCGACCTCCAAGTGCTCGGCTTTCGCTTTGGCCGCGCGGCGTATCTCACCGATTTCAGTTCGCTGCCGGAAACCTCCGCCGCCCTCCTCGAAGATTTGGATGACCTGATCATCGATGCTTTGCGCGATATTCCGCATCCCATGCACCAAACCGTGGATCAGGCGCTGGCGCTGGTCGAAAAATTGAAACCGCGACGCGCCTGGTTCACGCACATCGCCCATGACCTGGCTCACGCCGAAACCAACGATCGGCTCCGCAAGCTCGGCCTGCGCCACGTGCAGCTCGCCTACGACGGCCTCGAATTTGAGGTGCGCGTCGATAACCCCCGGCCTTTCACGGCGCAGCGCGACCGCGCGACCGCGCCCACAGCCAGACCACCCGCCGTCCTGGCCTTCACTTCACCCGAACAATGGGCCGCCCACTACACGCCCTCCGGGCGCGCCAGCGTGCTCGCCATCGGCAACTTCGACGGCATCCACCTCGGTCATCAAGCCATCCTCCGCGCCGCTGTCGAGCGCGCAGCGAAAAGCAGGGATGTTGCCACAGCGCTGACCTTTGACCCCTCACCCCGCAAAGTCCTGCGCCCGGAATCCGCTCCCCTGCGCGTTTCCACCAACGCGCAGCGCATGGACTGGTTCGGAACCGTAGGTCTCGAAGCCGCGGTCGTCCTTCCTTTCACGCTCGATCTCGCGCGCCTTTCCCCCGAAGACTTCGTCGAGCAAATTCTCGTTCGCGGCCTTCATGTCCGCGCGGTGCTGGTAGGGGAAAATTTTCGCTTTGGTCACCAGCAAGGTGGGGACGTACCTTTGTTCCGCCAGTTGGCTGCGCGCCACGGGTTCGCCGTCGAAATCATTCCGCCCGTCGCGCTCGAGGGTGAAATTGTTTCGAGCACCGCCATTCGCCGCGAAATCGCAGCCGGCAACGTCACGCACGCCGCGCGACTGCTCGGGCGTCCGTTCGTCCTTACGGGAGAAATTGTCAGCGGCACCGGCACGGGCCGACGTTTCACTTTCCCGACTCTGAACTTGAAACCAGAACAGGAGCTCCTGCCGGACCGCGGCGTCTACGTGACACGCGCGCTGCTCGATGGCGAAACTAAGAGCCGCCGCTCCGTCACCAACATCGGCATGCGTCCCACCTTCAACGGCGCTTCGCTGAGCGTCGAAACGCACTTGCTCGATTTTTCCGGGGAGGTCACCGCAAAGCGCATGGAGATCCGCTTCTGGAAGCGCCTCCGCGAGGAAAAAAAGTTCACCGGCCCGGAAGAGCTGCGCGCCCAAATCGTCCGCGACATCGCCAGCGCCAACAAGTTTTTCACGCGCCTGCGCCGCTTTAGGTCGATCCGGCAGCCGACCACCGCGGCCGGTTAGCAGTTGACAGTGAAGAATCCCGTCCGAGCGTTACGCGCGAAGACGCCATTCGATGCTTACCTGAAAAACGTGTCTACAAGTTGCCCTAAAAGGAGAATCGTCGCCATCTAGCGGATTTATGAGGTTACAGGTATTGTTATGTTGAAATCCGGATGAATGCGCCGTGCCGAACTCCATGCGTTACTGCCAAACCTGCCGGCTCCAATTTGACAAACGCGGTTTTAGTCGGCACACGCTTTCCGTTTTTCACAGAAAGGCTAAACTGATCCGCGCCATGTTGGAGCGGAATTGCATCACTCATGCCGATATTGCCAGACGAATCGGGGTAACGCGGGAGCGCGTGCGTCAACTAGCTCTGCAAATGGGTTTCGCCGACGGGAGATCGCGGCACGCCGTTTGCCGAATGGAGCGCCGTAGGAAAGAAATGGCGGAGTTTTTTGTGCAAGCGCAAAAACGCGGGTTTGCAGTCGAACCGCTCGGGACGACGAGTGCTTACATAAACGGGAAGCTTTGCGTTCAACGGAAAGCGTGCTGGCACAACATAGGGAAAAGCGAACACAAATATACTTACGTTAGTATTCGTCAGCCCGCAGGCCGGTTTGATATCTGCGCGTGGAAACTACCGGATGGCCGCTTTCTGATTCTGCCCAAGAAGCTAACAGGTTTCAGGCAAACAACCTTCAACCCGGAAGAAAGCGAGTACCTGGGTACTGCCAGCTCCTCGCACTACTATCGACAACACATAGAAAGATGGAGCCTGCTCGGGCGACCCCGCCGCTCGAAATGAGGCTCGGGCAATCCCCGCAAGGGAGCTCCACCCGCCATCTGCGGTAGACTTGGCCTATGCTCCGTCAGATTGCGCCTGTGTTCTTCACCATGGACATTCCCGCAACGCTCGCCTATTACACAGGCAAGCTTGGCTTCGCATGTTTGGGGACGTGGCAGGATCCGCCGGTCTACGCTATCGTGGCGCGCGACCAGCAGGTGATTCATTTCCGCTGCGCCGAGGCGCCTACGGCCAATCCGGACAAATACGCGGACGAATTGCTCGATGCATACCTCTTCGTGGAAGATGCCGACGCACTTTATGCCGAGTACGCCGCCCAAGGGGTTGAATTCACTCGAGGACTTGGCAACATGCCCTGGCACTGCCGCGAGTTCGTGGTCAAGGATTGCGACGGCCGTCTGCTGGCTTTCGGCGCGAACCTATAGTCTTCTTCCGTCGTCCCCTTCAGAAACCGGCCTGAAGATAGAAACTCGAAATTAAAAATTCGTAGTTAGAAAAGGGACAAGAGAAAGACCCACCCTTTGAAAACCGCAAAGGCCACCCAAAGGCATTTTCGGAATTGAGGCGCGGCCACCCGCCAATCGGCCCGCCCCTGTCTGACATTTAGTTAGTCGGCTTTGTTCCCCTCTGAACATAGCACCATGATCTTGTGGTCGGGTTCATAGCGATTGCACGTTTCGGTTGTGTGTTGGTGGTTAAAGGTATCCTTGTATCGAACAAAACTAAAAACGTACCAGATTTCCGTGAAGTCTCTTAAGGCCGACAACTCTCCCGTACTTAAAGCTGCGTTAGATTCGACACCTTGCTGAGAAGACTGACCGGGGCCAAGAATCGATTTGCTTTTTGCCTTCTCATCAAACGCTACTGAAACGGCTAATTTGCGAGCCTCTTCTATGGATGTGTTTTTTGGTACTAGCCCAGTCATGCTCTTTGCCTCGAAATCGATCGCTGGTGTTTTGCCTGAATTCAGAATTGAGCTTCTGGCTCGCAGTTTTTCTCCCTCTTTTGGCTCGTCGCCGGTCGTCACACACGACACGTATGCGCGTTCGGAGAGGACCAACGATTTTGCAGCCGTCGTTGAAGTGGCTTCGGCTGCGGCAGCATTCCGTTCGACGCTTTTGTTCATGGTTTCCGTCGTATTCTGAAGGGCGGTCAACGTCTTGGCGGTCGACTCGGAACTCTCCTGCATACTGGTTAAGACCTTTTGCTGCTGATCGAAATTCTCGCCCTGATGCTTTTCTTGACGAATGCCTAGAACAATTTCCCATCCGATCAGACCGACGACAACAATTTCGAGAATGAAATCTCGTAATGGAACCCATCGCTCCCGATACTCTTGGAGGCTATTACGCTCGGTCAGCCAATCCCGCGCATCCTGCCGACTTATTGCCGAGGCGTTTATTGTTTGGAGGTCGTTTGTGGAAGGATTAAATCCGCCAGCGAGCATTATTCCGATAACTTGTTCACCATAACGGTCACACGTTTCAATAACTGATTCCGAGACGTTCGGGTTCATGAACCGGACGCCGAACAACGCCATCCACCATCTTCTAATTCGGCCGTATTTGGAGCTTGGCACGGTAAGCCGAATGTTACCAGAAATGTCTCCAGTCGCCGGAAGCGACCTTCTTGATGAAGGGTGGTAGAGGAAGTGGCGAGTGGCGAGTGACGAGAAATAAAAAGGAAAACTAGAAACTAGAAATCAGAAAGTCAGTCCCCCGGCACCGTCCCCCACTCCGCTGCCTGGACTACTCGGCCGCGGGAAACAACAACTCATTTCCGTCGGGATCGACGATCTTGATCACGTCGTAACCCCACCAGGACTTCTCGCTCGGAACCGAGCGCTCGACGATTTCACGGCGAAGCGCGGTGAGTCCATCGACGGTCAGTTCCACGAACAAGCGCGCCTTGCCGCTTCGCGTGGGATCCTCGCAAAGGATGATCTCGCATCCCGCGCGATTGACTTGGCAGACCCCGCCCGCGCCGTCGCCCTCATGCCAAGTCTTCTCGAAGCCGAGCAAGTCGATGTAGAAGCGAAGTGCACGGTTCACGTCAGCAACGAAGAGCACGGGACGCGTGTACCACCGGTGAGTGATTTGCTCTCTGACGGCTGTCTTGGTCATGCCGGTTCCTGATCCGCCCCACTAGTAGTGGGCCGGCCAGCATATCACGGCCAACACGGACGGGAGCAGAGGGGGGGAGCTTGCCGGCGGCGAGACCTTCCTTGTAGTGGCCGGTCTTTAGACCGGTACGAGAGCACGGAACCGCCAGGGAAGAAAGCGAAAAAGAGAAAAGCGCGGGTCTAAAGACCCGCCACTACAACCGCTTGAACCAGCGAGTCACCGGTCTGAAGACCGGCCACTACATGGAGCTAGGAGTTTTCCAGGGAGCCGACCAGGATGAGGCTGCGGAGGAACGTTTGATCCAATCGATGGTTTGGCTACCGGAGAATGGAAATTCTTGCGGACGTGCGCAAAGCTGCTTGCGGACGGGATTCCACCAGATGTAGCAGGCGACATCCTCGATCCGGTCCGAGGGCCGGAGAATGTGGTCGTAATAGCTCATTTCCCAGAGGCGGCGGCGGTGAGATTTGCGAAACGCAAAGGCGGAGCGTTGTTTGAAGACGCGGATGAATTCGCGCAAGTCCGAGCGGTCGTGAAGGCCCTCGGCAAGAACGTGAGAATGGTCCGGCATCAAGCAATATGCATGCGACAGGAACGAGTGCGTGGCAGCGCATTGCAGCAGCAGAGCAAGGACGCTTTGGGCCGTGGCTGGGTTTCGGAGAAAAGGGGCGCGGCGGTCGCAGCAGATGGTGACGAAATACGCCTGACGCCCGAAATAGTTTTCCGGCGAAAGGCGAGCGACTCGGCGATGGAGAGGCATACCACGCAGTAATGTACAGCAAAGCGTATCGTCGCGGTGAGGGATTGTAGTGGCCGGTCTTTAGACCGGTACGAGAAGCGCGGAACCGCCCAGGAAGAAAGCGAGAGAAGAGAAAAGCACGGGTCTAAAGACCCGCCACTACGGGCGGAGCTTGCCGGCAGCGAGATCTTTCAAGGCGCGGAGGCGTGCGTCGAGTTCGCCGGGCGTCAGGCGACCCTGGCGGTAGAGCGTGCGCAGAAAATCCGGGGCGGGGCGGTCGCCCTTGCGCGTGTTGCATTCGATGCAGCAGGAAACCAGGTTGCGGTAGGAATTGCGTCCGAAGCGCACGCGTGGCACGACGTGGTCGAGGCACCGCACGTTCGCGGGAGTGCGGCGAAGGCAGTAAAAGCAAGCGCCGCGTTCGCGATCGTGAATGGCTTTGCGGAGCGCCCAGGTTTTCAGGAAATCGGTGGCTTCGAGGGTCGAGGCAGGAGGCTCTCCCGCGGCTCCCGTGGCCAATGTCATGCCGTTCTTGCCCAGGCGGATCGCGCGGATCTTCTCCGGCAGGTGCATCTCAGCCAGATGGCCGCTCTTGCTGCGTTCGAGCACGCGCAAAGCCCCCAGCTCATCGAGCCGCCGCACCGCCTGGCGCGCCGCTCCGATGGAGAGACCCAAAGTGCGAGCTAAGGCCATAACCGCAAACTGCAGACGAAGCTTGCCGACCACGAGCGAATGGCGCAGCAGATAGGAATAGACGGCGCGCTCCTTGACGCTCAAGCCGAGACGTGGGGCGAGAACATCCTCAAACTGCATCCAGAGGAGTCCGGGGTTCAGTTTCTTGGGATTCATGTGCAGATCCTTGAGAAGAGAAAGCAGATGCGGAAAGCAGAAACAAAGGTGACAGAAGCCAACAGTTCAACCACAGCTAACCGTTGACACTCGCCACGGCTGGCAGCTAGCAGCTAGCAGCCAACAGTCAAGAGGACAAGAAAAACGCAACACAGAGAACCGTGGTCTCCCATGCCGCTGTGCCGTGTTTTGTTAACCGCCGACGCGAGTCTGCCGGCGGGCTATCGGTGTGACGTTCGATGGTCCGATTGCAACGATATAAAACTTTGAACATGGACTCCTGCATCGAGGGTCCATGTCTCACCGCTCCGTCGTCTATTTATATGGAGTAACTGCGCGCGCTAGAGTTCCAGAAACTCCTGCATCTGCTGCAACGCCTCGTCCAGCGCCCGCCGAAAGGCGCTGCCGCGTGGCCGTAGACCGGCAAAGCCCAGTTCGTGCTCCAGCCGTCTATCGACCACCTTCAGATTGGCCCAGCCCAGCATTTGCTCGCCCCATAGCATGGGCATAGCGTAATGGCCCAGGCGGCGCTTGTGGGCTGGCACATAGGCCTCCAGCTTGTATCCCCAGCTCCAGAACAACTGGAAGCGCCGTCGGTCCCAGACCACGGGGTCGAAGGGCGCGAGGAAGCGCAGCCGGTCGTCGACCTGGTGCCGGACAGCCCCGGGGTTCTCGCCCTGCGGCCAGAACCACAGCAGGCCGTCGACCTGGGCATGGGTATAGCGAGATTTGGCGTGCTCCTGGAGCTGCCGCACCTCGGCGGCCAGGTGCGGCACTCCATAGCTTAGCAGTCTGCACACATAGACCAGGCTGGCCGCTGGAAGCGGCGCGTAGAGTTGCACCACCATATCCAGCAAATGGCCGGCGCGCACGAGCCGCGCCTCGGGGCTGTCGTCGCGCGGCGGGTGCTCGACCGTCTGGTACACCCGGGTGCCGCCCTCGCGCCGCGCCACGCGCAGCAGCCCGCGATAGTGCAGCCCCTCCAGTAGATGATTGCTGACATTCAGGTCGGCGCCCCAGCGCCTAATTCGGCCATGGTCGAAATGCGCCTGCACGTCCTTGGGGTAGGTGGGACCATGCTGGCACACAAAGGCCAGCACCTCCTGGGCGCGCGCCTGCATCTTGGCGTCCCATGCGTCGCAGGCGCGTGGAGCCCCGCGCGGATGCAGCAGGGACAGGGTCTCGCTAGGCAGGAACCCGTAGTTGATGAAGAAGGCCTCTTCGATCGCCAGGCGCGGATAGCGGCGCTCCAGCTCGCCGACGCGATAGTCTTTAACGCGGTGCGCGAGGATCAGATCCTGGGCGCGAGCGGGCGCGCGAATCGGGTCGGCCTGGACAAAGCCCAGGCGCGCAATGGCCCGCAGCAGGCTGGTGGGCTTGAAAAGGCTGCGCGCAATCATGTAGCGGCGAAGCTGCTGCAGACTGGGGACTTTGAGAGGGCTCACGCGTGGCGTCCGGTAGGGGCAAGGATCATTGCCCCTAATTTATACATCGCACAGTATTCATCGTTCGCTGATCCGAATTCAACAAAATCAAACTTTGAACATGAACTCCTCCTGCATCGAGGGTCCATGTCTATCTGCTCCGTGATCTATTTATGTGAAGTAACTGCGCGGAACAAGACGCCACATCTGCGACTCTTCAGCTCCTGCTAGACATAATTTTCCTCAACACATAAAACGGATTATGTTGTTAACAACATAATTTGGCCAAAAAAGCTCAGGGAAGGCAACGGCTGCAGCTAGCAACTGGCACCCAACAGCCGACAGTCACGAGGAGAAGAAAAGCGCAACACCGAGAAAACAGAGATCAGAGCACACAGATAACGGAGAACAGCAACAGCACAGAGGAAGACGGAGACAAAAGTCGCTACAGGGAGTGACGCCTACGCCAGAAAAGAAAAAGCCCCGAACAGCGTCGGGGCGTAGTTTCTAACGCGTTTATCGTACCAGGTCTATGATGGACTCGTCAAGGACAGAATCAGTTGAATAATGAGTCAGTTTGAATTTTGTAGTGGCGGGTCTTAAGACCCGTGCCTTTCTCTACGCCATCGCGCGCCTACTCGCTGCCATCAACTCGACTTTTCGAGGCAATCCGCGCAGTATCCGCCGACTTCCGTGCGCGATACGGTCACAGCCAATCCGGACAAATACGCGGACGAATTGCTCGACGCGTACCTGTTCGTTGAAGATACCGACGCACTTTATGCCGAGTACGCCGCCCAAGGCGTTGAATTCACTCGTGGACTTGGCAACATGCCCTGGCACTGCCGCGAGTTCGTGGTGAAGGATTGCGATGGGCGTCTGCTGGCTTTCGGCGCGAACCTGTAGTCTTCTTCCGTCGTCCTTTCAGAGACCAGCCTGAAAATAGAAACTCGAAATTAGAAATTCGTAATTAGAAAAGTGGAAAAAGACCCACCCTTTGAAAACCGCAAAGGGTAGGCCACCCAAAGGCATTTTCGGAATTAAGGCGCGGCCGCCCGCCTCTCCTCCTTGATCTATGCGCCACCCGCAGCCTTCAATCTTCCGGCCTTCAAAGCCGATACGAGCGGGTCGTCAGGCTCTCTGCGAACTGAGAAGACTCTCTTGAATGCTCGGCATGGCAGCGGCCCGATGTGAGCGGCTTCGATCAGAGGCATGATTCGGCGAAACGAGTCTTCAGCTTTCCGCCTTGCGAGAAGCTCGCCGCCGGAGATGAATGCAGAGCCGAGAGATTCGTGGTCAATCTCGATCCAAACTGCGGAATCCCAAGAAAGGTGACACGGAACGAAATACCCCCACGAGCTGGACGGATATTCTGCGGAGTAGCTCTCTGCTTCAAACCCTCGGAAATCGAAAAGGCTGACACCGCCAATGCTGCGGACATACGGATAGCCTTCTGGTCCGACAGCCGTTCCCCAGCGCTCGTGTTCAGAGATGTCCGGTTTGGGAAGTATCGCGCCGCATTCTCGGATGCGCAGGAAACGGTCCTGGTTTGTTGTATGCCACACGCCGCCGACAAGCTCGGCCAACACTGCTTCTCTGAGGAAGTTCACGCCATGCCTTGGGCTGCCGTGCTCCACACCTTGGGGTCGATTTGTAGTCCGTACCGCATGTTGATGAGCCCAACAAAGAACATGCCCGTTCGCAATAGGTAGAAAAGGCTTTCGTCTGTAACCGGGAACAACGCGAGCGGTTTGCCGATTGCGACCCCATGAACAATCTCGTGCCTCTGGCCATCGAATTCTTTTATCCGCGTCTGGTCATACGCGTAGCCGTGCATCGGAGACCAGTTGTGTTCGGGTCTACAACGCGCAAAAAGCTTGCCGACTTTTGTAAGCAGCGACTCGCGCTCAAGTTCGACTAATCGTTTGTTGACTTTATCCCTGAGGAGCTGTTCGTAGGGTTGGTCGCGGGCTTCGAGCAATCCGACTTGCATGCCCGACAGTTCCTTTTCCCAATCGCTAGGCGCTTGAAGAGCTGTTACACGCAAACAATCGAAAGCCACTCCATCGAGGATCGAATGGTAGAAAATCAGCGTTGCGGCGTCCACTTGGGCGTAGGTCGTGCCAAGCATCGCTTTTGCGCCGGTTTTCGCCAGCGCCGCGTAATCGGGCTTCTTCGTCGGTCCTGGCGCGGTCGGGTCGATGGGCACCAGAAGTCCTTCCCACTCTGGCGCTTCAAACAAGTCCCGAATCAAGTCTGTCAGCTTAGAATTGAGATGCTTGTCGGCGTCGGACGAAACTGCGAGTAACGTAGTTCTGAAGTTAGAAACAACGGACGTTGCATGCATAAGTCGGGCGAAGGTTTCGTTCAGGAGCTGGAAGGCCTCGGCGACGGGGGGCATGACACAGGCGATTTTACCGCGCCTGCACGTAACACTCCACAGCCTCGATGCCGAACCGCTAATTGCTTTGCGGGTCCGTCGGCGAATTCCTCACACCGCCGGGCGGGTGGCCCGGACGATAAGTCCTAAGACGAAGTTGGGTGGCCCACACGTCGGGTCTACGTGTGGGGATTTTTCTGTTTAGTTTCATCGACGGCCATTCCTTGGCATGTAGCCAGGCACAAAAGCCGGGCAATCGGGGACAGCCCCCCGGCACCGTTCCCCACCCCACCGCTTGGACTACTTGGCCGCGGGAAACAACAACTCATTTCCGTCGGGATCGACGATCTTGATCACGTCGTAACCCCACCAGGACTTCTCGGTCGGAATCGAGCGCTCGACGATTTCACGGCGAAGCGCCGCGCGTCCATCGACGGTCAGTTCCACGAACAAGCGCGCCTTGCCGCTTCGCGTGGCATCCTCGCAAAGGATGATCTCGCATCCCGCGCGATTGACTTGGCAGACCCCGCCCGCGCCGTCACCCTCATGCCAAGTCTTCTCGAAACCGAGCAAGTCGATGTAGAAGCGAAGTGCACGGTTCACGTCAGCAACGAAGAGCACGGGACGCGTGTACCAGCGGTGAGTGATTTGCTCGCTGACGGCTGTCTTGGTCATGCCGGTTCCTGATCCGCCCCACTAATAGTGGCCGAGCAGCATATCACGGCCAACCCTGCGAGGCTCGGCGGGTGGAGCACCCTTAACTTAACTACGGAGGGCGCCCCACCCTTTCGCGTTTGCTTTTTGAAAGGGTGGTCCATTCTTCTCTTCGCTCTCTCATAGAATCCTGACTTGGAGGCCAGGGACAGGCGAGGTGTTTTCCGCGAGGAAGATGGCCCTTCGACTTCGCTCAGGGTAAACGAGTGACGATTGTACGACTCGGGCGGGGGCGCTATGATGAGTCAAAGGGATGGCAATGACGACCGAGCGAATCGAGATTAACCCGGCGATTATGCTGGGCAAGCCCGTGATTCGGGGGACGCGAATCACGGTGGAGCTCATCCTGCGCAAGCTCGCGGAGGGCGCGAGCGAGGCTGAACTGCTGCAAGACTATCCACACCTCACCACGGAAGACATCCGGGCGGCAGTGGCCTACGGCGCGGCCAGCGTAGCCCACGAGGAAGTTGTGTTGCTACCCGGCGCGCCGAATCCTGGCAAATCCTGAAGCATGAACTTCCTGGCCGACGAAAGCTGCGCCGGGCCTGTCCTGCGGGCGCTGCGCGAAGCGGGCCATGACGTGGTTGCCATTGGCGAAGTCGCGAGAGGCGCGAACGACGAGCAGGTTCTAGAGCGCGCCCTGAATGAGAAGCGGGTACTCATCACGGAGGATCGGGATTTTGGTGAATTGGTGTATGCGCGGGGCCGGTCGTCAGCCGGCGTGATTCTGATCAGGTTTCCTAGCCGCGCACGTCACGCTAAGCCAGCGACTGTGGTTGAGGCCGTGGCGAAGCTGGGTTCGCGACTGCAAGATGCGTTTACCGTGATAGAAGCCGGACGAGTACGCATAAGCAGCCGACCGTAACGCGAAAAGAAGTGACGTCACTGCTTTCGTTCGGCCTTCTTGAGACTCTGCTCGCCACTTGTTTACCCTGAGCGAAGGCAAAGGGCCACCCGTCACTCGCCACTTCCCATAGGTGTGACGACTTTGCTCGCCACTCGCCACTTCCCATAGGCGAGGTAAACTCGCCGCTACGAGTTCAGCTTTCCCAGACAATCCGCGCAATACCCGCCGACTTCCGTGCGCGACACCGTCACCTTCATGTGGAAATCGCGCGCAATCTGCTGTTTCAATTGTTCGTAAAGGCGGCTCTCGAACTCGCGCACCTTGCCGCACCGCAAACACGCCACATGGATGTGGTCGCGCGGGCCGTGCGTTTCGTAGTAGTGCCGGTCGCCGCGCAAATGCAGCAAGTCCAGCTCATCAATCAACCCGTGTTTTTTGAGGAGATCAATCGTGCGGTAAACGGTGACCAGGTGCACGCCGGAGTCAATCTTCTGCGCGCGCTCCAGGATCTGGTCCACGTCCAGGTGCTGCTCGGCGTCGTCCATCACTTGCAGAATCACCCGGCGCTGCCGGGTCAGGCGAATGCGGCGCTTCCCCAGCGCCTGCTGCAATCTTCCGGTTGTTTCCGCGGTATTGAGTCGCTCGCCGGTGGACGCCCGGTGCTGCGGTGATGCCGGCATGCTGTCTCCGAACGTGCGGCGCGCAGAACTGGCGTCTGCGGCTAGGAATGAATGGGCAGCAGCCGCACCACGTCATTGTACATAACGATGGCGAAGACCACCAACAGGAACACCAGCCCGACCTGCACGAAGCGCTCCTTGAACGCCAGGCTCAAGTCGCGCCGCAGGCCGCCCTCAATCGCCAGCAGCAGGATGTGCCCGCCGTCCAAGATTGGAATCGGCAGCAGGTTCAGAATTCCCAGGTTCACGCTGATCAGCACCATCAACGAAATGATCGCCAACGGGCCCTTCCGCGCCGCCTGTCCGGCCGCGCGCGAAATTCCTACCGGGCCTTGCAGTTGCTTCAGGGAAACGCGCCCGCTGAACAGTTTTCCGACAATTCCGGCCGTCTCTTTAATTTTTTCAACGGTCACCAGGCCCGCGTACCGCGCGCCCTCGGGAAACGCCACTCGCTTGTAAGCGGTATCTTCATGGACCTGCACGCCAATCTGATAAATGGTTTCCCCGCGCTCGTTCGTCGCAGCTTGCGGCGTCACCACCAAGTGCAGCGATTGCCCCTTGCGGTCCACATCCAGAGCCACCGGCTTGCCGTTCGATGCACGAATGCGGTCCGTGAACTCGCCCCACCACTGAATCTTTTGGCCGTCCACCGCCGAAACCAAATCATTCTCTTTAAGTCCCGCGCGTTGCGCCGGGTATCCCGGCGCCACATCTTCCAGAATGGGCCTGATCGGCACATAACCGAACAATCGCTCTAGCAATCGCTCTGGTTGGTCAATGTCCTTCTGCTCGACCGGAACGGTAAGCGAGCGCCGCGAGCCCGCCTCTTCCACTTCCATCGAGAGTTTGCTGTTCGGTGCAAGCTTCGTGAGGACCTTCTCTGCTTGCTCCCAATTCGGGTTCTGCTCGCCCTCAAGAGCGACGATCTTGTCTCCGGAACGCAGACCCGCCCTGGCCGCCGGAGAATTCGCCGGCACCGCGGTGACCTCCACTGGCTTATCCTGATACGCAGGATAAGGGATTCCAATGGTCACGAAATACACGGTCAGCAAGAGCACCGGAAAAATCAGGTTCACGAAGGGACCGGCGAACGAAATCAGCGCGCGTTGCCAGCGCGGCTTGCTCATCAACTCATCCGGCGCGCCTTTCACCAGCGCTTGCAATTGCGGATACGGCGCGTAGGTCTTGTCTTTTTCTTTCCCAGGTATCGAAGTGCTATTCGCGGAATCAATCTCTGACGGATCCTGCCCTGCCATGCGCACATAGCCGCCCAGCGGCAGCGCGCTCACGCGATAATCCGTCGCTCCGCGCTTCCAGCCAAACAGCCGCGGCCCAAATCCAATCGAGAACACGTCCACGCGCACGCCGAATATCCGCGCCGCAATAAAATGTCCCCACTCGTGCACTAGAATCATCACTCCCAGCACGAGCGCTACGCCCAATAACAAATCCATACGATTATGTTTCCCTTCTCTGAACTACGATGCCGCTACGGCCGTCACCGCCAGCCGGTCTGCTTCTTCCTTGGCCATTCGACGCGCTTCGCTATCCGCCGTAAGCACATCGTCCATCTTCTCAAATCGTGTCTTCGGCGTCCGCGCTAGCACTCTTTCGATTACCTCGGGAATACCGAGGAAAGGAAGCCTTCTCTCCAGAAAAGCCGCCACCGCGATTTCATCCGCGGCGTTCAGCGCGCACGGCAATGCCCCGCCCTTCTTCATCGCTTCCTTCGCCAAACGCAGGCACGGGAAGCGCCGCGCGGATACCTTCGCAAAATCGAGACGCCGGAGTTTCGACCAGTCTAGGGCTAGCTGATTAGATGCCACCCGCTCAGGATAGGTTAACGCATATTGAATCGGCATGCGCATGTCCGTAGGTCCGAGCTGTGCTAGAACGGAACCATCCACAAATTCCACCATCGAATGAATCGTCGACTGCGGATGGATCACCACATCGATCTGGTTTGGTTGGACACCAAACAACCAGCGCGCCTCGATTACCTCAAAACCCTTGTTCATCATGGTCGCGGAATCAATCGTGATGCGATTGCCCATGCGCCAGTTCGGATGCGCCAGCGCCTGTTCCGGCGTTACGTTCGCGAGCGCCGCGAGCGGCGTCTTGCGGAAGGGTCCCCCTGAAGCCGTCAGCACCAGCCGCCGCACTTCTCCGCGTTCACCGCCGCGCAAGCATTGGTGCACCGCGTTGTGCTCGCTATCAACCGGAAGCAGTTCGCGGCCAGATTTCTTCGCCGCAGCCATCACTAGCTCGCCCGCGGCGACAAGCACTTCTTTGTTGGAAAGCGCGACCGTTTTTCCCAGCTTGATCGCTTCATAGGTCGCTTCGAGCCCGACAACGCCAACCGCCGCGGATACAACCATGTCCGCAGCCGCGTGCGTTCCGACAGCCAGCATGCCGTCGCGGCCATGATGAATTGCCGGCAGCGGCGACACGCCTTTCGCGCGCAACCTTTGCGCTACATCGTCAACTTTGCCAGCGTCCCCGACCGAGACGACTTCCGGCCGATGCCGTTCAATCTGCCCGACAAGTTCGTCCAGATTCGAGCCCGCAGCCAGCGCTACCACTCCGAACCGTCCCGGCAGCGCCTCCACAACCGCCAGGCATTGCCGCCCGATCGACCCAGTCGAACCAAGAATGGCCAATTTGGTGAAGGATTGCGTCACAAACGGTACTTTCCTATTTTTCGCGGCAGAGTTCTCGAATTACATCCCAGGCGAGTAGATCAACGTCCAATAATACCAGACAACCGGAATCGCCAGAATCAGCGCGTCGATACGATCGAGAACTCCGCCATGTCCCGGCAGCAACCCCCCGGAGTCTTTCACGCCGGCGCTGCGTTTGTACGCGGACTCAAGAAGGTCTCCCACCTGCCCGGCTAGGTTCCCCGCTCCCGCCATCGCCAACAGATGCGCGGGCGGCGCGTTCAGCCAGCGCGTAAAGGCCACGGCCACCAGCAGCGACCCGGCAAAACTTCCAACCGAACCTTCCCAGGTCTTCTTGGGACTCAGATGGGGCGCCAGCGCATGCTTCCCTATCGCGCGCCCAACAAAATAAGCCACGGTGTCGCCCACCCAGGTGATTACCAGCGCGAAGAGCAGCAGCCGCGGACCCTGCTCGCCCAAACCATGCAGCCGAACAGCAAACGTCAGCGGAAACGCCACCAGCAGCAATCCGCTGGAACTGATGCCGGCAGCCGGCAGACCTTCCACTAGCGGCCGCTTGGTCCAAAGCGTCAGAACAGCAACGCCCATCACGAAAACAAAAAATGCCTCCGGCACACCGAGCAATCCGGCGGCAAGTCCTCCTACCTCCCGATGAAGTATCAAGCCGCCAGCAAGCTGGTAGGTGGGTTCAATCGCTGCGAGCCACTGCACGTACACGAGCAGAAACGCGCAGGTCGCTGTCCAGAAGCGATAGGCGCGTTGGCCAATCGCATCGCCCAGCGCAAAATACTCGAACAGCGCTAGCACGATAATCAACGCAACCGCCAGCGCTACCCACGCCGTCGAGCCCCATAGCACAAGCCCAACGACCAACGGGATCAAAACGACGGCTGTCGCCACACGCTTCCAGGTCATGGAAAAGGAATCCCCCGGGACACCGCGCGGAGAAGGTTAGCAGTCGACACTCAAAAGTTGAAAGAAAAAGAGAAGATGAGATGAGAATCTACTGGCCGGCGACTAGCGCGGGCACTTCCGAATCCGGCCCGCCTTCGCGAATGCCGCCGTAGCGGCGCTCGCGCTTTTGAAATTCCACGAAAGCCTCAAGCAGCCGCGCGCGATTGAAGTCCGGCCAAAGCGTTTCCGTAACCAGAATCTCGGCGTAGGCAATCTGCCACAAAAGAAAATTACTGACGCGCATCTCTCCGCTGGAGCGAATCAACAAGTCCGGGTCCGGCAATCCAGCGGTATAAAGGTGCCGCGATACTTCTTCCTCGGTCACTGGTGTGTCCCGGCCCTCCGAGGTGCGCTGTGCAACAAGTTCGTTCAGCGCGTCAACGATTTCCGCGCGTCCGCCGTAATTCAGCGCCAGGCACAACACCATGCCGGTGTTCTTCGCCGTTTTCTCTACCGCTTCACACATGTCCTGCTGGACGCCGGCAGGCAGTTCGCGCGCGCGCCCCAGAAAGCGCATGCGAATATTGTTTCGCTGAATCAACGGCATTTCCTGCCGCAGGTATTCGCGCAAAAGCTGCATCAGGAAATCAGTTTCCGCTTTTGGGCGCCGCCAGTTTTCCACGGAGAACGCGTACAGCGTTAGCGCTTCAATCTTCAGCCGCGCGCACGTCTCAATCGTGGTGCGCGCCGTCTGCGTTCCGGAACGATGGCCCGCTGCCCTCGGCAAGTGTTTGCGCTGCGCCCAGCGTCCATTGCCGTCCATAATGACCGCCACATGCCGCGGCAGCCGCGCCAGGTCCAGCTTGGCGAGCAGCTGCGCCTCCTCCGGAGTCACCGGGCCGAGGGCGCTCGGGTCGGCTACAGAAATGGCGGAATGAGATTTCATCGGCAACGCGGTTTTCCGGGGAATCCCCTTTACGCCGCAAAGTTAACATACGCCTCGGCGTCGGCGCAATGGTGTAGTGTCTTGATATGAATCAACCGACGGGAGCGCCACGCTGGAAGACAGCCGTGTAGGCCAGGACCAGGCTCAAAATGATCATGGCGATGGCCGTGACCCACGCCACAACATTGAACGTCATCGTGTTCACGTATTCGCCCATCAAGTCACGGCGGTTCACCAGCAGCAATATAAAGATCACCACCACCGGCAGCCAGAAGCCGTTGCCCACCTGCGAGAAAATCAGGATTTTCCACAGCGGCGCATGCGGCAGCAGCACGATTCCGGCCCCCACCACGATCAAAATCGTATAAAGCCAGTAAAAGATCGGCGCTTCTTTGAATTTGTGATCGATCCCCGCCTCAAACCCAAGCCCCTCGCAAATCACGTGGGCAGTCGATAGCGGCAGAATCGATGCCGCGAACAGCGAAGCGTTCAACAGACCGAACGCGAAAAGAATACCTGCGCCGCGCCCCGCCAAGGGAATCAGCGCTTGTGCCGCTTGCGCGGCGTCGGTGATGTCGCGGTGGCCGGACACATACAAGGTCGCCGCCGTGCACACGATGATGAAAAACACGATCACCATGCAGCTTATGCTGCCAACCAGAACATCCGCGCGCGCCTGCGGATATTGTCGCGGCCCGACCTTCTTCTCCACGAAGCTGGCCTGCAGATAAAAAAACTGCCACGGGGCAATCGTGGTGCCGATGAGCCCCATCAGCATCACCAGGTAGCTGGATTCAAACTTGATGTTCGGAATGATGGTGTGCCGCGCGGCTTCCAGCCAATCCGGCTTAGCCAAAAATGCGGAAAACAAATAGGAAAGATACAAGACGCATGCGAACAGGAAAATCACCTCGACCTGCCGGTACGTTCCCTTCAGCACCAGCGCCCAAACCAGCGCCGCGGCAAGCGGCACCGCGATATATTTGCTGACGCCAAAAATCTGCATCGACGCGGCCACTCCGGCAAACTCCGCGACCACGTTGGCCAGGTCCACGAAAAATCCGGTGACCATCACAAAAAACGTGGGCCGGAACCCGAACTCCTCGCGAATCAAATCGGACAATCCTTTGCCGGTGATCACACCCATGCGCGCGCACATCTCTTCGGTGACGTACAGCGCAATGGTCATAGGGATCAGCGACCACAGGAGCGTGTAGCCATATTGCGCGCCGGCCTGCGTGTACACGGAAATTCCGCCGGCGTCGTTGTCTACGTTGGAGGTAATCAGCCCCGGCCCGATCACCGCCAGCAACAGCGTCAGCCGGTGCCGCAGCGCGCGCAGACGCTTCTGCAAATCGCCGCCGCGCGACTTCAGGACGTCCACTCGCGTTGTAATCGCTTCCCAATTCATCGGTCCGTTCTCGATCCCTCTATCTCTTCACTAGCCGCGACACCACGTCATCCACCGTGATGGTTCCGATCGGTCGCCTCTCGCTATTGACTACCGTCAACATGCGCAAGTTGTACTTGTCGAACAGCTCAAAGACGTCCCGTTCATCGGCATCCCCTGGGACGTCGAGCAGAGGCTCCGTCTTCAGCTCAGCCATGCGTTGTTCTGGGTCCGCGAGGAGGAGCCGAGCTACAGGCACGGTGCCCGAAAACTTCGCTTCCGCGTCCAGCAGCACAATCGTGTCGAGCTGGTCCACGTTCAGCTCCTGTGAGCGCATCCATTGCAGGACTTCATCCCGGGTGGAAGTCTCCCCAACAAACACAAACTCGGGGTTCATCATGCCGCCCGCCGTGTTTTCGTCGAAAGCCATCAACCCGCGCACTTCGCTGGCTTCCTGTCCCGGCATCTCCTCCAGCAATTCGTCGGAGGTTTCCTTCGGCAGGTCGGCCAGCACGTCGGCGGCTGCGTCCGGCGCCATCTCTTCGAGGATGTCGGCGGCCTTTTCCGGGTCCAATTTCTCCACGATCTGCGAGGTCAGCCGTTCATCCAGCTCTGCCAGCACCGCAGCGGCGGTTTCCTCGTCGAGTGAGGCGATGATGCCCTGACGCTCGGCCGCTGACAGATCTTCCATCATCTCCGCCAGATCGGCAGGGTGCAAATCTTCCAGTTTCTCGTGCGTGATGCGCAGCTTTACGCGGCGCAACGGGTCCGGCTCAATCAAGTTCACAAACTCCCAGCGGATGGTCCGCTGCGGCAGCGGGTTTTGCAGTTTGCGAATGACCCCGGGCGCGACGACCCCTTGCAACAATCGCCGCACCGCCCCCGGCAGGCCGACGTCCACCTGCGTGAGCCGCAGCTCCACGTTGCCGTTGGCTTTCTGCTCCGCCAGGTCCACATCGTTGACGCGCACCACCTTGCGGCCCTGGGTGTCGATGATCTGCTGGTCGAGCAAGTCCTTGCGCACCGCGAGCCACGCTTCATTGGGCGTGTACACCGCCAAATCACGCTCGCTGCAATTCAGCCGGATAATTCCGGGCGCGATCGCTGCCACTTGGTTGTGCCGCGCCAGCAGCGGCTGAAACCGCCCGCGCGAAAGCAGAAAATGCGAAACGCGGTTGGGCTGGTCCGCCGGCTCGATAAAGAATTCACGCACGCGCCCAACAAAATGCCCCTGTGCGTCGTACGCTTCAGCGCTCATCAACTCCGTCGCATAAATCTGCATGGCACTACCTCATTCCCAACGACAGACCCCATATCTGATGAACCGACCAACAAAAAACCCGCGTACCGTGAAGGTTCGGCCGCGGGTAAGCACCTGATGCAAATGGACTTACCTCTAGCCTGGTGCGGACCCTCCCCACCCGACCGCGTCGGGCACCGCATTCGCCCGGCGCCGCACCCTACGCGTTGCAGCGGCTTCTGCCGTCCTTCCGCTGCGCATCAATCGACTCGGCCCAGGCTCCACTTCGTTCCCACGCATGCACATCGCCAAAACTTTTACTCCGTGTGCAGTGATAAGCCCTCGCACAATGTATTGTCAAGAAAAGAATGAGGCTTCACGAAAAATTGTTGCTTTTTGCCGAACCAGCGCCGTGCTTCTTCTTCGCGAAAAGCATATCGCGCGGCTCTTCTCCCCGGCTCCGGCAATATTCCCGGTAAAGAACCATGTAGTTTGCGAGAACGTAGTCGGTCTTTTCGAAGCCCAAGGCCTGCGCTGCTCGATCGATCGCGCTTGCCGGCCCTTCGAGTTCGAGAAAAATCCCGATCGGTGTCTCGTCCAGCTCGATCAGCAGCCCCTTGGCCCACACCCGCGAGACCGGGAGCCGGAAGGTGGTTCGAAACTTCTCGTAATGAAACCACCCGCGCATCTTCAATTCTTCGAAGATCCTCGCGAGCGCCTTTGCGTCCGACACCTCCAGTTCAATCTCTTCCCTTACTTTGTGCCGTTCGCCTCCTGCCGCCAACATCGGCCGCTTGAACGTCACGACGGAACGCGATCGGCTCTTTCGTCTTCGTCCCGCCCTCGACTCCGTTCGAATCCGTAGTAACTGCTCGCGCTTGGCCAGCGTGAATTCCGGAGTGTCAAAAACAACGTTGCGCTCATGCAATCGCGGCGTCACGACATGCGCGCCGAGCTTCGCCAACGAGCGCCGCAGCGCCGGCAAATCATCAATCCGCAGCTTGATTTCCCGTTCTTTTGCCATTCCGGCTCCAGAGCGCGCGCCGCCGGCGCTTTCCACCGCCGCCAACTTCCGCTACTATACCGGACGAACACAATCACTTCGCCCGGCTACCCGACCTCGCCGCGCGCACCGAACAACCCGACGCATGAACCCCGACACCGACCTCGCCATCTCCAGATTTACGCCCGATTCCGAGCGCTCGAGCGCGCCCCAGCCCCCGGTCGCGCGCCGTCAGCCTGTCGAGCACGCCCTCCACGGCGACCGCCACGTCGACGACTACGCCTGGCTCCGCGACAAAGGCAATCCCGAAGTCATCGCCTACCTCAACGCAGAGAACGCTTACACCGACGCCATTCTCCGTAACACCGAGCCGTTTCAGGAAAAGTTGTATCAGGAAATGCTCGGCCGCATCCTCCAGACCGACCTGTCCGCTCCCTACCGATTGCGCGGCTATCTTTATTTCACGCGCACCGAGGAGGGCAAGCAGTATCCACTCCACTACCGCAAGCGTGACGCCGAAGACGCGCCCGAACAGTTGCTCCTCGACCTAAACGCCCTCGCCGCTGGCCACTCCTTTCTCAGCCTTGGCGCCTTCGCGGTAAGTGACGACAATTCCCTGCTCGCCTATTCGCTCGACACCACTGGCTTCCGCCAATACACACTGCAAGTAAAAAACCTGACCACCGGCGAGACTCTCCCCGTTCGCATCGAGCGCGTCACCAGCGCCGCGTGGGCCGCCGACAATCGCACGCTCTTCTACACCGTCGAAGACGAAACGACCAAGCGCTCCTACCGCCTCTATCGCCATGTGCTCAGCACGACCGCACCCGACGCGCTTCTCTATGAAGAGCCTGACGAACGCTTCCGCATCGACATTGAACGCACCCGCAGCAGCGCCTTTCTCCTCCTCACCATCGCCAGCCACACTACCAGCGAGGTTCGCTTCCTTGCCGCCACGCAACCCAATGCCAACTTCGACCTCATCGCACCGCGCGAAGACAACCACGAATACTACGCCGACCACCACCCCGGCTCGCCCGCCGACCTCTCCGGCGGCGTCTTCTACATCCGCACCAATTCCGGGGGCCGCACCTTTCGCCTGGTTACCGCCCCAGTCGACCACCCGGGGCAAGATTCCTGGCGGGACTTCATCCCCAATCGCCCAGAGGTCATGCTCGCTTCCGCGCAAGCCTTCGCATCGCACCTCGTCCTCTACGAGCGCGAAGGTGGACTGCCCTACTTGCGCATCGTGCCGCTCGGCCCAGTCGCAACCAACGTTGCAGGCGACCCGCTTGCTTCCTCGCACCGAATCGCATTCACCGAGCCGGTCTACAACGCCTCGCTCGGCGCCAATCCCGAATTCGTCACCGACTATCTCCGCTTCCAATACGAATCCTTCATCACCCCGCGCTCCGTCTTCGATTACGACCTCCGCACCGGCGAACAAATCCTGCGCAAGCGGCAACCCGTCCTCGGCGGCTACGATCCCACGCAATACGCCAGCGAACGCCTCCTTGCCCGCGCACCCGATGGCACGAGTATTCCCCTCTCCGTCGTTTATCACCGCGACGCGCCCCGCGATGGCAGCGCGCCACTGCTGCTCTACGGTTACGGCAGCTACGGCATCTCCGTTCCCGTCAATTTCAGCTCCAATCGCCTGAGCCTGCTCGACCGCGGCGTGATTTACGCCATCGCTCACGTGCGCGGCGGCGGCGAACTCGGCAAGCCCTGGCACGACGCCGGCCGCATGCACAAAAAATGCAACACCTTCAGCGACTTCATTGCCGCAGCCGAGCGCCTCATCGCCCTGCGCTACACGGGACCCGATCACCTGATTATCGAGGGCGGCAGCGCTGGCGGCCTGCTGATGGGCGCCGTCGTTAACCTGCGCCCCGAACTTTTCCGCATCATTATCAGCCACGTGCCCTTCGTCGACGTGCTCAACACGATGCTCGACGCCTCTCTCCCCCTCACCGTCGGCGAATACGAGGAATGGGGCAATCCGCAAGTCGCCCCCGACTATTCCTACATGAAAAGCTATGACCCGTACACGAACCTCGAGCGCAAAGCGTACCCGACGATGCTGGTGAAAACCTCGCTGAACGACAGCCAGGTCATGTACTGGGAGCCAGCAAAATACGTGGCAAGGTTGCGGACGTTGAAGACCGATGCCAATCCACTGCTCCTAAAAATCAACATGGGTGCAGGCCACGGGGGAGCCTCCGGCCGCTATGATTACCTCCGCGAAATTGCGCTGGACTACGCTTTTCTTCTTTCACAGCTGGGAATTCGAGACTGAGAGCGCGTCTTTATCGTGAGTGAGCCCTCTACACCGCTGATGCAGCAATACCACGCGATTAAATCGCGCTACCCGCACGCGCTGCTGCTCTTCCGTCTCGGCGACTTCTACGAACTCTTCTACGAAGACGCCATGCTCGCCTCACGCGAACTGCAAATTACGCTCACCTCACGCAATCGCGAAAAAGGCCAGCCCATTCCGATGTGCGGCGTTCCCTATCACGCCGCGGATGGCTACGTCGCTCGCCTCATCCGCGCCGGATTCAAAATCGCCATCTGCGACCAGATGGAGCAGCCCGGCCCTGGCAAGAAAATTGTCCGCCGCGAAGTTGTGCGCGTCATCACGCCCGGCACCGCCACCGATGTGGCGGTGCTTGATGCCCGCGAAAATAATTTCCTCGCGGCTGTCGCCAAGCACCCCTCCGGCTCTCCCGTCGGGCTCGCCTACGTCGATCTCTCCACCGGCGAATTTCAAGCCACCGAATTCTCCGGTCCGCACGCCGATGAAGATCTCCGCGACGAGTTGCAGCTCCTCCATCCGCGCGAAACCCTGTTGCCGCGTCCGCAGCAGCTTTTCGAGACCGCGAAAACTTCCTTGCTCGACGGCACGGGCGGCGTCGAATCGCGTCTCGAAGACTGGGTCTTTCAATACGACTACGCCGAGCGCATCCTGCGCGAGCAATTCGGCGTAGCCGAGCTCACCGGCTTCGGCCTCGACGCGCACCCGCAAGCCATTGCCGCCGCGGGCGCCATCGTCCACTATCTCCGGGAAAACGCGACGCACCGGGGCGCTCAAGGCGATGGGGCGAACGGGAATAGTTCGTCCGCGCTCGAAGCTCTAGGCCATCTCGACCGCGTTCGCTACTACCAGCAGCACGACGCGCTCGTCCTCGATCCCGTCTCGGTCCGCAATCTTGAGCTGATCAATCCCATCTTCACGGAAGAATCCTCGCGCAGCGGCCCCACGACCCTGCTTGCCGCGCTCGACGCCACCGTCACCGGCATGGCTGCGCGTCTGCTTCGCTCTTGGATTCTCCGCCCGCTCCTCGAGCACGACGCCATCGAGGCACGCCTCAGCGCCGTCGCGCATCTGCTCCAGCAAACCGTGGTGCGCGGCGAAATTCGTAAGGAGTTGCGGGGAATTCTCGATCTCGAGCGCCTCACCAGCCGCATCACGCTTGGCCTAGCGGCGCCCCGCGAACTCCTCGCGCTCCGCAAGTCACTCGCGCAGCTTCCCGTCCTCAAAAATTTTGTAATGCCTCCTCCCGCAGGCGGCAGCGAGCTCCTCCGGCGCCTCCACGAAGAAATCGACGAGCTCGCTGACGTCGTCGAGATCCTCGAAGGCGCCATCGCCGACGAGCCGCCTGCTCTTGCCACCGATCCCGGCATCATCCGCAGCGGCTTCCACGCCGAGCTCGACGAACTGCGCAACCTCAGTCAACACAGCAAGCAAATCATCGCCTCCATGGAAGAGCGCGAGCGCAAGCGCACCAACATCGCTTCGCTGAAAATCCGCTTCAATCACGTGTTCGGCTACTACATCGAAATCTCCAAGCCTAACCTCCATCTCGCGCCCGCCGATTACGAGCGCAAGCAAACCCTGGTCAACGCCGAGCGCTTCACTTCGACTGAGCTGAAAGAATACGAGCGCAAAATCCTCGCCGCCGACGAGCATATCCTCGAAATCGAGCGCCAGCTTTTCATCGACCTGCGCTCGAGCATCGCCGCAAAGGCAGCGCGCCTGCGTAAAACCGCCGCCGCCATTGCGCAGCTTGACGCTCTTACCGCGTTCGCGAAACTTGCTGCCGACCGCGGCTACACCCGCCCCGAATTCAACTCCACCGGTGAACTCCTCATCGTCGCCGGCCGCCATCCGGTCATCGAAGAGCTGCTCCGCCAGCGCGGCGAGCGCTTCGTCCCCAATGATCTTTTCTTTGAGCCTGCGCGCCAGCAGCTTCTGCTCATCACCGGCCCCAACATGGGCGGCAAGTCCACCTATCTGCGCCAGGCCGCGCTCATCGTCTTAATGGCGCAGATCGGCTCCTTCGTTCCCGCGCGCCAAGCCAAGCTGCCCATCATCGACCGCATCTTCACGCGCATCGGCGCCAGCGATAATCTCGCGCGCGGCCGCTCCACGTTTCTCGTGGAAATGTCCGAAGTCGCCGCGATCCTGAACCACGCCACGCCCGCCAGCCTGGTGCTCCTTGACGAAGTCGGCCGCGGCACCGCTACCTTCGACGGCCTCTCCATCGCCTGGGCCGTCGTCGAGCATCTGCAAAAGCACACTCGCGCCCGCACGCTCTTCGCCACGCACTATCACGAGCTGACCGAGCTTGCTGATCTTCTCCCCGGCGTGAAGAATGTCCACGTCTCCGTAAAAGAAACGCCCAACGAAATCATCTTTCTCCGCCGCGTGGAACCCGGCAGCGCCGACAAAAGCTATGGCATCGAAGTAGCCCGCCTCGCCGGCCTCCCCCGTAGCGTGATCGAGCGCGCTCGCGAAGTCCTAAAGCGCCACGAACAAAGCGAGCACGAACTGAGCGAAACGCTCACCCCCGGCGCCTCCGACCGCGTTCAGGCCAACGGCACCCAAGAAGTCCTGTTCACTCCGCTAGACCGCGCCGTCCTTGAAAAACTCCGCGCCGCCGACCTCGACCAACTCAAGCCTCTCGACGCTTTAAATTTGTTGGCCGACCTGAAAAAGCAAATCTCGTGACTTGTGGCACAGCCATTTCTGGCTGTGCGCTTTTACTGTCGGCGAACTCAGCGCACTCGGCGTCTCTTTATTCCGAGCATCGAAGGGTGCGGTATCTTTTTCCCTCCGTTGCTTCTTTCCCCTCTTCTCCTGTTTCTCCTCTGTGCTCTCCGTGTCCTCTGTGGTGAAATCTTCTTTCTAACGCACACATGCCTCCCAAATCGCTCCTCGTTCTAGGCCTAATGTCCGGCACCTCCGCCGACGCTATCGATGTCGCCCTAGCCCGCATCTCCGGCGCCCCGCCGCATCTGAACGCCAAACTCCTGAATCACACCTCCATCAATTTTCCGCCCCAACTCCGAAAAGAAATCCTCCGCGTAGCCGAGCAGCAACCCATCTCCGCCGGCCAACTCAGTCAACTAAATTTTCGTCTGGGAGAAACTTTCGCCGAGGCCGCGCTGGCCGCGTGTCGCCGCTTTCGCATCTCGCCAAAAAAAATTGCGCTGATCGGCTCGCACGGTCAAACCATCTTCCACCAAGGCCGCCCTATCCCCTACCTCGGCCGTCCCACTGCCTCCACCCTGCAAATCGGCGAGCCGAGCATCATCGCCGTCCGCACCGGCATCACCACCATCGCCGACTTCCGCCCCGCCGATATCGCCCAAGGTGGCCAAGGCGCCCCGTTAGTCCCCTACGCCGATTACCTTCTCTACCGCCACGAAAAACTTGGCCGCATCTCGCTAAATCTCGGAGGCATCGCCAACATCACGGTAATCCCAGCAGCCGCGCGCCTCGGACAAGTCCTCGCCTTCGACACCGGCCCCGCCAACATGCTCATCGACGCTCTCGTCGCGCATCTCACCCACAACCGCCAGCGTTTTGACAAAGACGCGCGCCTGGCCCAGCAAGGCCGCAGCATTCCTGCCCTAATCGACGAACTAATGCGTGACCCATACTTGAAAATTGCGCCGCCCAAATCCACTGGCCGCGAATACTACGGCCGCTCCTACGTCAAAAAGATTCTCTCGCTAGGGCGCCTCCACCGCGCCAAGCCCAACGACCTAATCCGCGCCGCCACCATCTTCACCGCCCTCTCCATCGTCGACGCCCTAAACCGCTTCGTCCTTCCCAAAACCAAAATCCACCAACTAATCCTCTCCGGCGGAGGCGCCCAAAATCCGTTAATCCTCGCCCAACTAGCCGCCGCCCTCGGCACCGAAGTTATAGGGGCGCAGCACGCTGCGCCCCTGCTTGGCAATACGGCAGCTTCAAGCAATACCCGTTTTCCCCGACTTTCAAACCACATCGAAATCGTCCCATCCTCACAATTAGGCATCCCCGAAACCGCCAAAGAATCTTTCGCCTTCGCAATTCTGGCCTACGAAACCTTCCACCGCCGCCCCTCCAACCTTCCCTCCGCCACCGGCGCCCGCCACCCCGCCATCCTTGGTAAAATCTCCTATGCCCCTACGCGCTGATCCCCGCCCACAGGTCAGTCCGAACGGAGTCTGCGTGAGGAATCTCTCTTCTCTGCGCCCTTTGTGCTCCGACCTCCGTGCCCTTTGTGTTAAGTCTTTGTGTTCGATTCTCATCTCTGGTACTGCCCTTTTTCTGTTCGGCTGCTCGCGTCAGGCGCCTCGAGACTCTTCCGCCCTCACCTTCCTCATCGAATCCAACCCCACCAACCTCGACCCCCGTTACGCCACCGACGCCCAATCCCAACGCATCGACGGCCTCCTCTTCTCCTCCCTCCTCGAGCGCGACGAGCAAATGAATCTTCACGGCGACCTCGCCGAATCCTGGGAACTCCCCGATCCTCTCACCTACATCTTCCACTTGCGTCGCGGCGTTCATTTCCACGACGGCCGCCCAGTCACCTCCGCCGACGTAAAGGCCACCTTCGAGTACATCCTCAATCCCGCCAATCGCTCGCCCAAACGCGGCGCGTTTCGCATGGTCACCTCCATCGAAGCTCCCGATCCCGCGACGGTCATCTTCCACATCAACGCGCCTTTCGCTTCCTTCACCACCAGTCTCATGCGTCCCGCCGTCGGCATTGTGCCGCGCGATGCTGGCGCCGATTTCTCCCGCCACCCCATCGGCTCCGGCCCATTCCACTTCGTCAGCCAATCGCAAGACGACGAAGTCGTCCTCGAACGCAATGCCGACTACTTCCGTTTACCCCGTAGCAATGGCGGAGGGGCGGCGCTATTTTCCCGCGTCCGCTTCCGCGTCGTGCCAGACGCCATCGTCCGCGCCCTCGAACTGCGTAAAGGCTCTGCCGACATCGAGATGAGCTCCCTCAATCCAGACATCATCCCGGTCCTCGCCAAGCAACCCGCGCTCGCCGTTACTGAGCGCCCCGGCACAAATCTCGCCTACCTCGGTCTCAATCTCGAAGATCCCACGCTTGCCCGCCGCGAAGTCCGCCAAGCCCTCGCCTACACCACCGACCGCGAAGCCCTGATCCGTTATCTCCTTCACGATCAGGCGCGAGTGGCCAACGGCATCCTTCCTCCGAATCATTGGGCCTCCGAACCCAACGTCACGCAATATGCCCCTGATCTCCCCCGCGCCGAAAAACTCCTCGACACCGCTGGATTCCCCCGCCAAGCCAATGGCATGCGCCTCCGCCTTACCTTGAAAACGTCCACCGAGGAGCAAGCCCGCCTCATCGGCGCCGCCCTTCAGGAACAATGGCGCCGCGCCGGCATCGAACTCGAGCTGCGCCCACTCGAAGTCGCCACGCTCTTCTCCGACGTCGCCAAAGGAAACTTCCAGCTCACCTACCTCCGCTGGGTCGGCGCCAATAACGACCCTGATTTCTTCGAGTTCGCCTTCTCCAGCAAGCGCTTCCCGCCCGATGGCGCCAACCGCGGACACTACCGCAACCTGCGCATCGACTCGCTCACCGACCAAATCCGTATCGAAATGGATCGTGAAAAAAGGAAGGTTCTCTGCAGCGAAGTCCAGAAAATCCTGTCCGACGATCTCCCTTACATCCCGCTCTGGTTCACCGACGTAGTCTCCGTCCATCGCCGCACCCTCGGCGACCCGCCGCTCTCGCCTACGGCTGACTTCGATTTCCTAGCCACGCTACCGGCCCGGACTACAGTAGCCGTAAACCACTGATTCTCCGGCACATATAAACGCATTGACAACGCGGTACGAAGTGGTATACTCATGATTGTAGCGACGTGCGTTCCAACGCCTCCGAATGGAGGCATTTTTTGTTTTGCGCCCTGTGCAGGCTGCGGGCATAGCCAATCTTGGCTGTCCTGTCACGCCCTTATAAAATTAAGTATCCATGTTCTTAATAACTTACATCGGCCAACTCCTAAGTCCCTTTACAATCTGCACTTACGCAAAGCGCACCTGTAACCCCTTTAGAATCCGCACTTACAAAAATACCGGGGGGAGGGGTAGCTACTGCAGTGCCTTCCCAATCTCAGCGACGGGAATCGCCCCTTCGCGCAGGACTTTCCACTCGTCGCCGCGCAGCTCAACAATCGTCGACGGCAGCGCCGCTCCGGTATCGCCTCCGTCGAGCACCAGCGGCAAGCGATTCCCGAGTTGCTTCATCACTTGGTCCGCGCCGGAGCACGACGGAAATCCCGAAATATTCGCGCTCGTGCCCGTAATCGGTCCTTCGAACTCGTCAATCAACTGGTCCACCACCGCGCTTTTCGGCCAGCGCAGCGCCACCTTGCCGGTGTTGGCCGTAACCTTCAGCGGAACGCGGTTGGACGCGTCCATTACCAATGTCAGCCCGCCTGGCCAGAACGCTTCCGCCAACCGCAAGAACTTCTGCGGCGCGGTCTTCACTCCGGCAATCTCTCCTTCGCGATCGCGTACCAGCATCAGCGCCTGCTCCAGGCAATTCACAAGTATCGGCAGCGCCCGCGTCTCCGGCCTTCCCTTCACGCGATAAATTTCATCAACGGCCGCTAAATTAAAAGGGTCTGCCGCCAATCCGTAGAATGTGTCGGTAGGAATTCCGACCACGCAGCCGCGCGTCAAAAAATGCGCCGCATAGCGCAGCACTTCGCTTTGTGGAGATTGCGCATTCACGCGCAACAATTCTGCGGGCAAGGTTGGCCTCTAGTGAAGCCGAAGCGTGATTCCGCAGCGCGGCAAGCGCGCCGTCATTCCGCAGGACGCTACCACACCCCCGCAAGCCCATGCAATAAACACTTAGGCTGCATAGATGTAGACGCTGGGCCAGCCCCCGTCGGCTTGAGCGCTGCGCACAACAGGCCGGCCCGCATTTGTGGCCTGGATTAGCCTCTTTGCTGGGAAATTTGCTACGCTGCCCTTGGTATGGCCACGCCGAGCAAAGCCGCTCGCACTGCGCGAAGTCCCGGTCCTTCGGCCGCGATCACCAGCAGGGACAACCGCTGGCTGAAGGAATTTCGCCTCGCGCTGCGTGGTGGATTGCCCACGGAATCCGGCTTCGTCGGCGTCGAGGGTGTACGCATGGTCGAAGAAGCGTTGCGCTCCGCATGCCCAATCGAAGCGGTGCTCTTCAGCGAATCCGGCGAGCGCCATCACGAACGCCTCGCTCCGCTGATCGATCGTCCGGAAATTGCGATTCCGATTTTGCGCACCACCGATCGCCTTTTCGAGGGCGTTGCTGACACGGAGCATCCACAAGGCGTCGCCGCGCTAGTCAGGCCGCGCGCCTGCAGCTTCGACGATCTTCTCCGCGTCAGCGAAGGCGTGTGCTCGCCGCTGCTAGTTGTGCTCGCCGGCGTGCAAGATCCCGGCAACGTCGGAACAATTTTGCGCACCGCGTCCGCGTTCGGCGCGACCGGGGCGGTCACAGCAGCTTCGGGGCAGAGCGGCACGGCCAGTCCGTTTTCACCGAAAGCGCTGCGTGCCTCCGCGGGCGCGGCGCTACATCTTCCCGTTCTCGCAGGCATGTCGCTACCGATTCTTCTCACACAACTTCGCATCGCCAACGTGCGCACACTCGCGTCTTGCGTTCATGAGTCCGCCGATGGCGGCAAGCCACTGCTCGCGCCTTGGGAAGTGGATTGGTGCGAGCCGGTCGCCTTACTTGTCGGCAACGAAGGCGCGGGCTTGCCCGAAGAAGTGGAACGCAGCGCCGACGCGCGCATTCGCATTCCCATGGCCAGCGGCGTCGAATCGCTCAACGCTGCCGCAGCAGCGGCCGTTCTCTTCTACGAAGCCGCGCGGCAAAGAAAATCTCTCGCGACTGGCGGGGCAAGACCGTGAGCCTCTTCTCCAAATTGCCGCAGCCTATCGAGCCCGAGGTTCCTCTCGCGCATCAGCCGCTCGCAGAGCGCATGCGCCCGCGCACGCTCGACGAATTTATCGGCCAGGAAAAACTTCTCGGACGCGGCAAACCGCTGCGCACGCAAATTGAAAACGACGATCTCGGCTCCATGCTTTTCTGGGGACCGCCCGGCTGCGGCAAAACCACGCTCGCGCGGCTGATCGCGCGGCTCACGCGCTCGGAATTTACTCCGTTTAGCGCGGTGCTCACCGGCATCAAGGAAATTAAAGAGGTCATGGCGGACGCCGAGCACAAGGCGCGTTCCGGCCAGCGCACCATCGTCTTTGTCGACGAAGTGCACCGCTTCAACAAAGCGCAGCAGGACGCGTTTCTTCCGCACGTCGAAGCCGGCCACATCACCTTGATCGGCGCTACCACGGAGAATCCTTCCTTTGAGGTGATTTCTCCCCTGCTCTCGCGCACCAAGGTCTACATTCTCGATCCTCTCACCTCGCCACAAATTGTGGAGCTGCTGCGCCGCGCGCTTGCCGACAAGGAACGCGGTTTGGGCAACGAAACTATCGAAGTCAGCGACGAAATTCTTTTCCGCGTTGCGTCCTACGCCAACGGCGACGCACGCTCCGCCTACAACACGCTCGAGCTAGCCTCGCGCAGCGCCATCCGTCACTCTAACGGCGCGCTATCGATCACTCCCGAATTGCTGCAAGATGTTCTGCAACGCAAACTGCTGCGCTACGACAAAGCCGGCGAGGAGCACTACAACTTAATTTCTGCGTTGCACAAATCCGTGCGCAATTCCGATCCCGACGCCGCGCTATACTGGCTCGCGCGCATGCTCGAATCCGGAGAAGATCCGCTGTATCTCGCGCGCCGCATGGTACGCATGGCCAGCGAAGATATCGGCCTCGCAGAACCCGGTGCCCTTGCGGTCACGCTTGCGGCGAAGGATGCGTTCGATTTTCTCGGCGCGCCCGAGGGACATCTGGCGCTGGCGCAAGCGGCCGTGTATCTTTCTCTCGCGCCAAAATCCAACGCGCTATACACCGGCTACGGCGAAGTCCTCGAAGACGTGCACACGACCGAAGCCGATCCCGTCCCGCTGCACCTGCGCAACGCCCCCACCGGCCTGATGAAAAATGTAGGCTACGGCAAAGGCTATCAATACGCGCACGAATACGAGGACAAGGTCACGGACATGCAGTGCCTACCCGACAATTTAGCCGGCCGCAATTATTATCAGCCGACCGACCAAGGTTTCGAGCAGCGCCTACGCCAGCGCCTCGACGAAATCCGGAAAATAAAATCTCGTCCCGCGCCGAATCCCTGAGGTGTCTTATGCGACTTTTTCGCCAGTTCGCTTTGCTATGTTTGGTTGGCTCGCCGCTCAGCGTTATGGCGCCACCTCGTCGACCGGAAATTTACAATGTAGCGTTGGTCCGTTTGCGCGTTTCCGACGTAGAACAAGCTCGCCATTTCTATCGAGACACTTTGGGCCTATATCCACTGACGCAAGGCTGTTTCAGCCCCTCCGGAGTGGCAACCTGCTACCATCTCAATTTCGGTCAGCAACTTGAGATTTTTCCAAGCACAACATCGAAAGACTGGAATGCAGTAGAGACAGTCGGATACGCGGTTCACGACTTATCAGGGATGCGCGACTATTTGCTTGCTCGCGGCGTGAAGTGCGGCCAAGTGACGGACGGCAACTCTGGCTACAAGTTCGTTGAAACTTTCGATCCTGAGAATCATCGCGTTCTCTTCATCTCCAGTGGGATACGGGCGTCTTCTCTTATTGGATACAAGGGCGACAACCGCCTTATCCACACGGGCTTTGTTGTAAAGGAGCGTGAGGCGGAGGACCGCCTCTATAAAGACATTCTCGGCTTTCATGTTTATTGGCACGGCGGAATGAAGGAAGGCGAGGACAACTGGGTGGACATGCAAGTGCCTGATGGAACCGACTGGATCGAGTACATGCTGCGCGTTTCGCCGGACGCGAGCCACAAGACACTGGGCGTGATGAATCACATCGCGCTCGGCGTTCCCGATATTCAGGCGGCCAAAGAGCAGCTCGTCAAGAATGGCTGGAAGTCGACCGAAGAACCGAAGATCGGCCGCGACGGCAAATGGCAGCTCAATCTCTACGATCCCGACGAAACCCGCGTCGAGCTGATGGAATTCAAGCCTACAAAAGAGCCATGCTGCTCACCCTACACCGGCCCGCATCCGGGACCCCCGCAGTGATTCGTCGGCAGCGCGGCTCATAGGTTAGAATCCCTCTCATGCAGGGGCTCATCGGCGTCACGCGAATCTACTGGAAGCACGCCGCAATTCTTCTCGCGACTGGTATGCTTTTTCCATTGGCAGCGCTCCACTCCGGCGCACAAGATAGACCGAAGCGCCCGCGCATTACCGGCATCGACCACGTCCGCCTGTACGTCACCGACATAGGCAAAGCGAATGCGTTCTACGCGAAGCTTATGGGGAATCTACCCACGAAAACCGCTTACGGATGCAGAACGGCCTCCCTGCCATGCTTCCCTGTCAACACGCACCAACAAATCGAACTGCAACAAGTCTCATGGCTCACGCCTAAAAATTGGCTCGCCGAAGTAGCCTATACCACCGACAATGTCGAGCAGATGCGCGGGTATCTTCGAGAACACAAGGTTGGCGTAACGTCGATCACCAAAGATCCGAACGGTGCCCGTCATTTCGAGCTCCATGATCCCGAAGGCAATCCTCTATCCTTTATTCAACGCGCGGAGGGCGATGTCGATTGGTGCTCGACTAATAATCGCGTCGGCACGGACTTACTTCACGCAGGCTTCGTCGTGAAAGACACGGCCGCTGAGAATCGCTTCTATGTCGATTTGCTGGGCTTCAAACTTTATTGGTATGGCGGCTTCAAAGACGACGGCTTGGACTGGTACGAAATTCAGGTCCCTGACGGAGACAACTGGATCGAATACATGCTGAACATCCCCGCAAATGCTGTTCACAAAGAGCTCGGCGTGCAGAATCATTTTTCGCTGGGCGCGCGAGACATTCACGCTGCTGCCGAACAGCTTCGCCAAAACGGAGTGAAAGAGATTGCCGGTCCGGGCATCGGCCGCGACGGCAAGTGGGGACTTAACGCCTACGATCCCGACGGCACGCGCGTGGAAGTGATGGAGTTCACACCAGCGAAATCTCCGTGCTGTCACGCCTACACGGCGCCGCACCCGACTCCATGACCTGCCCCTGCTCCGTTAGCCGTTATCGCTGGCTCCGACAATTTTGCTCGCTGCTTTGCGCCATTATCGGCTGCTGTTCCCTTCCCGCCGGGCGGGCGCAAAGCCCCGGCATCGAAAAGCCGCTACTCAACATCGACGATGATATTTCCGCGTTCGCCTTTGCGCCCGACGGCCGCATCGTGTATTCCGTGCGCCACAAATTTCACACCAAGCAATACGATCTGGAGCGCGACGACATCTGGCTGCAAGAAAGCGGCGGAAGACGCCGGCGCTTGCTGCAGGGCGAAAAATTCGTGCGCGGCAGCTCGCCGTTCAGCTACATCATCGATTCCTTCCGCTGGTCCCCCAACGGCCGCCTGATTCTCACGCAGCTTTTCACCACCTCCGTCATCGACGAGCGCGGCGCCACGCAAGACTCCATCATGACGCTGGCGCTGGAGGACAACGGCAAGGAAATCCGCCTGGGCGGCAACGACAGCCTGCTCAAAGACGCCTACGACGCTTCCTGGCTGATGGACAATGCCACCATCGTCTATCTCACGGAAATCGTGAAGCCGAAGGTGCTCTTTTCCTTTAAGTACGTGAACACCACCGCGGGACCCAACGGCCACGTCTTTGAAGGCCGGACGTTTCTCGACGCGTCCCCGATTCCCCGCACGAATCTGGCGATCGGCGTGGAGCGCGACCGCAATCTAACCGGCCCGCCGCGCTTGCAGCGGCTCGAGCTGCTCGCGCAAGACGACCGCGAACTCGCCACGCTGGACGGCTACGAAGGCGGCGTCTCCGTTGCGCCGAGCGGAAAGAAAGTGGCGTATTACATCGATAAGGAAGTCCTCGAAGTTCGCGACCTCACCGACCTCAACAAGATCGCGCGGCTGCGCATCGGCTTCGGCACGTTTCAGTGGTCGCCCGACGAGACGCGCATTCTGTTGAAGCGCGCGCCCGAGAAAAAATCCGGCGACCTCGTCTGGATCGAAATTCCCGCCCTTACGACGCACGCAGCACAGGACAAAGAGCCGCCGGTAACGCAACCAGCGTTCATTCCCATTTTCCACGGCTTAACGTTCCGCGATTTCGCGATCACGCCTGACGGCAAGCTAGCGGTAATCGCCCCCGGCAAGCGCAACTTGTTGGTCTTTCCGCTTCCACGCTGAAACGCATCTCTACAATGCCGTCGGCAAATTGCGCTTGCGTTTCTTGTGTTCGACTAGCATGCAGGCGTCCATCACCACTGTGATTCCTGCGGCGCGGGCTTTCTCGGCGGCGGCTTCGCTTGCGATTCCAAGCTGCATCCAGACGACCTTGGCTCCGACGCGAATGGCCGCATCCACAACCCGCGGGACTTCCTCAGGACGGCGGAAGATGTCGACGATTTCGATTTTCTGCGGAGCGTCTTCGAGGCGCGCGTAGCTTGGCTCGCCGAGCACATCTGTTTCATTGGGATTCACAGGAATGATGTGATAGCCCGAAGACTGCATGTACTCCGTCACGCCGTAACTGGGCCGCGATGGGTTCGATGACAGGCCCACGACGGCGATCGATTTATATTTCGTCAGGATATCGAAAATAGGATCGGCGCTGAGCGGGGCGCCATCAGGAAGGAAAATCTTCATCGCGTGGTCAGCTCACTTTTCCCCTCGCGCCTGGCGAGCAAGCGGCTCATCACCGCCAGCAACTTGTCATTCTCTTCCGCGATGCCGACGGAGACGCGCATTGCTTCGGGGAAGCCCATCCAGCCCAACGGGCGAACGATGACGCCTTCGTGCAGCAATTCGTCGCACAGCTCCTGGGCCTCTGGGCCGACGTCGATGAAAATAAAATTCGTGTGGCTGCGCACGGGGCGCAATCCAAGCTCGCTCAGGCCTTCGGTGAGTCGCACTCTTTCAGCGGCATTTTCCTTGATCGAGCGGCTCACGTGCTCGGCGTCATCGAGCGCCGCGATGGCCGCAGCCTGGCTCACGCCGGTTAGATTGAAAGGCGTGCGCAACTTGTTCATCGCTTCGAGCACGGGAGCATCCCCGATTCCGTAGCCGACGCGCAAGCCGGCCAAGCCATACACCTTGGAAAATGTGCGCATGATCAGCAGGTTTTTGTGTTCGCGGAAAAGCTGCACGGAATCGGGCATATCGGCGCGATCAGCGTAGTGGATGTACGCTTCATCGAGCACGACAAGAACATCGGCGGGAACGTGGCGCAGGAATTCCTGCAACTCGGCGGCGCCAAACGCCGTGCCCGTGGGGTTGTTGGGATTCGCCAGGTACACGAGACGTGTTTCGCGGTGCGCTGTGACCGTATCGGCAATCGCCGGCAAATCAAATGCGAAATCGTGCTGCGGCACACGCACCAGCTCCGCGCCACTCGCTCGAATCGCCAACGAAAAGGGTGCGTAGCTTCCATGGGAAGTCACGCCGGTTTTCCCGCGGCCCAGCAAAATGCGCGCGGCCAGATCAATGATTTCGCTCGAACCGAGACCCATAAGGATTTGGTCGAGCGCGACTCCGTGCTGCCGCGCCAGCTTCGCGCGCAACAGATGCGTACCACCGTCCGGATAGCGGTTGGACTCGGCGACGGCGTTTTTCACCGCTTCGACCGCTTTCGGCGAAGGACCGATGGGATTTTCGTTAGATGCCAGCTTGATGGCGTGAACCTTTAGCTCGCGCTCGACTTCTTCGACGGGACGGCCGGGAATGTACGCGGGGAGCCCGCGAATGTATTCCGGAATCAGTTCTTCAATCGTGTGCGCCATCAGCTCTCGGTTTCCCCTGTAGACTTTGTGCTCTCTCTGCGTGCTGTGTGTTGAATCTTGGTTTTTGCCTTCGGAGACTTGGTCAAAGCACGCCGCAATTGCGCGATTTCGCGTTCGGACAGCGTCCGGTAATGCCCCGGCGGCAAGCCTTCCAATGTTAACGGCCCGATGGCGATGCGCTTCAATTTCTCGACGGGATGTTGCGCGGCAAACAGCACCCGCCGCAGCGCGTCCCGCTTGGAATCTTTCAGCGCCACTTCGTACCAAAAATTCGCGACGTGCCCGCGCGCCGCATCCGGCTGGCGCACAGGGCGCATCCGCGCTCCTGCTTCCTTGCCAAACTCTTCGAGCTGCTCCGGCGTCAAGCGGCCCTTCACTTTGACGTGATACACCTGCGGAAGGTTCTTCCAGTGCTTCAGCATCTCGGCAGCCAGGTCGCCGTCATTGGTGAGAAAAATCAGCCCGGACGCGGCGTAATCAAGACGTCCCACCGGATAGACACGTTCCGGCAGGCCGCGCAACAGATTGCGCAGCGTCTTGCGGCCTTCGGGATCGGCCATGGTGGCCACAATTTCCGGAGGCTTGTTGAGCAAGATGTGGATGCGGCGTTCTTCCGCGGTGACCAGCTGGCCGGCGGCTTCGATACGGTCGGCGCCAGGATCGGCTTTGGTGCCCAACTCGGTGACCACGTGGCCGTTCACGCGCACTTGGCCGCTGACGATCAGTTGCTCCGCGTGGCGCCGCGACGCAATTCCTGCCCGCGCGATTATTTTTTGCAAGCGTTCTTGCATCAGTTTACAGGTGCCAACGTCCCGTCATCCTGAACGTAGCGAAGGGGCTAAAAACACAAAAGATTCGCGATGTAAGTTAACGTTGAGGTTCCTCGGACGATAAACAATGTGCTCCTCAGAATGACACGAATCGGATTTAGCATCTACTCGCCTGCTGCGGCGGTCTTGTGTGCCTGCTCGTCCCCGGTGGCGGTTTCTTCTTCTCGGCTCGATCGCGATTCGGAGACGACTTCTTGTGGTGCGGTGGCAGTTGATTGCTCGCTGGCGTCGCCATTTGAGGTTATTGTGCTGTCCCGCGGCGCATCGAGCACGCTTTCGTCACTGGGCCCGCTGGGCGCGACGCCTTCGTCGCTGCCGAGCGCTTCGCGAGCGAGGGCCTCGAACTCTTTCAGGCTGGGCAGTTCGTCGAGGTCGCTGAGACCGAAGCGCATCAGAAATTCTTTGGACGTTTTGTACAGAATCGGGCGGCCGATGACTTCTTTGCGGCCTGCTGTCGTGATGAGCCGCTTGTCAAGCAACGTCTTCAGCACGCCGGAAGTGTTCACGCTGCGAATCTCGCCGATCTCCGGCGCGGTAACGGGCTGCTTGTAAGCGATGACCGCGAGCGTCTCGAGCGCGGGCATGGTCAGACGCAGCGGCGGCCGCAGGCTCTTGATGAAGCGGCGCACCACGTCGTGATGTTGTGGCTTGGTGTACATCTTGTAGCCGCCGGCGACGGCGCGCACTTCGATGCCGCGCTCCTCGGCCGCGTAGCTGGCCACGAGTTCGTCGAGCGAGGCCTGCACGGCGAGCTTTTCGTCACCGAGGGCCGAGGCGAGCTGCTCGATGGTGGCAGGCTCATCCGCCGCGTAAATGATCGCTTCCAGTGCTGCTTTTCGTTCTTCGTTGGTCATGGTTGTGACGATGACTGCTACTTATACTCCTGATCGACCTGCCGTACCGCGCCGGTCTCGTCAAAGACCGTGTCAAACATTTTATGCTTGCGCAGCACAATTTCGCCGAACTGTTTTTCCTGGACCATGGCGATGGCTTGCATCTTCACCATTTCCAGAACCGCGAGAAACGCGACGATCATCGCGTGGCGCGACGGGCAGGCCTCGAAGAAGCGGATGAGGCTTACCGTGTTGTCGTCGCCGGCCACGATTTGCGCCCGTAACTGGGCCATCATCTGCGCTACGGTGAACTGTTCGTGCTGCAGCTCGATGCGCGAGACTTCCTTGCGGCGCTCCAGCACTTGCTGGAAGACGCGTACGAGGTCGACGAGCGAAACAACCAGGTCACCTTCCGTGCCTTCGTCTTGGTACAGCGATTTGTCCGGCTTGGACCAGACGTTTTCTTCCACCTGCTGTTTCTGATACAGAAGCTGCGCGGCGTTTTTGTACTTCTCGTGCTCGACCAGGCGCTGCACGAGGTCTGCGCGCGGGTCGGCGGATTGCTCTTCGGGCGAGGCCAGCGGGTCCGGCGGCAGCAGCATTTTCGATTTGATGTAAATCAGCGTGGCGGCCATGTAAATGAAATCGGCGGACACGTCTACGTTTAGTTCTTCCAGCTTGTGCAGGTAGTCCAGATATTGCGAAGTGATTTTCGCGATCTGGATATCGTGAATGTTCATCTCCTGCTTCTTGATGAGATCAAGCAGCAGGTCCAGCGGCCCTTCATACAGCGGGATATTGATTTTGTACGGCGTCGCCATGGTTCAGTTTCCGGGCACTTCAGTGGCACGGACTTCAGTCTGTGCCGCCTTGGCCGTGAGCACAATCGAGCTGTGGGCTGCGCTAGACCAAGGCCAGACTGCGCTGCCAGCCACCAGCCCCGCACGCACAGGATTCTGCTCGATGTAGTTCTTCACCTTCTCAAATTCCGCTCCACTTCTGATCCAATGATCAAAACACTCGTCCTGCCAGAAATGGTGCCCCGTCCTGCCCAGAAGCAGATTTGCATGTCGCGCGGATGGGCCCTTGATCGCTTTGGTTATATGCCTCATTGGGACTTTTGGCTCGATGAGGAGATGAACGTGATTCGGCATCACCACCCAGGCGTATACCTGACACAAGCCGTTAGCTGCGACCTTCTCGATTTCGGAAACAACCAAAGAAGCAAGTCGCGGTTCTTTCAGCCATAATGGCCCAAACGAACTGCGATCCAATTCTAGGTCATATTCGTGGAAGCGCTTCCCCATCGGCTCAGTTTTTCTGGCACGTAGCCCGGCCATCACTTCAGCAGGCAAACTTCCGGTGAGCCTCCAAGTGAGAAACAGATCACGACCCTCCGGCTGCCAGTGCGGAAGCGTTCTTTCGTAGTAGCTCATCTTCGACTTCCTACGCGCTCAGCACAGGCTAAAGCCCGTGCCACTAAGGCACCACAGTGGCACAGACTTCAGTCTGTGCTCCTTGCCCGGTCACTTCGTTCCAGCTCAACTTCCGCGCGTTTCTTTTCCCAGCCGAAGACGGCTTCGCGGACTCGCGCCATTGTTTTCACCGCTTCGACGCGGGCGCGCTTCGAGCCTTCGTCGATCAGCTCCAGCACGCGGCGCGGATTCTTCTCGTACTCGACGCGGCGCTCCCGAATGGGCGCGATCCACTTGATCAGATTGTCCGCCATGGCTGCTTTGCACTCGATGCAGCCGATGCCCGCGGTGCGACAGCCCTCCGCCGCCCACTTCAGCGTCTCCGGAGGCGAGAACAGTTTATGCCAGTCGTACACCGGACACACGTCCGGATTTCCAGGATCGCTGCGCCGCTTCCGCGCCGGATCGGTGACCATCACTTTGGTCTTGGCGCGAATGTCGGCATCGCTCTCGCTCAGCGTGATGGCGTTGCCATAACTCTTCGACATCTTGCGCCCATCGAGCCCCGGTATGCGCGGCGTCTGCGTCAGCATCACATCCGGCTCTACGAGAGGTTCTTTGAGAAACGTCCGGAACGCGATGTGGGCACCCTTGAAGTGCTCCAAATAGTTCTCGATCCCAACCTCGCCGACACGCCTTCTTATCAACGTTTGGAGCTCATAGATTTCCTCACTCGTTGGCGGCCGGTGCTGGCGAATACTCGCCATTGCCGGATCAAATGAGCCGCGAATGACAAGGTACGCGTCGGCACTGTTTGGATGGGATAGAAGAGCCTGAGCGTCCAGAACGAGGTTGTGGAGGTTAAATTTCCGGACGATTTCGCGGCTCAACTCCACATGGGAAACTTGATCTTCACCGACCGGCACGACGAGCGGGACGCCTTCTTCGCTATAGATGACAATGTCGGCGGTTTGCAGGACTGGGTAGCCGAGGAAGCCGTAGGTGTGCAGATCCTTGTCCTTGACGTTTTCGAGGGCTTCTTTGTAAGTGGGGACGCGCTCTAGCCAGCCTAACGGCGTGACCATGGAGAGCAGCAGATGCAGCTCGGCGTGTTCGGGGACTTGCGATTGCTGGAAGATGACGCTCTTCTGCGGATCGAGACCGGCGGCGAGATAGTCGGTCATGATCTCGAGCGTGTTCTGCGCGACGGCGCTCGTGTCCGCGTAGTCGCTGGTTAGCGCGTGCCAGTCGGCGATGAAGTAGAAGCATTCGTAGGACGGATCGTTTTGCAGGCGCACCCAATTTTGCAGGGCGCCGAAGTAGTGGCCGATGTGCAGCCGGCCAGTCGGCCGCATGCCGCTAACCACGCGCTTCTTTTTCGCCTCAGCCTCGATTGCCAATCTCGCTGCCTCCGCCTTAAGTGCCGAGCAATTCTCTTGCGATGATCATGCGCTGAATCTCGCTGGTGCCTTCGTAGATCGATACTACGCGGGCGTCGCGGTACATGCGCTCGACGTCAGTCTCGCGCGAATAGCCTACGCTGCCGTGAATCTGCACCGCTTTATAGACTACGCGATTCACCATCTCGCTGGCGTACAGTTTTGCTTTCGAAGCCATCGCGCCCAGCTTGCTCGGATGCGCGTCCTTCAACCAAGCGGCGTACTGCACCAGGCCGCGGGCCGCTTCGATTTCCGTCTGCATGTCGGCCAGCATCCATTGAATGGCCTGAAACTCGCTGATGTTTTTGCCAAAGGCGCGGCGCTGCTTCGCGTACTTCACGGATTCTTCGAGCGCGCCTTGTGCAAGCCCGACGGCTAGCGCGCCGATGCCGATGCGCCCGTCGTCCAGCGCGCTGAGAGCAATCGTCAGCCCCTGCCCTTCTCCGCCGACACGATTCTCCGTGGGAACTTCGCAATCATTCAGCACGATCTCGACCGACGGCGAAGAAAGCTGCCCCATTTTTTCTTCGTGGCGCCCGACGCAAAAGCCCTTGAAGCCCGGCTCGACCAGAAACGCGCTAATGCCCTTCCCGCCGGCTTCCGGATTGGTCTTCGCAAAAACAATGAAGACGCCGGCGACGCTGCCATTGGTCACCCAAGTCTTCGTGCCATTCAGGCGATACCCGCAGTCGCACTTCACCGCACGCGTTTGAATTCCCGCAGCGTCGGAACCGGCTTGCGGTTCGGTCAAGCAAAACGCGCCGAGGATTTCCCCGGTGGCCATGCGGCCCAAATATTTTTTCTTCTGCGCATCGTTGCCGAATCCGAGCAGCGGCACCTGCACCGCCGAATTGGTCACGCCCAGCGAAGTGGCCATGGCAGCGTCCACGCGCGCCACTTCTTCCAGCATCAACACATACGAAATAGTATCGAGCCCCGCGCCGCCCCATTCCTCCGGAGTTATCATGCCGCAGCAGCCCAGGTCGGCAATTTTCTTGACTTCGTTAGTGGGAAAGCGCCCTTCGCGGTCGCGCTGGCGCACGCCGGGACGCACTTCGCGCTCCATGAACTGGCGAACGGTGTCGCGAATCAGTTTTTGGTGGTCGCTAAGCGAAAAATCCATCGGATCCGGTGTACGAGGTGTACACGCGATGCTAACACACGGATCCAGCGAGGACCTATCGCAGAACCTACTTGCGCCACGAGCGTATCAGGTGAGGGCGACAAAGGTAAACAGTACCGCAAACAGGAGAGCGTGTAGGGCGACTTGCAAGGGTGACTCAGGCTCTCGCCAGATCCAGCGATCAAAAACAATGCTAGTGAGCGAGACTACAACGAAACTTAAAAGGAAAACCGAAGGCAGTCTTCAGCGAAGCGTTTTCTTCGAGCCCTCGCCAATCCGGTGTTCTTGATCCTCGCCCAACGAAAAGACTCCCTTCCTACACTTTGAAGAGTTCGCGGAGGCGCTTGGTCTGCGAGCGGCTTACGGGCACTTGCGTGTGTTTCTTGTCGTCCATTTTCAGCATGAACGTGGATTTGAACCAGGGAATCACTTCCTTGATGTGGTGAATGTTCACGAGATAGGAGCGGTGCGGCCGCCAGAAAACATCAGAGGCCAGCGCTTCTTCCATTTCCTCGAGCGTGCGGTAGTTCGAGCTGCCCTCGAGGTCGCGCGCTATCACGGTGATCATTCCGCCGTCGATGGAAGCAAAAATCATGTCCTCAGCGTTTACCAACAGCAGCCTCTGCTGCGTCGTTATCAGTACCTTCACCGCCGGCGATGGCGGGTTCTGCTTGGCGGCGCCAAGCTGGCTGACGAGCTGCTCCAGGCGATCGGTTGCCGTGGTCTGCGTCTCCATCATTTTGCGTGCGCGCTGAATGGCCTTGGCGATGCGCGATTTGTCGAACGGCTTCAACACGTAATCGACGGCGTTCACTTCGAAGGCTTGCACGGCATATTGATCAAACGCGGTGGCAAACACCACGTGCGGCATTTTCATTTTCCGCTCGACAAGCTTTTTCAGGACGCCGAAGCCGTCGAGTCCGGGCATCTGCACATCCAGGAATACAAGGTCGGGCGAATGCTCCTTGATTAGAGCGAGCGCGTCCACGCCATTCTTCCCTTGGCCGATCACGCTGACTTCCTGAAAGCTCTTGAGCAAGTAGGCCAGCTCGTCGCGCGCGGGCTTTTCGTCGTCAACAATGATGACGTTGATGGGCATATTGGCGGCACGCTGAGTATAGGCAAGGCCGCGAACGCAGGCAATTGCGGCTGGCTGTGGCGACCAGACTTACGCCAGCGCAAACATCAGGCCCGAAGACCTGAGCTACAAGATTCGGTCGGGCGTGCGTTATGATGCGAACGGAGAGAGTCAACTTCGATGCCGCCACGCAAAACCGGACGTCCGGTCGCAAAGATTCTACGCAGCGAAGAAGTCTACAATGGTGCGGTTTTTGGCGTGCGGCGCGACGAGGTGCTGGAGCCGGGAGGCGTGCGCGCCATTCGCGAGGTGATCACGCATCCCGGATCGGTCGTTGTGCTTCCGGTGCTGCCGGACGGCCGCATTCTGCTGATACGGCAGTATCGCCATGCGGCTCGGCAGTATCTGTGGGAGCTTGTGGCCGGGCGCATCGACTCCGGCGAAGACGTACGGCAAGCCGCGGCGCGCGAGCTTATCGAAGAAACCGGCTATCGGGCGCAACGTTTCCGGGTGTTCCTCGACGTGTTTCCCTCTCCGGGATTCCTCGAGGAGCGAATGTACATTTTGCTGGCGGAAAAACTGACTCCCGGCGAAGCGCAGCCGGAAGAAGACGAAAAGATTACGGCGAAAGCTTTCCAGCCCGCCGTGCTCGAGCGCATGGTCCGGCAAAACGTGCTGCGCGATGCGAAGTCCATCGCCGGATTGCTCTACTATTTCCGCTTTTTGGCGGGTAGGAAGAAAAAGAATTAACACAGAGGACACAGAGGCGGGAGCACCCTTCGAGGCTCAGGGTAAACAGAGTTCGCCGAGAAGAGCTCGTGCGCTCGCGCTGGCTATCCGCGGTCAGGTTGCTTCTGTACATACACTGCTATTCTCTTCGACGGTCTTTCTCGGTGCGTTTCTCCTTTTTCTGGTCGAGCCGCTATTCGCCAAGCTGATTCTTCCGCGCTTCGGCGGCGCGGCCGCCGTGTGGGCCGCGTGCCTGGTGTTCTTCCAATGCGCGCTGCTGCTGGGCTATTTCTATGCCGACCTGACGTCGCGGCGGCTGACCCCGGCGCGCCAATCGCAATTGCACATCGCGCTGCTCCTGTTGAGCCTGCTGTTTCTTCCCATCGCACCGCGCTTTTCAGAATTGCACGGAGCGAACAGCGATCCGGGATTCACGATCCTGATCTTGCTGACCGTCTCCATCGGATTGCCGTTTGTGCTGTTGAGCGCCACCAGCCCGCTGGCGCAAACCTGGTACGCGCGGGCCTGCGCTCAACGCGAACCGTATCACCTTTTCGGTCTGTCAAACCTTGCTTCCCTGCTCGCACTGCTCAGTTTTCCATTGCTAATCGAGCGGCACGTGGCCGCACACAAGCAGACAAGGCTGTGGTCGGCGCTCTTCGCCGTGTTTGTGTTGCTGTGTTCGGCAGCGGCGTGGCTCGCGAGAGGGAGCACCCTGCCAGCCACCGCGGCGGGAACGGAGCAGAGCGAAGCCGCCGCGGCGCCCACATCGCGCGACAAGTTGCTGTGGCTCCTTCTTTCGGCGTGCAGCTCCATGCTGCTTCTCTCCATCACCAACAAATTGCTGGAAGACGTCGCACCGGTTCCGCTGCTGTGGGTGCTGCCGCTGGCGCTCTATCTCCTAACGTTCGCGCTCGCGTTCAGCAGGCGCATCTTCTATTGGCGCTGGCCACTTGTTCGCTTTCTCGCCGCTGCGCTCGGCAGTCTGGGCTACGTGATCTACGAACCGACGTACACGGAATCGGTGCAGGTCAGCGTGCCGGTTTTTTGCATCGGGCTCTTCGTGTGCTGCTGGTTTTGCCACGGCGAGTTGGCCTTGCGCCGGCCGGCGCCCCGCTATGCAACGGCCTTCTATTTGATGATTTCTCTTGGCGGAGCGCTGGGCGCGATGTTTGTCGGGCTTGCCGCTCCTAACCTGTTCACCGCGATCTATGAGGTTCCGTTGGCGCTGATCTTCACGGCTTTGCTGGCAGTCGCTACGCTGTGGCCGCAAGGCTGGCTGGTGCGCCTTCTCTGGATCGCCGCAGCGGCGTCGATGGCTTTCGTGCTGGTGCGCAATGTGCGCGCGTACGAAAAGGACACCATCGTGCGCGTGCGCAGCTTCTACGGCGCGCTGCGTGTCCGGCAATTCACGAACTGGCTGAAGGAGCCTTACCGTACGCTGTACCACGGAAAGATTGAGCACGGCGCGCAGTATGTCAATCCGCCGGCGAGTCTTTTGGCCACCACGTACTACGGACCTGATTCCGGCGTCGGGCTGGCGCTGACGCACTGCTGTCCCAACACCAAGCGTGTTGGCGCGATTGGCCTGGGCGCGGGCACGCTGGCCGCGTACGGCAAGACCAGCGACTACTTCCGGTTCTACGAAATCAATCCGCAAGTTATCGCCGTTGCCCGGAACTCGTTCAGCTACCTGCGCGATTCTCCTGCGCGAATCGACGTAGTCCTCGGAGACGCGCGTCTTTCGCTGCAAAGCGAACCGCCCCAGGAGTTTGATGTGCTGGCGGTCGATGCGTTTTCCGGCGACGCTATTCCCGTACACCTCTTGACGCGCGAAGCTTTCGCGGTGTACCTGCGTCACCTGAAAGCGGACGGCATACTCGCCGTGCACACATCCAACACATACCTAAATCTGCCGCCGGTGGTGCAGCTTCTGGCCGAGGAGGCGGGGTGCGACGCGCAGATGATCATCAACGACGACAATCATCGTAAGCTGATCGACTCTTCCGACTGGGTGCTGGTCACGCGCAACCGCCATTTTCTCGGCTCCCTTGATACCACTGTATTGATCGAGCCGATTTCCGTGCCGCCGAATCTGCAGGTGTGGACCGATGATTTCAATAATCTTTTTCAGATACTGCGGCCGGTAAGATTCAAGCAGAGCGGACCGCGCTGAGCCGCGCATGCTGATCGCTTACATAAGCAACCCTACTTAAATCGATTTATAGCTACCTAATTAGTTGTATTGGGAAATTGCATGTGGCCATTTTTATTGACTGGCACTCGCGTTCTGCTAGACTCCGCGCAATTTCTGGTTCACGTGTGCTTGGGGCTGCACCCGGCTACACCCGGAAAGAGATACGACCGTCGAGGGAGGGCTAGGATTGCGTGGCACCGTGAAATGGTTCAACAATACCAAAGGTTACGGCTTCATTGGGCGCGACGATGGCCCGGACGTTTTCGTGCATTATTCCGCTATCGTTGGCGAAGGCTACCGCACTTTGCAGGAAGGAGATGTGGTCGAGTTTGAAATTGTGCAGGGACCGAAAGGTCCGCAGGCCGCCAACGTACAAAAACCTGGTGGCTAAACCTTCACACCGCCATTTTTCCGTGCCGGCAAAGAGTCCCTTCTTTGCCGGCTTTTCTTTTGGCAGGAGGAGGTAAGGGAGATAGCGGAAGGAAAAGAAGGAAAGGAATCACCTCCTGTACTTCCTTAACCATCTCGACCTCGTCCTCCTTTATCTCGTCTCCATCGGCTTATAATCTCTGGACGTATGGACAACAAAAGCATAGCCCGCATTCTCCGCGACACTGCGCAACTCCTAGAAATCGACGGCGCCATTATCGGCCGCTACCGTAGTTACGAGAAAGCCGCCGAGCTAATTTCCGGAATGCACGAGTCGATCGAGGAGTTGGCCAAAGATCCGGACAAGCTAGAGGAGCTGCCGGGAATCGGCGAGCGCATGGCCGAGCATCTGCAGGAGATCTTAAAAACCGGGGACTACAGTCTCCGGCAAAAACTCTTGAAGAAATATCCGGTTACGCTGCTCGAAATTTTGCATTTGCAATCGCTTGGCCCGAAGAAAGTGGCGTTCCTGTGGTCGAACTTCAAGGCCGCCACGGTCGCGGACGTGGAAAAACTCGCGCGGGAAGGCAAGCTGCGCGATTTGCCGGGCTACGGCGAAAAGAGCGAGCAGAACATTCTGAAGGCGGTGGAGACCTTCAAGCGCTCGACCGGCCGCTTCCGTCTCGATGTGGCGGAAGCCGCGGCGGAAGGGGTCGTCGCACACATCGAGAAATACGGAAAAGGAGTCGCGTCCGTCACGCCGGCGGGCTCCTTGCGCCGTGGCAAAGAAACGGTCGGCGACCTTGACCTGCTGCTGACCCTTGCCGACGGCTTCACCGCGCAGAAGCATATCGACGCCATCGCCGAACACATCCTGAAATATCCGCGAATCGATCAAGTTCTGGCGCACGGCGAGAATAAAGTGAGCTTCACGCTGGACAACAGCATCCAGGTGGACGTGCGTCTGCTGGACAAGGATTCCTTTGGCGCCGCCTTGCTGTATTTCACCGGCTCGCGCGAACACAACGTCACGCTGCGCGGCCGCGCCAACGATATGGGCTATACGCTGAACGAATACGCGCTGGCCACGCTGAAGGGCGAGCGCCGCGTTGCCGGGCGCACGGAAGAGGAAATTTACGCCAAGCTGAAGCTGGACTTCATCCCCCCGGAAATCCGCGAAAACACCGGCGAGATCGAAGCCGCCGAGCAGCACCGCCTGCCGAATCTGCTGCGCCGCGAGGATATTAAGGGCGATTTGCAGATGCACACCACCGCGAGCGACGGCAAAAACTCCATCGAACAAATGGCCGAAGCGGCGCGCAAGCTGGGGCATGAATACATCGCCATCACGGATCACTCAAAGTCAGTGACCATAGCCAACGGCCTTGACGAAAAGCGCATGGCCGCGCACATCAAGAAACTGCTAGCCGCGAACGAAGACGGGCTGGGCATTCGCGTCTTGGCTGGCGCGGAAGTCGATATCCTCAAGGACGGCGCACTCGATTATTCCAGCGAGCTGCTCTCTCAATTTGAGGTCGTGGTGTGTTCCATCCATTCCTACATGAACCTGGACCGCGCTGCTATGACCGAGCGCATGCTCGCCGCGATCGAAAACCCCTACACGCAAATTATCGGCCACCCCACCGGACGGCTCCTGCTGCGTCGCGAGGCGTTCGACTACGACATGGGGAAAGTGCTCGAGGCGGCCGCGAAACACGGCGTGGCTATGGAGTGCAACTCTTACCCAGATCGCCTGGACTTAACGGACGTGTATTTGAGGATGTGCAAGGAGCGCGGCGTCAAGGTGGTCATCTCGACCGACGCACACAACGTGCTGCATCTCCCGTTCATCAGGCATGGCGTGACCATGGCTCGCCGCGGCTGGCTGGAGAAGGCCAATGTAATCAATACATTGCCGATCGACAAGTTCCTGGCCGCTCTGCGCCCAAAGCCCGGCAGCACCAGCACCAAGCAAGCCGCCGGCAAGCGCTAGGCTCTTCTCCGCGACCTTTGTTTTTCTCTACGGGAAGTGTGTTGAGGTTCTGGGTTCCGCCTGGGCGGGCTGAATGTCACACTCCCCCGCATGGAATCGAGGAGAGCCTGCCCGGAACATTTTTGTAGGGATTGTCGTATCTTGTCCTAGAAGCAGAGCTTACGGAGGATCTTACTTATGAACCTGGCCGCCCACCGCACCGCCGCTCGTCTGGGCATCGCCTGCGCGGCACTCTTGGCCGCCGCGACCTTGGCCCCTGGCGCCCGCGCTGAGGAATGGACCAAGTCCTATACCGTCTCCGGTCGCGCGCAGGTCCGCGTCGATACCAACGATGGCGCCGTGCGCATTGCCACGAGCGACTCAAAACAGGTCGAGTTTCGTGTCATTTATGAGGGTTACGAGCTGAACAAAAACTTGCACATCGACACGCGCCAAGATGGCGACAGCGTGCAGATCAACGCGCGTGTAATCGGTCATTGGGGCTTCTCCTTTGGTCGCGGGCGTCGCGGGCCGCGCATTGAAGTCCGCATGCCCAAAGATGCCGATTTACAGATAGATACAGGGGACGGGTCGGTGGAGACGCAGCCGATCAGCGGCCGCGTCAAGATTCATACGGGCGACGGCTCTGTTCGCGTACAAGCGGTTAATGGGAATGTGGATATCGACACCGGCGACGGCAGCATCACGGTGGAAGGAGCCAAAGGCGATATCCGGCTGCACACCGGCGACGGGCACATCGACGCGCGCAACCTCGACGGCCGCGTGGATGCCAACTCCGGGGATGGCCACATCAAGATCGATGGCCGGCTGGACGCTCTCAACGTGAAGACCGGTGACGGCAGCATCGACGCGCGCGTCGAGCCTGGCTCGAAGCTAACCGGCGGCTGGAGCATCCGCACCGGTGACGGTAGCGTGGACATTGTCCTGCCTGCCGATTTGCAGGCCAACATCGATGCCAGCACGAATGACGGCCACATCAGCTTGGGGATTCCCGTTACGGTAGAAGGAACGTTCAGCAACTCACAGATACACGGCAAGATGAATGGCGGCGGGCAGTCGCTGACGATTCACACGGGAGACGGGTCCATTCGACTGAGCAAATCTTCTTAGCGAACGGCTGCAACATAGGGCGGTACTATTACCATAACACTGTAGCGTGAAAAATTGTCGCTCACTGGCGACATTTGTCTATTTTTTGCGCACCGAGGGCTCCCTACAGCGTCTCTAATCCCCTGAAAACACAGGAGAATCTTTGGTCACCGGCGTGCCAGTCAAACCTACAGGAGCAGTCATGATTGTCTTTATTCTAACCTTTGCGGTTGCCGCGCTCTTCGCCCTTACCCTAACCGGGACCATCGCTTCGGCAACACGCCGCCGCTCGTAACGCGGCTGCGTTCTTCGCGAGCTACTCATAACGCAATGCCGTCAGAGGGCTGACCCGCGTGGCGCGCCGCGCGGGAATCCAGCAGGCCACCATGGCGATAGCGGACAGCAGGACAATCACGGTCACGAAGGTGACCGGATCGGTCGGCTTAATCCCAACGATCAAGTTAGCAATGGCGCGTGTCCCCCCAAAAGCCGCCAGCAACCCGATCGCTAGAACTAATGCTACGATTGCGACGCTTTGTCGCAACACGATTTTCAAAATATCGCGAGGCTCTGCGCCCAGCGCCATGCGAATGCCAATTTCGTGCGTGCGCTGCGCCGCGGCGTAAGACACCACGCTATAGACTCCGACGACTGCCAGCAGCAGGCCGAGTAGCCCCATCGTGCTGGTCAACTGCGCGCCAAAGCGGAAAAAGAAAAAGCCGTTCACGCCTTGCAGCGCCTGCGTCATGGTCTGTACCTGCGAGATCGGGATGCCCGGAGCTAGCTCTCGCACTTGCGCTTCAATCTGGCGCTGCAGCGATTCCGGCGGCACCGACGTCCGCACGTGAATTGTCCGGCAGGCCACATAATTCTGGTCCATCGGCACGTAGAAAAAGGGCTCCGGTGGATCCTCAATTACGTTTTTGTACTTTCCGGTTTGCACTACTCCGATCACTTCCCTGAACGGACCCTTCGCGCCCTTAGTGCTGAAGCGCTTGCCCAGCGGATTCTCCATGGGCCAGAACTTCGCGGCCATGGCTTGATTGATCACCGCCACAACGGGCGCTTTCTCGTTGTCGGCGTCTGTGAACTTGCGCCCGCTCTGCAGCGGAAGGCGTAGCGTTTCGACCTTCCGTCGGCAAAATCAGCCGCCCAAGTGCCGGCTGGATCCCAAGAGCCGAAAAATAATTGCTGGTGACGCGGCTGAGCACGCAGTGATCGCCCTTACCGTCCGCGGTAAATCCCGCCAGGGTGGCGCGATAGCCGAAAATGTCGCTGAAGCCTCCTGTCTGCTGACGGATATCCTGATAGTCCGGATAAGAAAATCTCTGGAAGCCCGGTGTTCCTGTTTGTTGCATCGCGAACACGGCGATCTGCTCCGCATGCGGCACGGGCAGCGGACGCAGCAGCAAGCCATTGATGACGCTAAAGACGGTGGTATTTACCGCCATGCCCAACCCCAGCGTCACAATCGCAATGATCGTAAAGCCGGGCGAATTGCGGAGTGTTCTTGCGGCGTAACGTAAATCCTGCCAAAAACTTTGCATCGGACTACCTCGGATACGAAACACTTGGGCCTTTATGCTTTGCTGGAGATGCAAACGGGTGCCCCAGCCTAGTCCGGGGTAGACATCCTGTTATGAACATCTTACGCAGAGACAGTGCGAAGAGTCTCACCCGCGTTGCCCGATTTCGGGATGCGCGTCGCGGAATCGGACACCCTTTCCCGCAACTTTTGCCCCTTGCCACTGCGGCAATTTAAGGGTGATATACTTCCCGCCTCGGTGGGCGTCTCCCGATGGAAAAGTACGACCTCATCGTTATAGGTTCCGGGCCGGCGGGCCAGCGGGCGGCGATTCAAGCGGCCAAATTCGGCAAGCACGTCGCACTCGTCGAAAAGCTTGAAGTCGTCGGCGGCACGGCCATCAACACGGGCACGATTCCCAGCAAGACGATTCGCGAAGCGGTGCTGCACCTCTCCGGCTTCTACTACCAAAACATCTACGGCGTGAACTATCGCGTCAAGGATCAGATCACCATGGCCGATCTTTCCTTTCGCGCGCAGCACGTCATCAAAACCGAAGTCGACGTTATCCGCGCGCAACTCTCGCGCAACGGAATCGAAGTGCTGACAGGCCTGGCCAGTTTCACCGACCCCACGCACATTCACGTGGTGAGCTCCAAGAATCAATCGGACTACGAAGCCGCCAACGTGATCATCGGCACTGGCACCAAGCCCGCCGAATCACCGCTGGTTCCCTTCAACAATCGCAACATCATTAACAGCGACCAGATCCTGCAGATGCCTGATATTCCCAAGACGCTGATCGTGGTGGGCGGCGGCGTGATCGGTGTCGAGTACACCTGCATGTTCGCCACCCTCGGCGTGCGCGTCACTTTGATTGAAAAGCGTCCTCGTTTGCTGGAATTTGCGGATTCCGAGATGGTAGAGGCGCTCTGTTATCACTTGCGCGACCGCCGTGTCACCATGCGCCTGAATGAAGAGGTCGAAAGCGTCGAAGAAACTCCCGACAACGGAGTCGCCGCCGTACTGAAGAGCAAGAAAAAAGTATCTGGCGACGCACTTCTGTATGCGGTGGGGCGACAGGGCAACGTCGACGAATTGAATCTGGCCAACGCCGGCCTTGAGGCCGACTCGCGCGGACGCATTGCCGTCGACAACGATTACCGCACCAAGCAGCCGCACATTTTCGCCGTCGGCGACGTCATCGGATTCCCCAGCCTCGGCTCCGTCTCCATGGAACAAGGACGGATCGCCGCCGCCAATGCCTTTGGCATTCCCATCCATTCGAATCGCGCCAACTATCCTTACGGCATTTACACCATTCCGGAAATTTCCTTCATCGGCAAAACTGAGGAGCAACTGACCGAAGAGGGTGTGCCGTACGAAGTGGGCATCGCTTTTTTCAGAGAAATAGCGCGCGGTCAGATTCGCGGAGACACTACTGGGCGTCTGAAGTTAATTTTCGATCCCGATTCGAAAGAGCTGCTTGGCGTGCACATCGTCGGAGAAGGCGCCTCCGAGCTGCTCCACATCGGGCAAGCTGTTTTTGCGTTTAAGGGAACCGTCGAGTATTTCGCGGACGCTGTCTTCAACTATCCGACTCTGGCGGAATGCTATAAAGCCGCCGCGTTCAACGGTCTTAACAAATTGAGGTAAAAGGCAACAATGCCCAAATCCGTCGGCGTACTCGTAATGGAACATATCGCGGTCGGCCTCGTCGAGAACAACAAACTCGCCGGCCCGCTCAGTATCTATCCCGAAAAAGGCACTTCACTCGATGCTCTGCAATCCATGCCCGCGGAAAACATCGGTGACTGCATCCAGCAACAAATCGATGCCGCGGCCAAGGGCCAGAAGATTCAAGCTATCGGGCTCGGATTTCCCGGAGTGATTCGCGCGGGAATCATCGAGGATTCTCCCAACCTGCATCAGGTGAAGGGCTTCAATTTGCAAGCGGCGCTGTCGGCGCGCGGCTTATCCGCCCCCGTTCGTGTGTTCAATGACGCCGACGCAATGGCCGCCGGCATTGCCGCTACGCGCGACAAGCTGCAAAAATTCATCCGCGTATGGACGCTCGGAAACGGAGTGGGCTTCGGCCGTTATCCCTGGCGCGAAGGCGTGTGGGAAGGTGGGCACTCCGTCGTGACGCTCGATCCTAAAGAGAGTCTCTGCGGATGCGGCGGACGCGGGCACCTCGAAGGCTTTCTCGGTCATCGCTCAATGCGTTTGCGCTTTCTTGATCTTGAGCCGGAAGAAGTGTTCGCCAACGCACGCACCGGCGACACACGGTGCTCCGAATTCGTAACGCTATGCCATCGCGCGCTGGCCGCCGCCACCGCTACGAGCATCCATATGGACGGCCCCGGCCAGTTTTACATCACCGGGCACAACGCGAAGTTCATCGACATTGCGCTGCTCGACCGCTTCGTCCACGAAATGGTGAAGATGAGCCCGCTGCAAGGCAGCCGCTTCGAGATCGTCCCCACCAGCGATGAGGTCGGCATCATCGGTGCCGCGCTAAACGCCGAGCGCGCCGCCTCGGCTTAATTCCTTGCGTATTTGTGACAGCAGGATATGTTTATCGCTTTCGGCGTAGAATCGCGCTCCTATCAAATGCATCGTCGGTTCGTGCAGTTCGCGCTTGTAATTTTTTTCATGCTTCTCGCTTTCCCCTTTTCTTGCGCTGCGCAGCTTTCAAAATCAACCGCGCAGACTGACCTCGGCGACTTAGGTATGGGCCGCGATCACGTTAAGTGGCCATCACCTGAATCGCTAGTCAAGAATTTGCGTTCTCAGAATGAAGATCTACGGTCCGAGGGATTCCTCCTACTAGGACCGCCAGCTCAAGCCGGCACGGAGGTGACAGACACATCAGGCACATCCGATCAAGTCCAGCTTCGCTACGCAGCTAGGCCGAAGCAGAATGGAAGGTCCGTGAGCTTGAACTCCGCCATTCCAAAAACTTGTCGTGCAAGCCCTATCGCTGGAACCAAGCCAAATTCCTCTACGCGCCGTTCGCCGGACCCACTCCCTGCAAACGCAAACCACGCGAGCCCTATACGCCGAGCGCGGCGCCTCAAGCCTAGACTCTACTGATTTGTGAAAGGTGACGCTTTACATGTACCTTACAGCGGTGTTGTAACGAGACGCTATGCCCCAAGCCGTCGCTGAACAAACGGCAGCCGCTGTTCCACTCCGGGCGCACCTGACCACTGGCCCGGCCATCGTCTTCTACATCGCTCTCGCCAAGCTCGCCATCCATCTTTATGCCGCGCGCTTCTACGGATATTTCGGCGACGAACTTTACTTCATGGCCTGCAGCCGGCACTTGGCCTGGGGCTACGTCGACCAGCCTCCTCTCATCGCCGTGATCCTAAGAATCGAGCGGCTGCTGTTCGGCGACTCCCTGCAGTCCATCCGCCTCTTTGCCGCTCTCGGGGGTGCGTGCACCGTGCTTCTCGCCGGATGGATCGCCCGCGAACTCGGCGGAAAAAGATTTGCCCAAGCACTCGCGGCATTGGCAGTGCTCGTAGCAGGGGTCTGCCTCGCGATGAACCACTACATCTCGATGAACGCTTTCGAACCACTGGCCTGGGCCGGATGCGCGCTGGTCCTGATCCGCATCATTAAGAGCAGCAATCAGAAATTGTGGCTGTGGTTCGGCCTCATCGCGGGCTTAGCACTTGAGAACAAATATGGCATCGCCTTCTTCGCAACCGGCGTGATCGCGGGTTTGCTGCTTACCCAGCATCGCACCATGTTCCTTAAGCCGTGGATCTGGCTCGGAGGCCTGATCGCCTTCCTGCTATTCCTTCCCAATCTCGTCTGGAACATCCAACATCATTTCCCGTTTTTCGAATTGCTCGCCAACATCCGCCGCAACGGGCGTAATGTGCAGCTCACTCATCTACAATTTCTCGGCCAGGTGGCGCTGCACATGCTCCCTGCCTCCGTCCCACTCGTGCTGGCGGGGCTGTGGTTCTACGTTGCGCATCCCCAAGGCAAGCAGTTTCGCGTTCTGGGCTGGGCCTCGCTGGTTCTCCTCGCGGTCATCATGTTTTCGGCGAATGGCCGGCCTTATTACGCCGCGCCAGCCTATCCCATGTTGTTTGCCGCTGGAGGAGCCGCCATGGAAGAGTGGTTCTCCCGCCGGGGACTGCAATGGCTGAAGCCCGCATACCCGTTCTTGCTGCTGATTTTTGGTGCCATTGGGGCGCCTATGGCCATACCGGTGCTCTCCCCCGAAACTTACATTCGTTACTCGCAGCGCCTGCATTTCGCTCCCCCGCCCATTGAGACAGACAAACTCGGGCCGCTACCGCAGTTCTATGCCGACATGTTCGGATGGGAAGAGATGACCGTCGAAGTCGCCCGCGTGTACAATTCCCTTCCACCGGATGTCCGTCCCAAAACAGCGATCCTGGGCGGCACCTACGGACAGGCAGCGGCGATTGATCTATTCGGGCGGAAATTCGGCCTTCCCAAAGCGATCAGCCCTCACCAAAGCTATTTTCTGTGGGGACCCCGAGACTACACCGGTGAGAGCGTCATCGTAATGGGTGTCAGCCGGCAAGAACTGGAGCGGTACTTCAACTCCATCGAAGCTGCCGCAGAGGTCGGTCACCCCTACGCCATGCCCAACGAGCACTTCACCATCTACTACTGCCGCCAGCCGAAGATTTTCTTGCAGCAATTGTGGCCAAGAATCAAGAACTACAGTTGATCGCTTATGTTGAAACCATCCGATTCTGGATGGCGTATTGAACGAGTTCGGCGAGTGAACGAAAGCCCAGGTTGAGCATGATTCTAGCCCGATGCGTCTCCACAGTCCGAACCGTAATTTTCAGTGCCGCGGCAATCTCTTTATTTGCTTTCCCTTGTGCTAGAAACCGGATGATTTCAGCCTCGCGGGGTGTTGGCTGGTGAAGGAAGCCTACATTGCCGCAACTCGCGACTGGCTTCTCAACAGATTCTGTCCCTTATGCGGTACGCGCCCGGAACGCGGCAGATCAGGAGCATAGCGAAAGACTCCTGGTATATTCCGTTAGCTTCTTTAACTGCCGGAACTCAGGAAATAGGCAACATCAGCTCCGAGCGCTTTCGCAATCGCCCGGAGAGTTTCGAGGCGTGGGCTGAACACAGGATCATTTTCGAGGCGCCAGATCGTGTGCGTGGTGACGCCCACCCGCTGGGCGAGTCTTTCTTGCGTGAATTGCAGCTTGAGGCGCAGCCGCCGAAGCTTTGACCCCTCAGGGGAACACTTGCTTTTCGATTTTGTCATGCCTCGCTCGTCGGACGCCCACTATCTTCATGGCCTGTAGTTCCGAACACGATGCACGATGTCTTTCGGTTTGTAAATGAGGACAAGGATAGCAAGAGAAATGATGTAACGTAAATCATGTATAATGCCGGCCTTCGCCTCGCCCCCGCCGCAGGCGGTGGCCCGAGCTACAGCCGCTTGGCCAAGCGGCTGAATCAACCGTTGCGGCGGTGAGAATGGAATCCAAACACATCAGTGCGAACGAAGCCGACCAAGTTCTTCAAGAGTGGGCCACGCAATCCCGGCGTGTCTGCTTTGCCGTTTGCGTTGGCGGAATTGCCTGGCATTCCCATTGGCTGGGAACCTTGCGCGGTGCGAGCATGGGCCGCTGGGTACTCACCGCTGGTCACACGACCAACATGCTGTGCACCAACGAATATCAGGAAATCATCCAGACCGAGGACGATGACCTTCTCGGGCTTCGTTTCGCCCAGCCAAACGGTTTCGCGGTTCCAGGTTTCGAAGTTGATTTGTTCATCGAAAAGCGCGACGGTGATGAAGAGCAGTACGCGCCGTTGATAAATAAAATAGTTCAATAGCCGCTTCAATATTCTCCGCAATCGAATGCAGCTTTGTTTCGCTCGCAATCCGAGACATAGCAGACATCGCTGAAGGCATTCGCAACGACGGATTGGCGGTAGCGTGATGTGGTGCTGGCCCGCCTTCGTGTTGTTTCGATCACGTTGGGATTCAGGATGTTGTGGACCGCGTTCAAACGGGCGCAACCGTGAAAGCGCGGCTCCCAACCACGAGCAGACACATCAAGCCGTCTGATTTACGGGCGCAGGCCGAGAAGCTGATTGCTGACGGAATGATGCCGGACCTAGATGGCCTTCTCGATGCAGTCGGACAGATTCGAAGTGAGTATCAGCCGAAGATTCTTGAAGCTCGCCGACAGGCGAGAATCCACGTGGTGCGGAGGACCGTATGAACGTAATCATCAAGCAACCACCCCCGCCTCGTGACGGTCGCGAAGAATACATTCGTGCAATGTGGCTAGGAGTTTTGCTTGCTCCTGGGCGCAAGACAGCGCCGGAAATTCCGTAAGTCGCTTGATTTCATGATGGTTCCTATACAGCAACCAAAGTTGCTGTGCACCACCCTTTTAGGGGTGACGTGTCATACCCATCCCGACGCCGAAGGCGGCGCTCTTCCGACCCTCGGTTAACTGCGTTCGCTTGAGCCGCAAGAAGGGGAGGGCAGCCTAATCCTGGAGCCAGATTTTCGCTACCCGCCCACCTGTCCAGGCGTAAAGGATTGCCCACGACTCGTACCTACAAAAAACGACAACGGGCTCGGTGGCATGAATCTTCTTTTGGCCATAAACGTCTTGATACTCACCTGGGTCCTGACTCCACACCACCGGCACGGTTGGGCCGCCAGTGGCCAAAGTGCTGATTTTCCAGCCGGCTCCAGTCCAGTGGGCCACAACAAGTACGGAACTGTCCTTCCCTTCGCCATTCCCAATCAAAACCATGGCCAGAGTCGGTTTCCCATCACCGTAAAAGTCAACCTTGACCAGACCGGGACAGCTATCATTGTGATCTTTTTGGAAGAATCCTCTGTCGTCGTCCTGGAGGTCAGCCAAGGTGACGACCTTCTTCCCTGGATACTTTGTCGCAACTTCAGAGCGCAAGTCCTTCGGAAGATCGCAAGCATCACCCGGCGGGGCACCAGCTGCCATTGGAACGCGGAGAAATAGATAAAGACTCACGACAGAGAAGCAAATGGATTTCAGCAGCACGGGTATCTCCTCATCTCGAGTCACGGGAGCAACCAGGTTTGCAGTCTGGAGTCTGCGGTATGCTGTTCGGAGCTTTCGGGCTTGGATGCCTGGGCGGAACGAGCTGTATGTGATAGTTGAAGCCCTGCGTGGTTGGGAACTTCAGTCCGCCCGGTCCCTCATCCAGACCCCAAGCACCTCCGCATTTTCCCGCGCAGCACCAGAACCAGCTCTTTGACATATCCACGGGCTTAATGTCCACCGTTGTGCCTGCTGCGTGTCCGGGGTCTGCGTGCAGCTCGCCCGGAAGAGGCGTGGTGGCAGTGACAGTTATCGTAGTTGGGCTGCCCTGGATACATGTCTCCAAACACTTCAGGAACTTGTCTAATTTCGGCGAGGCCGGTGGAATCGGTGGTTTACCAGGTTTTGGTGGTTTGTAGGTGTATAAGCCAAAGGGGTCGGCGAGATTCGTCGGGTTTCCGTTCACATAGTTGTAGAAATTCAGTCCAGCGTCGAACGCGAGAGGATCTTCGCTTAGGAATCGTCCCACCGCGAAGTCGTAGTATCGAGCGCGGTAGAAATAGAGGTTGGTCTCCGAGTCCAACTCACGAGCGGTGTACTGGAACGGGTTCACGAGCGACCCGGAAGAAGCGGTTTGTTTGCCGAACGAGTCGAACGTGTAGGTCTGCGCCAACGCTCCCGCGCCGTTGCTCAACGATGTGACGGAGTCGAGGCCGTCCTGCTCGTAGTAACTCGTGGTGCCGCCGCGCAGCATGGCAAGAGGTTCATCGACCTCAGTCGTTTGCGAGTACCGCGCGACCACTCCACCGCTGCTGTTTGTTTCTTCGATTAGGTTGTCGCCGTCATAGGTGAAGATCGAAGTGCCCGAAGAGGATGATTTGTAAATTCTTCTTCCGAAGGGATCGTACTTGAAGGTCACCGTGCCGCCCGTACCCGGTAGCGTCACGCTCGTCATGTGGTTCTCGAAGTCCCATCCGTAGGTCGTGGTGTTCGACCCAACCACCTTGGTCAGCGTGTTCCCGTTGGAGTCGAACGCGTCGGAACCTCATCGGTGCGTTCGCAGTAAGTATCCAGAACCAACTGAACCCCGAAATCGCCAAGGGACTTGAGCAAGCCTGGGGAGAAGGTCGGTCCGCCGTCGAAGCTCGACGTAAAATGGCCGCACCAGAGGTATATCTGATTTGCTGCCGAGTAAGCGTGAAGTCGGTCTCGAAGGGGGCCAAAGGTGCTGAGTACAGAGGCTAGCGCATCCCCCAATGAAGACCAGTCATCACGGCCCTGCGGGAGCACCTCAAACGCCCACATGTTAGTCGTCCATTTGGACGTAGCGCCCTCAACCTTGGGCTCTCCCTTCCTCCGCACTTGGGTTGGCGCAAGACCAAGTGTGCGCGTTACCTCCTCAGGGTTGAGGTCTTGCCCGACGATCTGCAGCTCAACTGTGTATCGATGCATTGTCATCTCCGACCGTTAAGACGCCTTGGGCAGGGGCAGTGGAGGAGCAGGTTTCGGTATAGGAGGCGCAGGCGGTCGTATAGGTATAGGCGGCGCGGGCGGCCTTACCCCACTAGCACCAGCACCAATACAGCTTTCTCCCAGAAGCCCTAGCGATCCAGCGGTACCTACAATTCCAAGAGCTACGTCCCCAATTAGAATGTCTTCCCAGAAGTGTTGCATATAGCGGTTGGATTGCTCATCCATCTGGTACTCGAAATTTGTTTTTTGCTTGCACCCGCAATCCTTTTTCTTAGGGTTTTTCTCGGGCTGGTCCCCGCATTTGCCGCCTTTGGGTCTGCCTCTCCTAACCCATTCCTCAAACGCCTCCTGGATTCCAGCCTTGTTGGCATCAGGATCACCAGGTTGTTTCCAGCACCTGTGGAACCACTTGTGAAAATCTGGGTCGTTGTACCCGTACCACTTATCCTTACCCGTCAATCCATCTGGATCGCTCTCATTGATTGGACTGTTTTGGCCGTAAGCATAAAAATTCCCTCCACCGTCGAATCCAATCGGATCTTCACTCAGGAATCTGCCCGTGGCTGGGTCGTAGTATCGGTTCCTGGAGAATTGCAGGTTAGTTTCGACATCAAACTCACGGCTCGTGTACTGGAACGGATTCGTGAGCGAACCACTCGATGCGGTCTGTTTACCGAACGAATCAAAAGTGTAAGTTTGCGCCAACGCGCCAGCGGCGTTGCTTAGAGATGTTACGGAGTCGAGCCCGTCCGCCTGATAGTAGCTGGTCGCACCACTTCGCAGCATGGCCAGCGGTTCGTCGGTATGGAGACCTTGCGAGTAGCGCGCAACAGCTGCTCCGGAAGAATTCGTCTCCTCGACAAGGTTGTCGCCGTCGTAGGCGAAGATGCTCGTGGTGGTGGACGTGACTTTCTTTATGCGGCGGCCAAACGGGTCATAGGCGAAGGTGACAGTCCCGCCCGTACTGGGCAGCGTGACGCTGCTCAGGCGGTTCTCGAAGTCCCACGAATAGCTCGTGGAGTTCGTCCCAACTACCTTGGTCAATGTGTTGCCGTTGTTGTCGTACGTGTAGCTCGTGCTCGGCGTCGAGGTCAGTTGGTTCGACGCGTTGACGCTGTATGGTGAGACACCAAGGGAACTGAGCCGGTTCCCGACCGGATCGTATGTATAGCTCTCCGTTGTGTTCGTTCCTTGGGTCACGCCCGTTAGCTCGTAAATCGCATCGTAGGCATAGTTCGACGTGACCGCTGCCCGCTGGTCCGTCTTCGCCGTGCGATTTCCAGTATTATCCACCGTGTACGTGGCCCCGTCGATAGTACTTCCGGACAGTTGGTGCAGGACGCTTTGCAGCCGCGACAAATTGTCGTAGGCATAGTTAGTGGCGACATTGTTTGGCCGAGTCATCTGCGTGCGGCGGCTCAGCGCATCATAGCTGAAGCCGAACGAACCTGTCCCGCTGAAGGCCGAAGGCGGCGTCAGCGTTTGCAGCCGGTTCAGCGTGTCATAGACGTACGTTGCCGAGCCGCTCTCGGGATCGGTGAAGCCGGTGCGGTTCGATGCCGCATCGTAGGAATAGCCGGTTGTGAAATTACGCGCCGTCAGAAATGCATAGCTGGTGCTTGCCGATGTGAGCCGTCCCATATTGTCGAAGGTAAATTGATAAGTGCCCGTCGGGTCGGTCACCTGCGTAAGGCGGCTGTCGAGATCGTAGGTGTAATTCACCGTGGTGGTATCAGGATAAGATTTCTGCGTCAGGCGGTTCAGACCGTCGTAAACGTAGCCAATGAGCTGGTTCTTGCGGTCTGTCTTGCCAGTGAGATTTCCGACAGCATCATAATTGTAGGTTTCGATGTAGCCGGATGGGAAAGTTGTCTTCGTGACCCGGCCAAACGCGTCGTAGGTGAACGAAGTCGTGTGGTTGATGGCGTCTTTGATGGAGGTCAGATTGTTTTCGGTGTCGTAGCCGTAGGTCGTCACGTTGTTGGCGGGATCAGTGACCGAGGTTAGGCGGTCGGCATCGTCGTATGCGTATGTGGTTGTTTTTCCGTTTTGATCGGTAACGGAAGTTCGCCGCCCGCGCGAATCGTAGTTGAATGTGGTCGTCGTCGTATCGGGATATGTAATCGTCTTTAGCCGGTCGCCAGTATCGTATGCGAATGGCTCATTGTCGCGCTTGCCTGGAGCTGGGCGGCTGCAGCCGCCGATCAGCATTCGGGAAACTGGAAGATGAACCCGGAGAAGTCGAAGTACAGTCCCGGACCAGCGGCGACTTTCCCTCCAAAGATCCATGCGCCCGCCCCGCTGAGTCGGCGCTTGATTGTGTAAACAGTGCGCATTGCAACGCGTCCGGCTGATCATTGCGGGCTTATAATGATTATAATGCGACCGACCGGAGGGCATCATGGCACTTGCAGCCGGGACTCGGTGCGGACGGTATGAAATCACATCGCTCCTGGGAACCGGCGGGATGGGCGAAGTTTATCGTGCCAAGGACCTCCGACTTGGCCGCGACATTGCCATCAAGCTCTTACCGGACAATCCAGTCATCAGTAGGGAGCGTCTCGACCGGTTCGAACAGGAAGCGCGTTCAGCTTCGGCTCTCAACCACCCCAACATCGTCACCATCTACGAACTCGGGCAGGTAGATTCCACCCACTACATCGCCATGGAGCTCATCGAGGGACGAACTCTGCGCGAGCTGTTGGGCTGCGGCTCGATGCCTGTATTAAAGGTCATTCAGATCGCTGCGCAGATCGCCGATGGGCTAGCGAAGGCGCACGAGGTCGGCATCATACACAGGGATCTAAAGCCTGAGAACCTGATGGTCTCGTCGGAAGGATTCGCAAAAATTCTTGACTTCGGGGTGGCAAAACTTGCGGGTACGGGCGAGTTCTTTAGCGCGGGCACTATCGACCTCCAAACTTGCGCCGGCGCTGTACTTGGCACGATCGAGTACATGTCACCTGAGCAGGCGCGCGGAGGATCGATCGATTTCCGCTCAGACCAGTTCTCGTTCGGCTTGGTGCTTTACGAGATGGTGACCGGAAAACGGGCGTATCAAAGGAGCACGAAACCGGAGACGCTTGTTGCAATTCTCCGGGAAGAGCCGGAGCCCATCGGTTCCCTGTCTCCGGATGTCCCAATTCCACTGTGCTGGGTCATAGAGCGCTGCCTTGCCCGCGAGCCCGAGAAGCGCTACATCTCGACGCGTGACCTTGCGCGCGACCTCGCTTCTATGCGCGACCACTTACCGGGCCTGCCACTGAAGCCACTCAAGACGCGCCCAAGCAACTTACCTCCACAGCGTACCGGGTTGGTCGGGCGGGACCTCGAAGTGGCTGCGGCCAAGGAGCTCCTGCGCCGGCCGAATATGAGGTTGGTTACTGTTACGGGCCCCGCCGGAATCGGCAAAACGCGACTCGCCTTGCAATTGGCGGGAGAAATGACTCAGGACTTTCCCGGCGGTGTTTATTTTGCCCCGCTTGCAGCTGTCGGCGATCCAAGCTCGATTGCTTCCGTGATCGTCCAGACGCTCGGAATCCCGGAAGATGGCGGCCAGTCGCCTCTCGAGACGCTCAAAGAATTCTTGCAGAATTCGCTGCGCACGCCAATGCTGATTGTCTTGGACAACTTCGAGCACTTGATTTCGGCGGCACCCATGCTGGCCGAACTTTTTGCCATTGGTGGTAGTGGTCTAAAATTCCTGGTGACCAGTCGCGCGCCTTTGCACGTGTACGGCGAGCAGGAATTTCCCGTCCCTCCACTCGCTTTACCAGATCCCCGGTCCTTGCCCGCTCTCGAGGCGCTGTCGCAGTATTCAGCCATAGCGCTATTCGTCCAGCGCGCCTCGGCGGTCAAGCCGGATTTCGAACTCACCGAACAAAACGCATCGGCTGTAGCCGAAATTTGCGCACGGCTGGACGGTCTGCCGCTTGCCATCGAGCTCGCAGCTGCCCGCATCAAGCTACTGTCGCCCTCCGCTATGCGGACGCGGTTGGCGAGTCGCCTGCAGCTCTTGACGGGCGGCGCGCGGGATTTGCCGACAAGGCAACAAACTCTTCGTGGCGCAATCGACTGGAGCTACGACCTTCTGAACGCTGCCGAGCAAAAGCTTTTCAGACGGCTTTCCGTCTTCGTGGGCGGGGGTACTCTGGAAGCAGTGGAAGCTGTGTGCAACACAAAAAACGATCTTGGATTTGATTTGCTCGATGGGATGGCTTCGATTGTGGATAAAAGCTTAGTCCAGCAGGTTGACCAACCTGCAGGGGATTTGCGCTTCTTGATGCTCGAAACGATTCGCGAATATGCGCTGGAAAAATTGACGGCAAGTGGGGAAGGGGAACTGACGAAGCGCGCCCACGCAGCATACTACCTTGTCTTGGCGGAAGAGGGAGCTTCAGATGAAGCTGGCGCGGAAAGTTCGGAATGGCTGAATTGCCTCGAAACTGAACACAATAATCTCCTTTCGGCGCTCGATTGGTTGACGGACACCGGGAATGCCGATTGGGCATTGCGCCTCGGCACAGCTCTTTTTCGCTTTTGGGAGACGCGCGAATATCTCACCGAAGGACGGGATCGGCTGGGCAAAATCCTCAAACTGGAAGGAGCGGTGGCGCCAACCGAAGGGCGAGTGCGAGCGCTTTTTGCTGCGGGTGTTTTAGCAGGCGAGCAGGGAAACTATGCTTCCGCGGACACGCTCATTGATGAGAGTTTGCAGATCGCTCGTAAATTGGGGGACCAACGAGGCGTCGCGGTTTGTCTGAACGCTCTGGCGGTCCATGCCCGTGACCGCGGTGACATCGCCGTGGCTCGCCGCCTCTTTGAAGAGTGTCTGGCGCTTTGGAGGGGATTTGGCGACCCCCTGACTATCGCTCGTTCCCTCAGCAATTTGGCGAGTATTGTCAGGTTGCAGGGTGATTATGCAAACGCACGCTCCTTCTATGCTGAATGCCTGTCGATTTTCCGGAAATCAAACAACCGAACAGGCATTGCCTGGTCCCTTAACTATCAAGGAGACGTTGCGCGTGACCAAGGCGACGTCGAATCCGCTCGGTCGCTCTACGAGGAGGGTCTTGACACCTTTCGCGAGCTCGGTGATCGATGGGGAATGGCCGGCTCACTCGCTGACTTGGGAAACTTAGCTCGGGATCAGGAGAACTATGACGTGGCGGACTCGCTCTACAGGGAAAGCATGAGGATGTTCCAGGCACTTGGCCACAAAAGGGGTATTGCACGTGTGCTCGAATGCTTCGCCTGCTCTGCCGCTGCTCAGAGGCAGCCTGCCCGCTCCCTCCGACTCGCTGGCGCGGCGGCTGCGCTTCGCCAAACCGTTGGAGCGGCACTTACGCCTTCAGAGCAGGTCAAACTCGAAAGAGGACTGGAGCCAGCACGGCAAACGCTGACCAACTCGACAGCTGCCACGGTATGGTTCGAGGGCTGGACAGTACCAGTCGAGAAAGCGATTGAGGAGGTGCTGATGCCACATTCTGCGGGTCGCTCGGTCACGGCCACGCGCGGCCCAGACGAGCCAGCGACATGATTGGGTTCCAACGGTTTAGGCCGCTTGGGCCCGGCGCATTTCATCCGACGCTCACTCCGCAGTTGTCGGGTCGATCAGTCTGCGGACGGCGGAGATGCGATTCGCGGGGAAGCCTCCCCTTCGTGCGTGTTCCCTGACCGCCGCCTCGTCTGGAGCGAGGTACACACAATAGAGCTTGTCTCCGGTGACGTAGCTATGCAGCCACTGAATGGCAGGAGTCATTCCCTTCAGAACATTCACAGACCTTTGAGAGATTTCGTGCAACTCCGCATCGGATAGATTTCCGGCTCCCGGTATTTCGCGTTCGATCACGAACTTGGGCATGGCCACCGCCTGATAGGAACATATGCTAGCAATGAATGAGACTTGCTTCAAGACGGCTTGTGGCTGCACTATGTGGCTTCTCTTACCCTGATGCCCCTTGCTCATGTTTAACTGCGCGCCGAGAGTCTGTCGGGAGTGGCTGCGTGAATGACCATTAAGAGGGCCGAGGTACACAATGGACATCAGATCCGTTCAAAAACCGCTGAAAGACCAATACCGCAAGGAACCGAATAAGTCGCGGATCACGCTCACCGCGAGAGGCGGGCAAACCGAAACACCGATAGCATGCTCCGTCGATATCGGACGCACCATCTATCAGGCGCAGGCACACACGGGAGTCGGCGGCTCCGGAACTGCCGCCTGCTCCGGCGACCTCCTGCTCGGAGCCTTGGCGGCGTGTGCACAGATAACCTGCCAAATGGTTGCTGCGGCCATGGGTATAAGAACTGAACGCATCGACGTCTCTGTTGAAGGCGATTTGGATCTTCGCGGCACGCTGGGTATATCAAAAGACGTGTCCGTCGGCTTTGACCATATTCGTCTTCGTTTCGAGATTCTTGCGCCGCATGCGACAGCGGAGGAACTACGTGGATTACGCGAAAAGACAGAGCAATATTGTGTCGTGATGCAAACGTTGCTCCGACCACCGGCCCTCCGCACGGAGTGGGTCGGGGCAGAATAAAGCGCTAATGCTCGGCTCGCGGGCCACTATTCGTGACGGAGCGCTATCACCGGGTCGACCCTTGTGGCGCGCAGCGCGGGAATGTAGGTGGCCACAAAAGCGACCAACAGGAGCAGCACAGATACGGTCGCCAGCGTGGGGATGTCCGTCGAACCGACCCCGTAAAGCACAGAGCGCATGGCTCGCAGCAACAGAAACGCCAGGACCAGGCCGATGCCTATACCGATCAGCGACAGCGATATTCCCTGACGCAACACCATGGAAATGACATTCCCCGGCCTAGCTCCCAGCGCTGCGCGAATGCCCAACTCCTGCGTGCGCTGGCTCACCGAGTAGGAAATCACGCCGTAAACTCCCACCGAGGCAAGCGCCAATCCAAGCAGTCCGAATGCCCCCACCAGCATCGCACCCAGGCGAGCCGGCAGCAGCGGTTTGCCATAGCGCACGTGCGCCTCCATGGTGGTGACGTCGTAGAGCGGCAGCGTGGGGTCCAGCGCGCGCACTTCTTCACGCACCGGCTCCACAACTTGCAGCGGATCGCCTTCCGAGTAGACAAAGAGCACTGCCGAGGAGTGATAGTTCTGGGTCATCGGAAAATACACGTACGGAAGCGCCGGCTCGTAAAGGAACAAGTACTTCCCGGTGCGCGTCAGGCCTACCACCTGGATCGCGGGCCCGTTCTTCTCGCTCTGAAAGACTTTCCCGATTGGATCTTGCCCTGGAAATATTTTCTTAGCGAATTCTTCGTTCACGATGGCCACCCGCGGCGACGTGGCCGTATCCGTATGGGCAAATTCCCTCCCCTGAATGACCGGGACGCCGGCGGTTCGGAAGTATTCCGGCTGCACAGAATTGAACAAGATGTTGTCTACCTGCGATTTATCGATGGAAATTTGCCCTGGCAAAAAGACGCTCGTCGACGAATTCTCGTAGCCCATGGGAATGAAAGAAGAGATTGCGGCGTCGCGCACGCCCGGCCGGGTTTTGACCCGATCGCGAAGCTGTTCATAAAACTGCTGGCCCCGCTGGTCGGTGTAGCCTTGGAGTCGAAGATCCATGGAGACCATCAACGTGTTGGCGGTGCGGAAGCCCATATCCACGCGGGCCGAGTTTTGAAAGCTGCGGACAAAGAAGCCTGCGCCCGCGAGCAGCAAGAGCGAAACGGCCACTTGCCCCACCACCAGTGTGTTTCGCAAACGATTGTGCGTGGCCGAGGCGCCGCCGGAGCGGCCACCTTCCTTGAGCGTTTCCGCGAGGTCACTGCGCGAGGTCCGCAATGCCGGTATGATTCCCGCAAGAATCCCGGTGAGCAGTGCAACGGCAAAACAAAAACCAAAAATTCGGTAGTCCATGCGCAAATCAAACAAGCGCAACGGAATATCCGTAGGAACGTGAACGGACATCAATCCCACGGCCGCCCATCGCGCCAGCAGCAAACCGGCGATTCCACCCACCAGCGCGAGAACGACGCTCTCGGTAAGCAGTTGGCGAACCATGCGCCAAGGGCTCGCGCCCAAGGCAGTGCGCGTTGCAATCTCCTTTCTGCGCGCGTTGGCGCGGGCCAGGATCAAGTTGGCTACGTTTGCGCACGCGATCAGGAGAACCAATCCCACCAGGGACATGAACACAATGACCACTTTGGACATGAATTCGCCCAATCCGGGCTCGGGCCGCGCCTTGAGCTCGGGAGCAACATACAGAGAGAAATCCTTGTGCGAATCGGGGTACTCCTGCGCGAGGCGCTGGTTCGTCGGCGCGGCGGCGGCCTTGGCCTGCTCTGGGGTGACGCCGGGTTGCAGTCGCGCGAGAATGCGGAAATCATTTTCGTTTCTATTTTCCAGAATGCCGCCACTGTCCAACGCCATAACGGGAATCATGGTGACCGGCAGATAGAAATCTGGTTCGATGAAGTAATACGTCCCGTGGAACTCCCTGGGCGCCACACCGATGATCGTAAAAGGGTGCTTGTCGACTTGCACCGAACGTCCAATAACGCCGGGATCTCCCGCGAATCGCTGCTGCCAGAATTTGTAGCTCAGAACCATAAGCGGGTCCTTGCCCTTGACCCAGCCTTCGTCCGGAGCGAACGTGCGGCCACGGGCTGCTTGCAACCCGAGCATGGAGAAGAAATTGCCGCTCACGAATTCCGTCCAGGCGCGTTCCGCACGCCCGTCGACGCTGAGATTCACCGGGCTGGGCACCTCAGCAGCGACGTCGGCGAACGCCTGCTTCACGTTGCGGTAGTCCAGGAAGTCTGGATACGACATGTTGATTGGGAATTCAAAGCCCTTCGTTTTCGCGGCCAGCACAACGAGCTCGTGGGGATTCTTGGCGGGCAGCGGACGCCACAACATGCCGTCGAACACGCTGAAGATGGCGGTGTTGGCGCCGATGCCCAGCGCGAGCGCGAGCACGGCGATCAGACTGAATCCCGGGCTCTTGACGAGCATGCGAAAAGCGTAGCGGAGGTCTTTGCCGAGCGTTTCCATTGGCGAACCACCCTTTCTTCAGCAGAAGGGTACTTGCATTGATATACGAAGGCAGCACCGAAAGTGTTTCGTGATAGCTGGTGACGAAAGCAGGCCATGGCTCGGCATATACGCGATGCGCTGACGTTGCCTGCTGCGGCTTGCTTCCGTGCGATACTCGGGGCGAATGGGAAGGACATTCCAGAAGGAGAGCGCGGCGGAACATGTACATCCATACGTTTTTGTTTCAATGGCATCCGAGTGTCACGGCAGAAATGAAGGATCGGGCGGCGCGCGAAATTCGCGCCTTGCATGGACAAATCCCAGGCTTGCTCGAGACCAGCTACAACGCGAACGTTTCGCCGCGCTCACAGGGATTCACGCATGGCGGGGTGATGAAGTTTCGAGACAAGGCGGCGCTAGATGCATACACCACGCACCCAGTACATGAAAAATTGGTGCAATGGCTGATGCCGCTGTTGAAGATCGCAGCGGAGCTGGATTACGAAATGTAGCTTGGCTAAACGTCGCAGAGATCGACTGCTTGGCGAAGCGAAGCTAGCGGGTCGCGTGTCGGCACGAACTCGTGAGCGACATAGCCGCGGTAGTTCGTCGCGGCAATCCCGCGCATTACGCCGTCCCACTGCACTTCCTGGGAGCCGTCGAGTTCGTGGCGGTGCGGAACGCCGCCGGTATGGAAGTGGCCGAGCCAGTCGATGTTTTTCTGGATGGTGGCGACCAGGTCGCCTTCCATGATTTGCATGTGATAGATATCATAGAGCAGTTTGACGCGCGGCGAGTTCACCGCTTGCACCACTTGCAAGCCCCAGGCGGTGTGATCGCACATGTAGTCTTTGTGGTCGACCTTGCTGTTGAGCAGCTCGATGCAGATGGTCACGCCGTGGTCTTCGCCGATTTTCTTCAGCCGGTTGAGTCCCGCGATGGTATTCTTGGCGCCTTCCTCGTCGGACATGCCGGCGCGATTCCCCGAAAATGTGATGACGTTGGGCACGCCGAATTTTGCGGCTAGCGGGATGTTCTTGCGGAAAGCTTCTTCAATCTTGGCGTGATTTTCGACGCGATTCAGGGCTGTGGCAATGTCCCCGCCACCAGCGTAACCCATGCTGCAAATCAGCCCGTAGCGCCGGGGCACTTCCCACTCATCGACCTTCAGCAGGTCGATGCCCTTCAGTCCGATTTCGGCGCCGTACGCGCAAAGTTTCTCGAGTGGAATATTTTGATAGCACCAGCGCGACGCGGATTGGCGGATTTGTCCCTTGCGGCGAACCGGAGTGTTCTGCTGGGACGAGTTGGGCGAAGAAGAAGATAACGATGGAAGAGCAGCCATTGTTGCTCCAGAGATCACAGTTTTCAGCATGTTGCGGCGTGATAGTTGAGACATAAGTGGGGAGAGTGTACCGAAGAATTGGACGCGTGTGTAGGGATTCTGTGATGCCGCTTAAGCGCGCACCAGTAGCAATGACATATTCGACAGTGGCACAGCCGCCCGGGGCGAAGCTATGCGGCGGCTGGCCTGTGAAACTGACGATGGCAGTGCGCGCAGACCGCATGGTGGCCGCGCCAAATGACACTTAGCGGTTCTTTGCAGAATGGACACGTGGCCGACCATTGCGAGCCGCATTCCGGACACTCGTTGAGCAACAACACCGAGCGGCGGAGAGGCTTTCGCGCTTCTTGCAAATCGAGGACAAAACGGCAAGAGGGATTGCCGCAAATAAGGAAATGTTCCATGGGAAGGGCTCCTTTGTGGGGCGGATACTGTCGTTCCACATAGATTTCGTCAATACTATTAATCACGTCAGTAGTAATACGGAAGGGTCCCCCCGATGACGAACAGCAAGCGAATACTTTCGGAGGTCAAGGCTGAATGAGGTGGCTGCGGACGGCGTAGCGGACGAGGTCGCTTAGGGAATGCAGATCGAGCTTGAGCATGATTCTCGCGCGGTGACTCTCCACTGTTCTTGTACTGATTGCCAGTATGGTAGCGATTTCCTTGTTGGTCTTGCCAACCGCGAGAAGCGCGACGACCTCACGCTCGCGCGAAGAGAGTGGGCTCAGGTATTCCCGTTCGGCCTCGATTGGGTGGACGGCGGCAAGGTCTTGCCCTTGCCTTCGCACGAACTGCTTTACGCGAGAAATGCGAGCTAGCCGCAGCGGCTGGACAGCGGTCAAGGGCGGAGCGTCACGCAGCAATTGCGAAATGGCGCGCGTTTCTGAAAGGCAGCTTTCCAACAGTCCCGCAGGGCCTGCAAAAACATTGTGAAGACTTGCACAACCGCTGCCAAGGCCAGAAGACTCGGGCGCGCCTGGATCGCTGCGCAGCGCAGCCGTCATGCGAGCCAATTTATCCGTTAGACGGAACAACGCCGCCTCAAGCTCGTTGCGTTCTGTGAGCTCCAGGACAATGGCGCCGACGTGTTGAACCCGGCCGGCATCATCCTTGATTGGGAAATAGCTCCCGTTCCAGTGACCCGCTGCTCCTCTTGAGGGCAACTCCGCCGTCACTTCAAGGTTGGATAGTGGCTGGCCGGTGGCAAACACGTGCTCAAAGGCGGGTTGAACCTTAACGGCTGCCCTTCCGAGCACGGCGTGTATGGTCCTTCCGAGATGCGCTTCGGCAGGAATGCCGTTCATAGAAGCTAACGCGTCATTGACGGCCCGGAAGCGAAGCTGGCGATCACAAATGGCAACACCCACTGTTGAGCTCTTGAAGAGAGCGTTCAGCAAGTCACGCTCGCCGATGGTCTTGCCAGGCACAGAGCGCCTGCCGAAGCTTGATGCCATCCCTGACACTCTGCTTGCCATGCTTGCTACCACCTGATCTGCGCCTTTGAAGCAACCTCAGTATGGGTTCGATAACTTTCCGCGGAGTTTAAGTCCGAGTAATTCTTGTGTCAATACAAATAACTAGTATTGCAGGCGGAGGGCGTAACGCAGGGCCACGGCACCCGCAGGCACGCGTTTGCGAGCTGCAACGACGCACGCCGCGATGATTTCCGGGTCAATAATTTGCAAAACGGGCGGTGTTCGCGCATCATTACTGGCTTGTTCGGTGCAACTCGCGCCCCATCAGAGAGCGAGCGCCAATCCTCGCTGCGATTGGTTAATTTGTGGCAAATCCAGCCGACTGGGCGAGCTGAAAAGAGATTCAAGAAGGAGCGGAATGGAAAAACCAGGAAAGATTGCGCCTCCCAAAGGCAAGTTGGGGGTGCTGCTGCCGGGGATGGGCGCGGTCAGCACGACGTTCATGGCCGGCGTGGAGTTGGTGCGCAAAGGCAAGGCGCAGCCGGTCGGCTCGCTGACGCAGCTCAGCACGATCCGACTGGGCAAGCGCACCGATGCGCGCTCGCCGCTAATCAAGAAATTTGTCCCGTTGGGCGATCTTAAAGACCTGGTGTTCGGCGGCTGGGACATTTACAAGGACAACGCGTACCAAGCGGCCAGCAAGGCCGGTGTGCTGAGCGCACAAGATCTAGACAAGGTAAAGCCGTTTCTTTCTGGGATTGCACCGATGAAGGCGGCGTTCGACCGCGAGTACGTAAAGAAACTCGACGGAACGTACGTCAAGAAGGGCAAGAGCAAGTACGACCTGGCACTGCAAATTAAGGACGACATCGAGAATTTTCGCAAGACCAAGCGCGTGTCGCGTTTGGTGACTTGCTGGTGCGGCTCGACGGAAGTCTTTATCAAGCCAGAAGAGGTGCACTCGACAGCGGAGAAATTTGTCGAAGCAATGAAGGCCAATCACCCCGCGATTGCGCCGTCGATGTTGTATGCGTGGGCTTCGGTGACCAGCGGCGTGCCTTTCGCGAATGGCGCGCCGAACCTGACCGTGGATATTCCGGCGATCCAGCAGCTTGCGCTAGAGCATAACGTCGCAATTTGCGGCAAGGATTTCAAAACCGGGCAGACCATGATGAAGACCGTGCTGGCGCCGGCGTTCAAGGCGCGCATGCTCGGGCTGGACGGATGGTACTCGACCAATATTCTGGGCAATCGCGACGGCGAAGTGCTTGATGATCCCGGATCGTTCAAGACGAAAGAAGAATCGAAGCTCGGCGCGCTCGAGTATATTTTGCAGCCGCAGCTTTACCCCATGCTGTATAGCAAGGTCTATCACAAAGTGCGCATCAACTACTATCCGCCGCGCGGGGACAACAAAGAAGGCTGGGACAACATCGACATCTTCGGGTGGCTCGGGTATCCCATGCAGATCAAAGTGGATTTTTTGTGCCGCGATTCGATTCTGGCGGCGCCGATTGTCCTTGATCTTGTTTTATTCCTGGATTTGGCGCAGCGCGCCGGGATGCGCGGCATCCAGGAGTGGCTTAGCTTTTACTTTAAGTCCCCGATGACCGCGCCGAATTTGTATCCCGAGCATGATCTGTTCATTCAGTTGATGAAGCTGAAGAACACTCTGCGCTGGATGATGGGCGAGGACTTGATCACCCACCTGGGGCAAGAGTATTACGACTGACGGCCGCGCGACTGTATCGGAAAAGATGATTTGCGCGATTCGTTTTTCTGCTGAATGAAGCGAGCTTTTCGATTTGACGCTCGGAAACGCAGCGCGCTACCCTAACGGCTACATGGCTGGCCATTTTCCGCCTATAATCTGCCCACGGAATTTCTTCAAGACTCAATTTGAGGAGACTCATGTCGACCGAACTGCGTAATTTTTTGGCGCTCCCTTACGATGAACTGGAAGAGCTAAACCTAAGGGCCAAGAAACAGCGCCTGGATCGTGTTGCGCCGCACAAAGTGCAAGAGGAGCGCATCAAATATTTGACCGACGAAAAGCGCATCAAGGCCGTGACCGTGCTGTTCAGCGACCTCGAAGGCCGCTTGCACATGCTCGACTACGACAAGAAGTTTCTGGTCAAGAGCTGGGACAACTTAACGTTCGACGGCTCTTCCATCCGCGGTTTCACTGCGCAGCGGGAAAGCGACTTGCGCCTGGCTATGGATTGGGGCGCGTTCTACTGGGCGCCGTCGGATGTATTTGGCTCAGGAAAGATCCTTGTTTTTGGGCAGGTCATCGACAAGGACGGCACGCCGTACTCAGCGGATATTCGGGGGCTGCTGAAAGGCTATGCTGATGATCTTCATGAAAAGAAGGGTTACACGCTAAACGCCGCCAACGAAATCGAGGGATTTCTTTTCCGAGGCTCCGACGCGGAACGTCGCTATTATGAGACGCTCAAGTTTGAATATGTCAACACCGGTGGCTACTATCATTCGTTGCCAGGCGATCCATTGCGCACTTTCATCGATACGACGGCGGAAGTACAGCGCGCCATGGGTTTTCAGAACGAGAAGGACCATCCGGAAGTAGCGCCATCACAATTCGAAATCAACTATAGCTACGGCGAAGTCGTTGCGGCTGCCGATCAGATTCAGCTCTACAAGCTGATCTGCCGCCAGGTAGCCACTAATATGGGGCTCTCCGCATGTTTTCTTCCCAAGCCCGTCGTGGGTGTGAACGGCAGCGGCATGCACACCAACGTTTCGGTCAGTAAGAGCGGCAAGAATCTTTTCTGGGACCCGAAGGGCGACGAGAAGCTAAGCAAGTTAGGCTGGGAGTTCGTGGACCGCATCCTGACACACGGGAATGATATTTGCCTCATATTCAACTCAAGCGTCAATGCGTATCGCCGGCTCGACCCCCATTTCGAGGCGCCCAACCAGCTGAAGGCTTCACCGGTCGACCGCGGAGCGATGGTGCGTATCCCCATCGGTAACGAGCGCAGCATGCGCACAGAAGTGCGCGCCGTGGCTCCGGATGCGAACCCTTACATGGTCATGTATTCCATCTTCAAGACCGGCCTGGACGGCGAAACTGCCAAAATCAAGAACCTCCGCCAGGCGCAACGCTACTTGCCGGACAACATTTACACTGCGATCGACGATTTTGAGAAAGCAGAGTGGACCACCAAGCTGTTCGGTGCCGACGTGAAGGGGCGATACGCTGAGCTGAAGCGCGCATCGGCTGACCGGTGCCCGCGGCAGCTGGGCACCGTCGTCAAAGCGCCCGAGGTGCAGTTCCACCACGAAGTCTACAACCAGTTCCTTTGGAACTTGTTCTAGATTGTTCCCGTAATGGCGGAGCATCCTGCGCCGCAGCAGACTCTTACGCTGTTCTCTTACGCTGTTCTCTTACGCTGTTCTCTTACGCTGTTCTCTTACGCTGTTCTCTTACGCTGTTCTGACTTGGGCGCTCTTGGCATTGACAGCGTCAAGCACGCGCGTGGAATAAATGAGCGCGGCTCCCGCATTCATGGCGACCGCGACGCCCAGCGCCTCAGCAATCTCTTCTTTTGTGGCTCCGGCCTTCAACGCCGCTTCGCTGTGCACCACGATGCAGCCGTCGCACCGCGTCGTGACCGCAACGGCTAGGGAGATTAACTGGCGCGTTTTCTCATCAAGCTTGCCCGTTTTGGAATTTGCCGCGCTGAGCGTCTGATAGCCGCGGACGGTGTCCGGGCTGAGCTTCATCAGTTCGCCTAATCTGGCGCCGATCTCCTTGTGGTATTCGTTCCAGTCGATCATCATATGCATCTCTCCTTCCGCTCGTATCCTCACTCCGCGCGAGTATACCTCGGTGCTGTCCTGCGCCGCGTGGGATTGTTATGATTGTGGTATCTTCTTTAATTCGCGCTGGACTCTGGTCGGTTCTGTCGAGCGGCAAGTACACAATTAACCTATTTGCAAGGGGTCATGGACCATGAAGAAGTCGTATAACGGGCAGGCCATTCCCGCCGGGGGAAAGGCTATCGAGTATAGCGGCGGCGAACTGCGCGTGCCGGACGCGCCGATCATTCCATTCATTGAAGGCGACGGAACGGGACGCGATATCTGGAAGGCCTCGCGGCGCGTGTTCGATGCTGCGGTGGAGCATGCTTATGGCAGCAAGCGGCGCGTGGCATGGTTTGAAGTTTTTGCCGGCGAAAAGGCGTTCAATGCGTTCAAGGAGTGGTTGCCGGACGACACGGTAGAGGCAATCCGCGACTTTCGGGTGGCCATCAAAGGTCCGCTGACTACTCCGGTCGGCGGCGGAATTCGCTCGTTGAACGTAGCGTTGCGACAGATTTTGGATTTGTATTCGTGCGAGCGGCCAGTGCGCTACTATGCGGGAGTTCCCTCCCCGGTGAAACATCCCGAGAAGATGGACGTGGTGATCTTTCGCGAGAATACCGAGGATGTGTACATCGGGATCGAGTGGAAGTCCGGCTCTCCCGAGGCCAAAAAGCTGCTGGAATTCTTGAATGGCGAGATGCTGAAGGACGGAAAGAAGCAGATTCGCTGGGACTCCGGCGTGGGCATCAAGCCAATGTCGCCGACGGGAACAAAGCGGCTGGTGCGAAGAGCGATCAAGTACGCACTGGCGCATGGGCGCAAGAGCGTGACGCTGGTTCACAAGGGAAACATCCAGAAATTTACCGAAGGCGGATTTCGCGATTGGGGATATGAACTGGCGCGGGAGGAGTTTCGCGGGCAGACGGTGACCGAGCGCGAGAGCTGGATCGTCGACAATCTGGACCAGAATCCATCACTGACCGTAGAACAGAACGGCGCCATGATTGAACCGGGGCTGGAGCGGGCCACCGAGGCATTCAAGAAAAGTGTCTATGACGAAGTCAAGCAAGTCCTTGACGCGATCTATACGACGCATGGCAAAGGTCAGTGGAAGAAGAAACTGATGATCAATGACCGCATCGCGGATTCCGTGTTTCAACAGGTGCTGCTGCGTGCTGATGAGTACAGCGTGCTGGCGACTTCGAACTTGAATGGCGATTACTTGTCGGACGCCTGCGCCGCGCAGGTCGGCGGCCTGGGCATGGCGCCGGGCTCGAATATCGGCGATGGTTATGGTGTGTTTGAAGCCACGCACGGGACGGCGCCGAAGTATGCGGATAAGGATGTGATCAATCCAAGCTCGGTGATGCTGTCGGGCGCAATGATGTTTGAATTTTTGGGGTGGGAGGAAGCCGCGCAGCTCATCGAAAACGGCATTGCGCGTACGATTCAGCAAAAACGCGTTACGTATGACCTCGAGCGGCTGATGAGCGGCGCAAGCAAAGTGGGAACGTCGGCGTTTGCTTCGGCGATTATCGAGAATATGGCGGCGCACGCGGTCGCACGATAAATCAAAAATAAAAAGATAGTGCCGAGGCCCTGGGCACGCAGAGGATCGCAGAGAAGAGCGAGGAGAGAGACGGAATGCGGAAGAAGGTCACGGTGGTGGGCGGCGGATTCGTGGGGTCGACGACCGCACAGCGGATTGTGGATAAGGAGCTAGCGGACGTGGTGTTGACCGACATTCTGGATGGACCACCGGCGGGCAAAGCTCTGGACATGATGGAATCCGGGCCGATCACGCGATCCGATTCGCGAGCGATAGGAATTTCTACGGCGAATGGCGATTACAGCGCGACGGCGGGCAGCGATGTTGTCGTAATCACCGCGGGATTTCCGCGCAAGCCAGGAATGAGCCGCGACGATTTGTTGAAAGCGAACTACGATGTGGTGAAAGCGGTGGTCGAGCAGATTGTGCGGCACTCGCCGAACTGCATCATTATTGTGGTAACGAATCCGCTAGACGCCATGGCGCAGGCGGCGTGGAAGGTGAGCGGGTTTCCGAAGAGCCGCGTGCTGGGCATGGCCGGCGTACTCGATTCCGCGCGCATGAGCACGTTTGTGGCGATGGAATGCAAGGTTAGCGTGGAAAACGTGCACTCGTTTGTGCTCGGCGGGCACGGCGACGATATGGTTCCGCTGCCGCGCTATTCGACCGTGGCCGGGATTCCGCTGCCAGATTTGCTGCCGAAGGAGCGCATCGACGCGATTGTAGAGCGCACTCGCAAGGGCGGAGCGGAGATTGTCAATTTACTTAAGACCGGGTCCGCGTATTATGCGCCCTCGGCGGCTGCTGTGGAGATGGTCGAAGCGATCTTAAAGGATAAGAAGAAAGTTTTGCCTTGCGCCGTCTATTTGGATGGCGAGTACGGAATCAAGGGGCTATTCGTCGGGGTCCCCGTCAAGCTTGGCGCCAAAGGCGTCGAGGAAATCATTCAAATTAAGCTAACTGCCGAGGAGAATATGGCGCTGCAGAAGTCGGCCGGGTCGGTGAAGGAACTGGTGAACGTGCTGGGAATTTGAGCAAGGCAAAGACTTAACACAGAGGACGCAGAGCTCGAAGCACCGAGGTCACAGAGAAGAAGGGGCGCACAGGCAGGGCGCCCTTTCCCTACTGACTAGAAGCCGAAGAGTTTTCCGGCTCCTGCTACCAACGCTAACGTAAAGACGGCAATCACAACTTCGCCGATGGCGCCCACCGCGAATGGGCGCAAGCCCTGTTTTCGCATTTCGCGGAAGTTAGTGCGCAGCCCTACGCCTGCGAACGTCAGAAGAAATGCCCAGCGAGAGAGATTCGCCAGCGCCGTGGTCTGCTCCTTGGTGAAGAAATGGTACGTCGCGAGAATGGAAATCAACAGGAACCCGAGAACGAACTTCGGGAATTTTTGCCAGAGGAATGCGGCTTTGTTCCCTACGGTCTTGGCTTGGCCGCGGCTGGCCCAGTAAATCGCGTAGGCGAGCACGACGAAACCGATCATTGCGTTGCGCGTGGTCTTGGCGAGAACTGCTAGCTTGCCCGCGGCATCGGAGTAGAGCGCGCCGGCCGCCGTGGCTTCAGCAGTGTTGTCGACGGCGAGTCCCGCCCACAGGCCGTAGGCGTGATCGCTGAGGTGCAGTGCGTGGCCAATCAAGGGAAACGTGAAGAGCGAGAGAGCGCCGAGCGCGAGAATCGCAGCAATGGCGAACGAAGAGTCTTCGTCATCAGCTTCGATAGCGCCCTGCGTGGCGATGATGGCGCTGACGCCGCACACTGCCGAGCCGACCGCCAATAGCGAGGTGAGCTTAGGACGCAGACCGAAGGCGCGACCAAGGAAAGTCATGAACGCAATTGCCACGGTAATTTCGATGGCCACAAGCGCGAGACTGACGCCGCCAAGTTTCAGCACGTCGCCAAGGAGAAAGCGCGAGCCGAGCAGCACGATACCCGCCTTCAGCCAGAATTCGTAGGTGGCCACGCCGGAGCGAAAAATCTGTGGCACACCGACGGTATTTGAAATCACCAGGCCGATCAGGATGGCCCACAGAACGTACTCAATATTGGGAAACGTCCAGTGATGCGCTTTCGCGTAGGTACCTACGTTGCGCTCCAACAGTTTGCCCGCGTAGCCGACCGCAGCGAGCAGCAGCACGCCGGGAATTACGCGCAGGAATTCCAGAGCTGGCTGGGCCGGTCTTGCTTGCGGTAATGCGATTGCGTCCGCCATTGTTTTCCTCTCGTAATGAAGTCTTGGATAAGGTTGTGCGCTCGCGCCCTACCAGGGCACGCGCGTGAAAACGCCTGCGCGGATGAGCAGGGCGGCAAGAAGAGCAGCCACAACCGCCCAGCTATCGAGCGACAACAACCAACTCTTGCGAGAATTCAGGGGTACTGCGTTGGTGCTCATAGTTTTCTCCTTGATTGGTCCTTCAACTCACGGCCGCCCGTGGCGCGTGACGATCGTTCGGTGTACTGTGCCAAAATGCTTTGCTGATCTCCTGAACCTTTTGCGATGCGACGCGCCCGACAATCATCAAGGCCGGTGCGGGAAGTTTTTCCTCGTCGGCCAACCGCGCAAGGCTGGTCCATCGAATTTGCTCTTCGGCGCCCGTGGCATTTGACACGATCACGCACGGCAGGTCGTCCGGCAGGCCGCCTTCACGTAGACGGTGAGCGACTTCGGCATAATCGGGGCCGGGCATGTACAGAGCCAGTGTTGTGGTGCTGGTGATGGCGCCCCAATCCAGTGCCGGGCCTTCTGTGCTGCGCGAAAATGTGCTGATTACAACCTGCGACGCAGCGCGGCGATCCGTGAGCGAAATCCCCGCCACGGCCGCAGCACCAAGCGCCGCGGTGATACCCGGCACGACTTCAAAATCCACCGCGGCATTTCGAAGCGCCTCGATTTCTTCTCCGGCGCGCCCGAAGATAAGAGGGTCGCCTCCTTTTAGTCGAATGACGACTTCATGGTTCGCGGCTGCCGATACCAGCAAGGAGTTGATTTCGTCTTGCGTGAGCAGCTTTCGTCCGCACCGCTTGCCGACATCGATTACTTCGGCATCGCGCGCGATAAGCTGCAGAATTTCGCGGCTGACCAGGGAATCGTGAAACACGATGCCAGCCCGCGCGAGCAGGCGCGCCGCTTTCACGGTAAGGAGCTCCGGATCTCCTGGCCCAGCGCCGACCAAGTACACCTTGCCCATCAAGACGCTCCCTGCCCGGCACGTTTCCGTCGCGCTTCCTGAAGAAACCGCTCGAACATCGGCTGGCTCGCGAGATGGTGCAACAGAACCTTCTTGGAATCCGCGCTACCCTCGCCGGCGCGCAGCAGTTCGCGGGCGGCGCCCAACCATTCGAGCCATAGCCCATACTCGGGACTAAACTGCTTTTCAATCTGCAGGCGAAGGCGCTGCGCCAGCGCCGGACTCTTACCGTTCGTGGAAACAGCGATTTGCAGGTCGCCGCGCTGCACGACCGAGCCATAGTAAAAATGGCAGTGCTCGATGTCGTCCACGGCGTTGCACAGAATTCCTCGCGCGTCAGCCTCGCCGAAAACAGCTTCGTTGACACCGGGCGCAGACGTGGCGGCAATAACCAGGTATGCGCCGTCGAGGTCCGCGGGTGCGAACGTCGTTGCTCGCCATTCCACTTTTCGCTGTCCGATCCATTGAGCAATGACCGGTGTCACCTGCGGCGCGACAACGCGAACGCGAGCCTCAGCCGCAAAAAGGCCCTCAATCTTCCCTTCCGCGACGGCGCCGCCGCCAACAACCACAATCAGGCGATCCCGAAGCTTCACGAAAATTGGCAGCAAGCTCATGTTAGCCTTCGACTCCCAGCGGCACGGGCCCAGCCGCAGCGTCGCGTTCGACAGGGGCGACGAATTCTCCAGCCAGCCACCCGCGAATTTGCTCGTTCGAGTGGCGCGCGAAGAAACGCCGCAGATTCTCGCCCGGTGCGCGCTGCTCGTTGAATTCGCGCAGCAGCCGCTCTATGGCGTCCGGCACTTCGGACGCCGCGCAACGGAAGCCCACCGGCCGCGCAATCGAAGCGAACTCGCCCACGCTGCCGCCAACGCAGAAGTAATACGCGTCGACCATCCGACCGTCGACCTTCAACTTCTTGCCTTCGATTCCAATGTCCGCGATCCAGTGTTGGCCGCAGCTATTTGGGCATCCAGTGACGTGCAACTTGAGCTGCTCCTGGAATCCCGGCAGTCGCTGATCGAGCTCTTCCGTGAGCCAGCGCGCAAAGCCCTTCGTCTCAGTCAGCGCCAGCTTGCAGAACTCAGACCCCGTGCAAGCAACGGTTCCGCGCGCAAAAGCAGAAGCGCGTACCGGCAAGCCGACCGCGGTCAGCTCGCTCGCGACTCGCGGCGCATGCCCGTTGGGAACATTCACGATCAGCAGGTTTTGCATGATGGTGTTGCGGAGATGCCCGTCGGCGTAGCGGTCGGAGAGATTCGCAGCGGTGCGCAACTGCTCCGGCGTTATGCGCCCGCGCAGCACGTTGGCGCCGACATAGGAAAGGCCCCGCTGCTTCTGTGCGTGAACGCCGACGTGATCGCGATGAATGTCCGACGGAAGCTCTTCGGGCTCGGCAGGATCGAGCGCAAACCCAAGCCGATCTTGCAAAGCGGCCAGGAAGGACTCCGCGGTCCAGCCATGTTGCAGGAACAGAAATTTCAGCCGGGCGCGCTCCCGGTTTTGGCGGAGCACTTCGGATTCACGAAAGAGCTCCGCCACGCCGCGTACGACCGGGACAGCTTGCTCCCACCGCACGAAAGCGTTCAAGCGAACGCCGAGGTGCGGATCAGTAGAGAGACCCCCGGCCACGCGCACCGAGAATCCGACCTCATCCCCGTGCAAGCGCTTTCGCGTGACCGCAGTAAGTCCGACATCATTGATCTCCGGATACGTGCACCACGAACGGCAACCGGTGATGGAAACCTTAAACTTGCGCGGCAGATTGTAGAACTCGGAATTGCCGCCAAGCTGCCCATTCAACTCCAGCGCCAAAGGAGAAGCATCGCAGTACTCATGCGCGTCAAAACCCGCCAGCGGGCATCCCGTAATATTCCGCGCCACGTCGCCGCACGCGCCGGTGGTCGAAAGCCCCACGCGCCAAAGCGTCTCAAGAACTTCGGGCAGCGATTCGATCGTCACCCAATGGAACTGCACGTTCTGGCGCACCGTAATATCCGCAACGCCGCGGGCATGGCGCTCGGCGAGGTCGGCGATGGTGCGCGCCTGCTGACTGCTCAGGAGACCGTTGGGAATTCGGATGCGCACCATAAAGAACGGCGTCGCTTTGCCTTCGCCATTCTTGCCGCCGACCACGCCGGCGCCGTCGCCCTGCGTGTAAACGCCCCACGAACGAAAATACGTGCCCAGCCATTCGAGTGGAATCGAAGCGTGCCCCTGCCGCGCAAACGCGCGAATCTCATCGAAATGCTCCCAGGCATTTTTCTCGCGTTTCAATCGCTCGACGCGTTGCGCTTTGGTTTCCTTCACTTCGCTCATAGGGATGCCCCAAAAACAAAAAACCCACGTTGGCCTGAACTCTGGCAACGTGGGTTTCGGAACTTTCGCTTACTTTACGTCTAAGTCCGGAAACTCCTCTGGCCAGAGATGGTTGCCTTGCGACACGCAGCGTTGCACGCGCAAGTACAACAGATCGTCTGGCAACAGATGTTCATCGAACTTAGAGAATACGTTTGGCGGCCGACAAAAGTCAAATTGGCGTCAACGCAAAAAACAAATCCATCAAATCCGAAAAACCGATGCCCGCCTATTGCGGCTTCTTCGCGGGCGTCGGGGGCTTAGACGCAGCAGCCGGCGCGCTGGTGAGCAGCGTCCCCGACTTGATGGTGTCGAGCTTGGGAAAGCCCTTTTCCAAGTATGCTTTGCCCTGCGCTTGGATCTTGTCCTGATCGATCCCCGCGCCGTCTCCGTATTGGTCGTAGAACATTTCGACCACCTTCATTCCGTCGCCTTCCACTACCCCGAACGGCGCGAAACCCTGCCGATCGAGGCGGCTGTTGTCCTGGAGATTGATGAACACCTGCGTGGTGCGCGTATTCGGCCCAGCCGTCGCAAACGTGATGTACCCCTTCTTGTTGCTCTGCGTCACGGGATCATCCTTAATATCAGTTCCCTTCCACGCCGTGGTCACGGCGGGATATGCGCTAATCCCGAACTGCGCGACGAAGGACGGCACCACGCGGAAGACGCTGACGTTGTCATAGAAATGATGCTTGACGAGGGTGTAGAAGCGGTCAGCGCCGAGCGGCGCCCAGGCGCGGGTCACGCTTAGCGTGATTTCGCCGCGCGTGGTCACGAATTTTACTTTGTACTGCTCCGGAGCTTTGTCCTTCAGCAGCGCCGGCCGCAACAGCGCGCGGTCATAAGTGCGTGGGGCAGAGGGAGCCTTCTTCGTTGCGGTGCCCTGCCCAGCTCCTCCACTCTTTGGCGCCGTCTTTTGCGCCGGTGCAGGAGCTTGCGCCCACGCCGGTGCTATCGCCGGAATCGCGACGATCCATGCCATGGAAACTAGAACTGCGACTGCGATTTTGCCCACCTTGTGACTCGAGCTCATTACGACTCCCTCTCCTCTATGGTATTTCTGCTCTTACTTCGCGGAATTCAGTTCCCTGCTCACACGCTCCACTTCCGTCATCACGCGCAGCGTGTTTTCGCCCAAAATCTTTCGCACATCATCTTCCGAATAGCCCTTGCGCAGCAGCGCCTCCGTGATCTTCGGCAGCTTCGCAGCATCCTCCATCCCGAAGGGCATATTGGCGCCGTCAAAATCGGAGCCGAGACCGACGTAGTCCGCACCGACCAGCTTCACGGCGTGATCAATGTGCTCGATAATCTTTGTATAGTCCACGCGCGGCAGCTTGCCTTGCTGCACGTATTCGCGGGTGATGCGGTCACCTTCAATTAACTGGCAGCCTTCCTTGTTTCCGCATCGTTTCTCGACTTCGGCGGTAATCGCTTTCGTAATCTCCGGATTCTTGTCGGCGTTCATGAACTCCTCGCTGAGAAAGCCGACGTGGTAGTTAATCTGAATGACTCCGCCCTTTGCCGCCAGGTCCTTAATCATTTGGTCGGTCATGTTGCGCCGAGCGTCGCAGATCGCGCGGCAAGAAGAATGCGAAGCGATCAGCGGAGCCTTGCTGACGGCCAAGGCGTCGTAGAAAGTTTTGTCGCTGACGTGGGAAATGTCCACCATCACACCGAGCCGATTCATTTCGCGCACGACGTCTTTGCCGAAATCGGTTAGCCCGTTGTGCACTGCCGTGTCTGTGGAGGAGTCCGCCCATTCATCGTTGCCGCTGTGCGTCAGCGTCATGTAGCGCACGCCGAGCGCCGCATAGGAGCGCAGCACGCTCAGATCGTTGGCGATCATGTGCCCGCCCTCGACACCCATCAGCGCCGCAATCTTGCCTTGCTTGCGCGCGTCGCGGACCTCCACAGCCGTGGTGGCGAGAACGATGCCCTTAGGATGCTTGCGCACTTGCTCGCGCACTGCGTCGATTTGATCGAGCGCGTGCTTGATCGCTTCAGGTCCCGTGATTTTGCTGGGAATCCAGATGGAAAAGAAAATCGCGCCGAGCCCACCTTCCTTCATCCGCGGAATATCGATGCTGCCGCTCGCGCTCCGCGCCCCGAGGTCAAAGTCGCCGTCGAGAAACCGCTGCGTCGTGTCATCGTGCGTATCGACCACGATCGATGCAAAGTGCAGCTTGCGCGCACGGGCGGAGATCTCGTCCGCTTTTGGCGTCGCGCTCATGAAAACTCCGTCAGCGACGCACAGCACCGCGACAGCAGCAATAATGGTTCGAAGCATTTCACCTCGCTGCCTTCCCCCGGAATTATCGTTCCGCCTGCAGTTCGCGGCTCACGCGCTCTACCTGCTCCATCACGCGCAGCGTGTTTTCCCCCAAAATCTTGCGAATATCCTCTTCCGAATAGCCCTTCCGTAGCAGCGCCTCCGTAATCCTCGGCAGCTTCGAGCAGTCTTCCATCCCATCGGGCATGGTAGCTCCGTCGAAATCCGAGCCGAGGCCCACATGCTCAGTGCCCACCAGTTTAACCACGTGATCGACGTGATCCACAATTCGCTCCCAGCTCACGTGCGGCAGCTTCCCTTGCTTGGTCATTTTCCGTTCGACGGCGCTCTGGACTTTGGCAGTACAGTCCACGTCGTCGCCACACTCCTTGATGGCTTGACTGAGCACGCCCACGACACCGGCGCCCGCCGTAGCTTGGTCGTAAGCACTCTTGTACGCCTGATCGATGAAGCTCTTCTCGTAGTTGATATGGATCACTCCTCCCTTGGCGGCCAGCGCCTTAATCATGTCGTCGGACATGTCTCGCACATGATCGCAAAGCGCGCGGCAAGAAGAGTGCGAAGCAATCAGCGGCGCTTTGCTGACCTCCAGCGCATCATAAAAAGTTTTGTCGCTGACGTGCGAAATGTCCACCATGATTCCCTGCCGGTTCATTTCCCGCACAATCTCCTTGCCGTAGTCGGTCAGCCCATTGTGCGCCGGCTTGTCCGTCGAGGAGTCCGCCCACTCGTCATTGTAAAAGTGCGACAGGGTCATGTAGCGCACACCCAAATCGCCGAAAATGCGCACCATGCGGATGTCGTTTCCGATCATGTGCCCGCCTTCGACGCCCATCAGCGCCGCGATCTTCCCCTGGGCGTGGGCGCGCCGCACGTCCTCGACAGTACGCGCAAATGCCAGATCGTTCGAGAACTTGCGCACGTTTTCGTGCACCGCGTCGACCTGATCCAGCGCCTTCTGCACCGCGGGCGGCCCCATGATTCGTCCATCGATCCAGATCGAAAAGAAAATAGCGTTCATTCCGCCTTCGCGCATCCGCGGAATATCGATGTGGCCGTCCGGGTTGCGCTTGCCGAGATCGAAGCGCTTTGAGAAAAACCGCTGCGTCGTGTCGTCGTGGGTGTCCAGCACGATCGAGGAGAAATGAATTTTGCGGGCGCGTTCGGCGATTTCGTCAGCGGACGTGCTGCGAACCAGCAACACTCCACCGACCGCACAGGCTACAACACAAAAGAAGGCAGCGATCCGACGCATTTACGCTCCAACCTGCAGATGTGCGAGAGAGTTTACCCTACCAGCCAACCGAAAAGCGCCTGTTTCCATGCCTGACGATTAATTTCCGCCAGCGATTCCGTTAGAGGAATTTCTTTAGGGCAGGCCTTGACGCAGTTTTGCGCGTTGGCGCAATCCTCGATGCCGCCGTTTCCCATCACCGCCTGGATGCGCTCCTTGGCGTGCATCGCGCCCGTCGGATGCATGTTGAACAATCGCACCTGGCTGAAGATGGCCGCGCCCATAAAATTATTGTGCTCGTTGACCTGCGGGCAGACTTCTAGGCAGTTACCGCAGGTAATGCAGCGCGAGAGCGGGTAAGCCTTCTCCTGCACCTCAGGTGCGATACGCGGGCCCTCGCCGAGATTGTACGTGCCGTCGATGGGAATCCACGCCTTCACGCGCTTCAGGCTGTCAAACATGAACTGGCGGTCGACGGTCAGATCGCGAACCACCGGAAACTTCGACAGCGGCTCAATGCGAATCGGCTGCTCGAGTTGATCCACCAGCGCGGAGCAAGCCATGCGCGCCTTGCCGTTGATAAGCATCGCGCAGGAACCGCACACCTCTTCCAGGCAATTCGAGTCGTAGGAGACGGGAGTCGTTTGCTTGCCCTCGTGTGTGACGGGATTCTCCGCGATATCCCGCAGGCAAATGATCACGTTCATGGATGGCCGCCAAGGCAGCGCAAACTCCTCCCATCGGGAGGCCCGCTTAGGGCTCGCTTGCCGCTTTATTTTGACGATGACCTTTTTGCCTTCTGGCATCTCAAACCTCGACTTCAACTAAGCCGCGCCTCAGAGTCTCATTTGTCATTTTGCCGCGTCATACCTCCGCGGCCGAGCCGGAATCTGCGAAATGTCTACCGGCTCGTACGTGAGCTGGATGTCGTCGTGCACCCACTTCGCGCGCGTGGTCTTGAGCCAATTGCTGTCGTCCCGCTCCGGAAAATCAGGCTTGTAGTGCGCGCCGCGCGACTCGTTGCGACACAACGCGCCAACGGTAATCACCCGCGCGAGAACCAACATATTGCCCAGCTCACGCGCAAAGTTCAGCGTCTGATTCGACCAGCGCGTGCGATCACTTAGGTTGATCTTCCTGTAGCGCGCCCGCAAATTGTTGAGTTTTGCATTTGCACCTTCCAGATTCTTGTTGATGCGCGTCACCGTTACGTGCTCGGTCATGATTTCGCCCAGCTCTTTCCAAATGGTGATCGGATTCTCCGAGCCTTGCTGCGAGATCAGCGCCTGATTCATCTCTTCCTGTCTCTTTCGCTCACGCGCAAATACGCTCGATTCGACGACCTCCGCACCTTTTTCCAGATTGCGCGCATACTTCACCGCTGCAGGCCCGGCAATTCCGCCGCCAAAGATGCAGGACACCAGCGAGTTCGCTCCCAACCGGTTCGCGCCATGATACTGATACTCGCATTCGCCCGCAGCGTAAATTCCTGGCACATTCGTGGCCTGGTCTTCGCCGTTCACCCACAAGCCGCCCATGGTGTAGTGCATGGCCGGGAAAACTTTCATCGGCTCTTCGCGTGGATCAACGCCGAGAAACTTCTCGTAAATCTCCAGAATCCCTTCCAGCTTGCGATCCAGCGTCTCGCGCGGAATGTGCGTCACGTCGAGATACACCGCCGCCGCCCCGCCTATTCCCAGTTTCTCCTGATACACGATGCGGTGAATTGCGCGCGTAGCGATGTCGCGCGGCACCAAATTTCCATACTTCGGATACCACTCCTCGAGAAAATAGAACCGCTCGCTCTCCGGAATGCTCTTCGGTGCCCGCTTCTCCGCAGGATTTCGCGGAACCCAAACGCGCCCGCCCTCTCCGCGCGCCGATTCGCTCATCAAGCGCAACTTGTCTTCCCCTGGAATCGCCGTCGGATGCACCTGGATAAATTCGCCGTTGGCGTAGTCGACGCCCTGCTGAAACAGCGCGGATTGCGCTGAGCCGGTGCACACCACCGAATTGGTCGAGCGCCCAAAAATCGCGCCGACTCCCCCGGTGCAGAAAATGACCGCATCCGCGGGAAACGTCTTCACTTCCATCGACCGCAAATCCATCGCGCAAATGCCGCGGGCGACACCCGTATCGTCGATCACCGCCGACAAAAACGTCCAACCCTCACGTTTCGCCACTCTGCCTTCGGATTCGTGGCACCGCACCTGCTCGTCCAGCGCATACAGCAATTGCTGACCCGTGGTCGCCCCGGCGAAGGCAGTGCGATGATAAAGTGTCCCGCCAAACCGCCGGTAATCCAGCAAGCCTTCCGGCGTGCGATTGAACATCACGCCCATGCGATCCAGCAGGTCGATGATTCCCGGCGCCGCTTCGCACATGCGCTTGACCAACGGCTGATTCGCCAGGAAATCTCCGCCATAAATCGTATCGTCAAAATGCTTCTGCGTGGTATCGCCTTCACCCTTCTGATTTTTCGCAGCGTTGATTCCGCCCTGCGCGCACACCGAATGCGAGCGCTTGACCGGCACGATGGAGAAAAGCTCCACGGGCACGCCAGCCTCAGCCACACGAATCGTGGCCATCAGGCCGGCCAGTCCTCCGCCGACTACGATGATCCTCGGTTGTCTCATTTCTGCGTTAAATACGAGGCGAAGGGGTGCCAGTTATAGCGGAAGCTCACGACGATCAAAACACCTACAAGGCTAAAGACCACGCCGACCGCCGCGCCCAACTGCCCGGCAACGCGCTGCGCGCGTACCGTTGCCGCCAACCCCCACTTGCATAGAAAATTCCAAATGCCAACGCCCAGATGAAACGACGTTGCGACGACTCCAACCATCATGAAGGCGAAAGCCCACGGGTTTCGCATTTGCTGTGCCATTTCGCTGTAGGTCGACATTCCGTGTGTCAGCCACCGTTGCGTATAAACGTGCCACCCAATATAGACAAACGCGATCAACCCCGTGTAGCGCTGAAACGTGTACAGCCAATTCTTCATCCATGGATATTGCGAGACGTTCGATTCGCCGCGCAGCCAGATATAAATCCCATACCCGCCGTGAAAAAGAATTGGCAAAAAAATGAAGGCCCATTCCACGAAAACGCGAAAGGGAATGGTTTGAAGTCCTACTGAAGTCTCGTTGTATTTTTCGGCACTGACCAGCGCAGAGCTATTGGACCAAAAATGTTCCGCCAAAAATGCGCCTACTGGAACAATGCCACTTAAGGAATGGAGTTTGCGAAGGAGGTAACTGGTTTCAGGCCGGGTTGCCGTGGCAGACATGCCCTCTCCGCCGCGTCATTTCTGACATTAAGCTCGTGAATCGCGGCAAATTCAGTATAGGGAGTTGTCAAAGGCGATGCAAGTTGCCGCAATTCGATCATGTTGTAAACATTTCGCAATTTCCAGCGTTTACATATTAGGCCCACGCACCTTCAGCTTCCTCTCCGCCAATTTGGCGCGATGCTATCCTGCGTCCGTAATCCTGCCGGGACCTCTCACCTGGCCGCAAGTGGCACGGCGCAGTTTCTGGACAAAAACATGAATCTGGCAACAGCACTGGAACGCCTCGCGGACACGCTGGATGGCGAAGCCGGCGATCACCCGCAAGTTTCCTTCGCCTCTGTCGCGGAACGCATCGCCAAGAACCTTTCCGTCCGCGCCGACGAAGTAGCCATCCTCGGTGTCTCCCATCGCTGCTAGCATTTGCACTTCGTCGTGCCGGAAGCGCTGAGAAACGTCGGCTTCATCCCGCTCTCCAGCAAATCCGCGCTCGCCGCCCGCACTACGAGGGAGAGCCGCCCGGAAATCATCAACGATTTCAGCTCCGTTAAACACGCCAGCGTTTTCGAAGGCGTAAAATTGGCGGCCGAAGGCGCGGAAGTCATTCAGAAAATCATCAGCGCTCCGATTGTCTCCGGCGATCGCGTCGTCGGCGTCATACAAATCAGCCGCAAAGGCGCCAATGTAAAAGCCGCCGGCCCCGATTTCACTTCCGACGACCTCGGAAAGGTCCTTTCCCTCTGCAAGCCCCTCGGAAAACTCCTGCAACGCGCCGTGTCCGACTAAATTCTCCGGGTTCTCTGTGACCTCTGTTGTGAAATTGCCTTTCCTCGCGTGCACAACTCGCTTTTGTCTGCGAAGATTATTGATGAATCCTCTGAAATGCGTTGACACTGCAAAACCTTCTTGTTACTTTTCCACAGCACAAAATTTTTCGACGTCACATTCTCACGGAGGCACCGCACACCGGCACCATGGCGTTCGTCGCTAAGAAAATCTTTCTTACCAAAGGCGTCGGAAAACATCGCGAAAGGCTCTCCAGCTTCGAGCTCGCGCTTCGCAACGCGGGTATTGCAGCATGCAACATCGTGCGGGTCTCCTCCATCTTCCCGCCTAATTGCAAATTGATCTCGCGCAGCGAAGGATTGAAGCACATCAGGCCCGGCCAGGTCGCGTTTACCGTCATCAGCGAAAATTCCACCAAGGAACCGCATCGCCTGATCGCCGCCAGCATTGGCCTTGCGCTTCCGAGCGACAAGTCAATGTACGGCTATCTGTCCGAGCATCATTCCTTCGGCGAAACCGAGGAAGTCGCCGGCGAATACGCTGAAGAGCTCGCCGCGGAAATGCTCGCGACCACCCTGAACGTCGAATTTGATCCAGATCTTTCCTGGGACGAGAAAAAAGAGGTCTACCGCATCTCCAATAAAATCGTCCGCACCCTCAACGTCACGCAATCCGCAGTCGGCGACAAGCGCGGCCTCTGGACTACCGTCCTCGGCGCCGCCATCCTCATCGGCGAAGACGACTGAATTGATCAGCTCGGAAAAATCAGGAATCTAGATCGTAGGCGGTCTTAAGCCACGTCTTCACGTCACTGTCGATTTCATCTACAGCTTTCAGCTCGATGCGATGCGTGATGCGGTCTTTCTTCGCCAATCCGCCCGTGTCAATCAACCGCTTCGGCAATTTCCCTTTGTAATGCGCTAACGCAAATGCCAAATCAATCCGCGTGTTCGTAGTCGGCTTGATCTGCGCAAACACATGCTTCCGATACAGCGGCACAATCGTCTTGCACGGGCAAGCTTTCACGTCCGCACCTATCGATTTCCCAAGCTTCCAGAGCTCATCGTAAATCGGCCGCAGCTTCTTTTTCGGCCCTGCGTACTGCTCTTCCACGTGGCGCAGCGCGCTCCGCAGATACGATTCCGGGCCATCGAACTCCCCACCCTTGCCGCTAGCCCGTTCCGCAAGCCACCCCGCGCTGTTCGCCCCCAGCTTCTGTTTCGTCTTCAGCCATTCCCGCCGTCCCTTTTCATCCTCCGGACCTTCCTTCTTTATCAGCGCCGTCCCTCTTCCAGCGAGCGTCCCGTCTTTTCCTTCAGCTCCGCGATGCACTTCTGCATCATCACCACGGAAGGATGCACATCGTAAAGCGCCTGCGTCTTGGCTGCTCCTCTGCTAGCCATGCGTCACCTCTATTTGCCACTCCCTCGTTTGAAGTAGCCGATGCGTTCCAGCACCGCGCCGACGATCAGCGGCAGCGCCACCGTCGCATCGTCAAAAACTTCCGCAAAGCGCCCGCCTTCCTCCGGCGGCACAAACTTGCCCCACGAAACCGCTTCGGTATACGTGCTGCCGCTCAGCCCGCCCCAGTGCACCGGCTCGGGACAAATCCGCACGCCGTAGTTGTAGCGCTTCAGCGGCAGTTTCCGATACCCGCGCCGCGCCAGCAGCTCCGCATACACCCCAAATTGTTGCGACCAGTTGCGCGGCACTCCCCCGCCAACCGTAAAAATCCCCATGCGCTTGGTCGCCAGCATCGTCCCAGCGAACTTCTCGAAGTCCTCAAAAGGATCAAACCGCAATAGCGGCCGTTTCGCATCCTGTCGCGCGATTTTGTGCAGCGCGAAGTCAATCCCCAGCTCTGAATCGCTGAACGCCGGCACAAACACCGGCACATTGTGCTCATACGCCGACTTCAAAATCCCCCGCCCCGGAAAACCTTTGTGCAAGTACTCGCCGATCTTGCGATGCAGTTTCCAGCTACAAACCACTTCCTCCGCGTCCCAATTCGTCAGGATCTCGCCCATCACATCTTCAACGTGGTCCAGGTTCGTTTCCGGCTCCAGCGAATCGTAAACGCGGTTATACCCCGCCTCAAATAATTCCTTGTCGTCCATCGACGGGTTATACCGAAAATGCGAAAGCCCCGTCGCCTCCACCAGTCCATGCGCCATCAATGCACCGGTCGAAACAATCGCATTCACGACGCCCGATTCGATCAAATCACAAAAGATCAACCCCATCTTCCCGACCGTCAACGCGCCCGAAAGCGTCATCACCACGAAACAATCCTTGTCGCGCGCCATCGCCTCCACAACATCCGCGGCGTCGCCGATCTGCCGCCCGGTGAATGCCGTGTTCCCCATGGCGCGTACTAAATCGTCGATCGTGCGGCACCGCGACAAATCCAGCGCATAAATCGGCCGCAGCTTGTCTTTCACGGGATCATGCAGCACTCGCCCCGTGACAGTCTTCTTTTGCTGCTTCGCCATTTTCTCTCCTGGAAAAAATTTACCACTGATTTTTATCACGGTTTGCTACGATTCACGCGCATTTTTTCATCAACATCGCGTTTCGTACTTACAGTTGCGGAGATTGATGGCGCACTCGCCGCATCGGAAAGAGAACTGTTTCGTACCAAGCGCGCTGCGGGTGCTCGATGTTAAACTAAAGTCATGGCGGACAAGTTTACGGTCGGCCTCGCCCAAATGCGTTGCACCACCAACGCCGAGGAAAATCTTTCCCGCGCGATCGCGAAAATCCGCGAAGCTTCCGCGCGCGGCGCACAAATCATCTCATTACATGAACTGTTTCGTAGCGAATATTTCTGCCGCAAGGAAGATGCAGAGCTTTTCAATCTCGCCGAGCCTGTCCCCGGCCCTGCCACTGATGCGCTGGCGAAAATAGCGAAAGAAGAAAAAGTCGTCTTAGTCGTTTCTCTGTTCGAGCGCCGCGCCGCCGGCGTCTATCACAATACCTGCGCCGTGCTCGATGCCGACGGCAGCTTTCTCGGCAAATACCGCAAAATGCACATCCCCGACGACCCGCTCTACTACGAAAAGTTTTATTTCACCCCCGGCGATCTCGGCTTTCCTAATTTCCAAACGCAATATGGAAAAATCGGCGTGCAGATTTGCTGGGACCAGTGGTATCCGGAAGGCTCGCGCGTAACAGCGCTCAGCGGCGCGCAGGTAATTTTCTATCCCACCAGCATCGGCTGGCATCCGCACGAAAAGGCGGAATTCGGCGCTGCGCAGCTTGACGCCTGGAAAACCATTCAGCGCGCGCACGCCATCGCCAACGGCGTGTACGTGGCCGTCGTCAACCGCGTCGGCTTCGAAGGCAAACCCGCCAACGGCGATGCCGGCCTGGAATTCTGGGGCAACTCTTTCGTCGCCGATCCCTTCGGCCAAGTCGTCGCAGAAGCCTCCAACGATAAAGAAGAAATCCTTGTCGTCGAGTGCGATCCCGCGAAGAGCGAGGACACTCGTCGCAACTGGCCATTCCTCCGCGACCGCCGCATCGACGCCTACGGCCCGATCTTGAATCGCTGGCTAGGCGAATAATTCGCATGCCCACAGCGAGCGGTTCCACTCCATTCGAACGTGGTCTCTGGATGCCTGCCGAGTGGGAGCATCACGAAGCCACTTGGCTCGGCTGGCCCCACGAACAAACCGACTGGCCCGGCAAATTTCCTGCGATTCCCTGGGCCTACGCCGAAATAGTTCGTCATCTCGCGCATGTCGAACGCGTCTACCTGCTCGTCCAAAATCGCGCCGCCGAATCTCGCGTCCGCGACATCCTGAAAAAATCCGGCGTGAACCTCAACGCTGTTGATTTCTTCCGCGTGCCCACCGATCGCGGCTGGATGCGCGACTCCGGTCCCATCTGCGTGAGAAGCAGTGCCGGCGAAGTCGCTTACACGCACTGGCTCTTCAACGGCTGGGCCAAATACGGCAATCACAAAAAAGACGCCCTTGCTGTCACCAACGTAAACAAGAAACTCAAACGCCTCGCCTGGCAGCCCGTCCACAAGGGCCGCCGTGTGGTCCTCGAAGGCGGCAGCATCGACGTCAACGGCCGCGGTTCCCTGCTCACCACCGAAGAGTGCCTGCTCAGCAAGCGCCAGCAGCGCAATCACGGATTCACCCGTGAAGATTACGCCCACGTCTTCCGCAGCTACCTCGGCGTCACGCAAGTCCTCTGGCTGAAAAATGGCATCGCCGGTGACGACACGCATGGCCATGTCGACGATCTCGCCCGCTTCGTCAGCCCGACTACCATCGTCACCGTCGTCGAACAGGATCCCCACGACGCTAACTACGTTCCCCTTCAGGAAAATCTCGCCCTGCTGAAGTCCATGAAAGACCTCAACAGCCGCCCCTTTCGCATTGAAACTCTTCCCATGCCCGCGCCAATTTATTTCGATAATCAGCGCCTGCCCGCCAGCTATGCCAATTTTTACATCGCCAACAAGCTAGTCATGGTCCCGACGTTCAACGACCCCCATGATCGCGTGGCTCTCAACACCCTCGCCGGCCTATTCCCTGGCCGCGAAGTCGTCGGCATCGCCTGCCGCGACCTCGTCCTCGGCCTCGGCACGCTGCATTGCATGACCCAGCAGCAGCCCGCCGGCGCTTGAACTTTACTCAACTTTATTTCCCACTTGCGCTAGAATGCCCGTATCCAGGGCCATCTCCGTACCCTTCCAAGGAGACTTCATGCTCGAAATGATCCTGCAAACGCATGTACGCATATATCAAGTCGAAACGCGCTCGCTGATTGGCTGGCTCGTACTCGGCCTGATCGCCGGCTGGCTCGCTGGAAAAATCTCACGCGGCCGCGGCTTCGGCTGCATAACTGACATCATCCTAGGTCTGGTCGGCGGGGTGCTGGGCGGTTGGCTTTTCACAAAGCTCGGCATGGTGGGCTACTCCAACAATTTCATATATAGCCTTGCAGCCGCGACGGTTGGCGCCGTCATAATCGTGGCTATCGCTCACCTCTTCAGCTCGGGCAGTTGACGCCGCGACGAGAATCTTTGGAGTGCGGGAGTCTTGTTTACCCTGTTTACCCCGATCTTCGAGGGGAGCCTCGAAGGGCTCCCGCTTTTGCGCCGTAGGCCACGCCAACTGATTCCTCCGTGGACGCCGCGCACCCCCGCCGAGCGTCATGCCGAGCGAACCGAGAGACCTGCCTTTTCGCCGCCGTTCCACGTCCCCCGACTGTGAACCTCCCCCGCTGTGATACGATTCCCTATTACACCATGGAGATAGCTCCTTCTTGAGCAATCCTGCGCAGTCCCTGACCGCCATCCCACTCGGCGGCCTCGGCGAATTCGGCATGAACATGATGGCCTTGCGGCTCGGCGACGACATCATCGTCATCGACGCCGGCATGATGTTCCCCGAATCCGAGCTCCTCGGCGTCGACCTCGTTATTCCGGACATCACCTACCTCAAACAAAATCGCGCACACGTTCGCGCCATCGTCCTCACGCACGGCCACGAAGACCACATCGGGGCGCTCCCATACATCCTTCGCGACCTCAACGTGCCCGTGTACGGCACGCGCTTCACGCTCGCGCTCGTAAAGAAACGCCTCGACGAAGCCGGCCTTCTCCAATCCACCACCCTCCGCGAGGTCATCCCCGGCGGCCGTCTCGTGGAAATCGGCCCCTTCGAAATCGAATTCATTCCCGTTACCCACAGCACCATCGACTGCGTCGCCCTCGCCGTCCGCACTCCCCTCGGCGTCATCATTCACACCGGCGACTTCAAGATCGACCAAACACCCGTCGACGGTGCTCCCTTCGACCTGCACGCTTTCGCGCGCTACGGCCACGAAGGCGTACTCGCGCTTTTCTCCGACTCCACCAACGTCGAGCGCCCCGGTTTCACCGGCTCCGAGCGTGCCATTGTCCCGCGCATCGAAGAACTTTGCCGCTCTGCGCCGCGGCGCGTGATTCTCTCTTGCTTCGCGTCTTCCATCCACCGCATCCAGCAGGTTATCGACGTCGCCGCACGCGTCGGCCGCAAAGTCGCCTTCGTCGGCCGCAGCATGGTCGACAACGTCGAGATCGCCCACTCCCTCAACTACCTCCGCATCCCCGACGGCATGGTCGTTCGCCCGCAGGACATTCGTGGCTTCGACCCCAAGCGCCTCGTCATCCTCGCCAGCGGCAGTCAAGCCGAGCCCATGTCCTCGCTCTCTCGCATCGCCGTTGACAATCATCGCTTCGTCTCCGTCGATGAAAACGACAGCGTCATTCTTTCCGCTCGCATCATCCCTGGAAACGAAAAAGCCATTTTCCGCATGCTCGACCACATGTTCCGCCGCCGCGCCCTCGTCTACTACGACAATTCCGGCGGCACCATTCACGTCTCCGGCCACGGCAGCCAGGAAGAACAGAAACTTATCTTGCAGCTCGTGAAGCCCAAATATTTCATTCCCGTCCACGGCGAATATCGACATCTTTTCCGCCATGCCGCGCTCGCTTACCAACTCGGCTGCGTCTCCGGTGAAATCCTTCTCCTAGAAGACGGCCAGACCATCGAATTCACCGAGAATGGCGCTTTCCGCCGCGATCCCGTAACCGCCGGCCGCGTCTGCGTCGATTCCGGCTCTCTCGAAGAGATTGAAGAAGCCGTCATCCGCGACCGCAAGCATCTCTCCGAAGACGGCGTCGTCGTCCCCATCATCGCGATCGACAAACACACCGGGCGCATGGAATCGCAGCCCGAAATCGTCACCCGCGGCATGTTCAGCGACAACGGCACCGAATTCCTGGCCGGCGCTCGCGACGTCGTCCTGAAAACCGTCGAGCAATCCAACGCCGAAGAAAAATCCGACTGGTCCGTAATCAAAGAAAAAATCCGAGTCGACCTCAAGCGCTACATCAACAAACAAACCTCCAAGCGCCCCCTAATCCTGCCGGTAATTCTCGAAGTCTAAGCTATTCGCCACGATGGACTCTCCAACGCCAGCAAACCACGCCCCGAAAACAGGGCGCGCGGCGTTCATTTTCATTCTCGTCACAGTGCTGCTCGATTTTCTGGCTTTTGGAATCATCGCGCCTGTCCTGCCCAACCTCATCATCCACTTCGAAGGCGGCAACATCGCACGTGCTGCAGTGATCACTGGCTATTTCGGCTTCGCCTGGGCACTGATGCAGTTCATTTTTTCGCCCATCCTCGGCGCGTGGTCAGACCGCTTTGGCCGCCGCCCGGTCATTCTCATTTCCTGCTTCGGCCTCGGCCTCGACTACATCTTCATGGCCCTGGCGCCCTCGCTCAAATGGCTCCTCGTCGGCCGCATAATCTCCGGCATCACCGCCTCGAACATTTCCAGCGCCTTTGCTTATGTTACCGACGTCACCCCGCCCGAAAAGCGCGCCAAACAGTTTGGCTATCTCGCTGCCTCTTTCGGGATGGGCTTCATCATCGGGCCGGCGGTTGGTGGATTTCTCGGCAATATCAACCTGCGCTTTCCTTTCTGGGCTGCCGCTGCGCTCAGTTTGGCCAACGCCCTGTATGGCTTCTTCGTTCTTCCCGAGTCCCTTCCACCCGAGCGCCGCGCCAAATCTGCGTGGCACATGGCCAATCCGCTCGGCTCCCTCACACTGCTTCGCTCGCACCCTCAACTGGCGGGTCTCGCCACCGTAATGACTCTCTTCTACCTCGCCCAGCAATCCCTTCCTGCCGTCTTCGTCCTCTACACGCAATATCGCTACGCGTGGACCGAGCGCGACGTCGGCCTCGCTCTTGCCGTCGTTGGCATCAGCACCAGCATCGTCTCCGGCATGCTAGTCGGCCCCTTCGTCCGCCGTTTCGGCGAACGCCGCAGCGTCCTTGCCGGCCTGACCTTTGGCACCCTCGGCTTTTTCAGTTTCGCGTTCGCCCCACACGGCTGGATGTTTCTCTGTGCCATCCCTTTCCTCGGCCTCTGGGGCATCGCCGGCCCCTCCGTGCAGTCGCTAATGTCTCGTCGGGTCGACCCGACTTCTCAAGGCAAGCTCCAAGGGGCCATCAACAGTATCCGCTCCATCAGCGGCATGATCGGCCCGCTCCTATTCACCCAAGTCCTCGCCATCGCCATCTCGCCGAGCGCCCCAATCCACTTCCCCGGCGCCCCTTACTTCCTCGCCGGCCTCCTCCTCACCTCCAGCCTCCTCCTCGCCGACTTCGTCACTCGCCCCTCGGCCGCGCCCGCGACAGTTAGCCCAGGCCGCGGTTCGGAGCAAGCATGAACGCAATCGTTCGCTGGTTTCTGCGCGCCAAACATTGGCACATTTCCCTGTGCTATTCCGCCGCGTTTTTGGTCGCCAGCGTTGCGACGATGAGTTCCCGTATGAGCTCGCCGTCTTCGCTGCTAACTCTGAGAGGGAAGCTTGCGTTCTTCAGTATTTGCATTCTTTGTATGGGGTTTTTGCTAGCTTGGCTCTGGTCTATGGGATCGTTTCTCAATTCTATTTTGCTGCCAAAACTTAGACGGAGAATCGGATTTTTTGGTTTTTCCCTCGTTTACACGACGCTCTAAATCTTTGTTTTTGTCCCTGTCTTTTCGAGTTCTGATCGAGTCATTCTCGCGCTCATACTTCCACTACATTTGTTTGCGATGTTCTCCCTCCTCTACAACGTATATTTCGTCTCGAAGACCCTTGTTCAAGCGGAAACAGGCAAACCGGCGTCCTTCTACGACTATGCGGGCCCATTCTTTCTCCTATGGTTCTTTCCTGTGGGTGTCTGGTTCACGCAACCGCGAATCAACCGGCTTTACGAGCAGCACACGAGCGCCTCAGTGGACTCCTAATCTTCCCAAAATTCCCTGGTAGTTCTCTTGTCCTATTCTTTCCCGAGGTATACGATGTGTTCTCGGCAATACGTTCGCGTCTCGCGGAGCTTTTTGACATAAGGGTAGCGCTCCGCACCCACCTTCGGCGCGAACCAAAATTTAGGAGGCTTACTTCATGGCAACGGCAACGACCGCGATCGAACCGAATGTCAAGATCAGCGCCACCAAACTGCTCATCAACGGCCAGTGGGTCAACAGCACGTCCGGCAAAACTTTCCCGACCATCAATCCCGCGACGGGCGAAGTCATCACCCAAGTAGCCGAAGCCGACGAGCCCGACGTCGACAAAGCTGTCAGCGCCGCCCGCGCCGCTTTTGAAAAAGGTGCGTGGAGAAAAATGTCCGCCTCGCAGCGCGGCAATCTCATGTACAAGCTTGCCGACCTCATCGAAAAGAACGCCGATGACCTCGCGCAGCTCGAGTCGCTCGACAATGGCAAGCCCTATCACGTCGCCCGCGCTGCCGACGTTGCGCTCACCGTCGCCTGCTATCGCTACTTCGCCGGCTGGGCCGACAAGATTCAGGGCAAGACCATCCCCGTCAACGGCCCTTACTTCTGCTACACCAAGCACGAGCCCGTCGGCGTCGTCGGCCAAATTATTCCCTGGAATTTCCCGTTGCTGATGCAAGCCTGGAAGCTCGGCCCGGCGCTTGCCTCCGGCTGCACGGTCGTGATGAAGCCCGCCGAGCAAACTCCGCTCACCGCCTTGGGTGTGGGCGAACTTCTCATGGAAGCCGGCTTTCCTCCCGGCGTGGTAAATCTTCTCCCTGGATACGGCCCCACCGCTGGCGCCGCCATCGCCCGCCACATGGACGTCGACAAAGTCGCCTTCACCGGCTCCACGGAAGTCGGCCATCTCATCATGCGTGCGGCCGCTGATTCGAATCTCAAGCGCGTCACCCTCGAGCTCGGCGGCAAGAGCCCCAACATCGTCTTCGCCGACGCCGACATGGAAAAAGCCATTGAAGGCGCGCACTTCGCGCTCTTCTTCAATCAGGGCCAGTGCTGCTGCGCCGGCTCGCGTCTCTATGTAGAGGAAAAAGCCTACGACGAATTCGTAGAGAAGAGCGCCGCACGCGCCAAGAAGCGCACCGTCGGCAATCCCTTCGACAAAAACACCGAGCAAGGTCCGCAAGTTGATCAGGACCAGTTCAACAAAGTGATGGGCTACATCGACACCGGAAAAAAGGAAAACGCCAAGCTCGTCGCCGGCGGCAATCGCGTTGGCGATAAGGGTTTCTTCATCGAGCCGACTGTTTTCGCCGACGTGCAGGACAACATGAAGATCGCGCAAGAAGAAATCTTCGGCCCGGTAATGTCCATACTGAAATTCAAGGACATCAACGAAGTCGTCGAGCGCGCCAACAAATCCCTCTACGGCCTCGCCGCTGCTGTCTGGACCAAAGACATCACCAAAGCTCACGCCATCGCCGACGGCGTCCGCGCCGGCACCGTCTGGGTGAATTGCTACGACGTCTTCGACGCCGCTGCCCCATTCGGCGGCTTCAAGCAGTCCGGCATTGGCCGCGAACTAGGCGAATACGGCCTCGCCAACTACACCGAGGTAAAAACCGTCACCGTCAAGCTCTAACGATGTCCCTTGTAGGGGCGCAGCACGCTGCGCGCCATCTCGGCACAACGTAAGCCTGCAGGCGACCGGGTGTCATTCTGCCGTCCCTGCGGCCCGAACCTCGAAGCGTGGGTTAACGCTGCGAGCTACGCCTTCGCCGCCTTAGCGGCAGGACGCTGCTGCTTGGCTTCCCAAGCCTTCCGCAATTCTTCCCGGCCTGCCAGCACGTGCTCTTTCGCGTCATCAAAGCTCTTGTAAACGCGCGTGCCCTTGATCGTGTTGCAAGGACTGCAGCAGGCCACCAGGTTCTGTGGATCCTTCTTGCCCTTCTTTGCTCGCGGAACAACAAAGTCCACGCGCATCACCAAAGCGTTTTCGAAACTGGCCCGTCCATCCAGCCCGCAATACACGCAGCGGTAATCGTCCCGCTCCAGGATCGCCAGGCTTTCCTTAAGAGTTGTCGGCTTGTCTACCAGGGTAAACGTCGTGATATCCAGCGGCATGAGGAACCTCCCAATCAGAAATCCTTTGGGTAGGGTGGGATATGCGGATTCCCGATTGTCTTGGTTTCAGACCATATGGCAGCCGTGCGACAGTGTCAAGGAGCATCAAGCGTGATCAGAAGCGCCGCGCTTCTTGTCCTTTATCTGTTCCTTTATCTGTGCGGACGCCTTACGGCCTCGTGACTACGGGCAACTCCACGAAGCTCGCTTCTCCCGCAGTGTGGTACACGCGCTGAGTTGCCTTGCGGTAGTCCTCGGGCTTGGCCCAAAAAATATTGGGCACAAACGTTTGCGGGTTGCGGTCGTACAGCGGAAACCAGCTCGACTGCACTTGCACCATGATCCGGTGGCCTGGCAAAAACACGTGGTTCGCCGTCGGCAGATTGAATCGATACAGCAAAGGCTTGTCCGCGGCGATCGCCTTCGGCGTTTCGAGGCTCTCGCGATAGCGCCCGCGGAAAATATCGGCGGAAACCATCAACTGATACCCGCCCATCGCCGCCTGCCCGGCCACTTCGTCCGGATACACATCGATCAGCTTCACCACCCAATCCGAATCCGTCCCGCTGGTCGACGCCACAAGGTTCGCCACCGGCTGTCCGCTAATTTTCACGGGCGTGCTTAACACCTCCGACGTGAACGCCAGAACATCCGGTCGTCCCGAGGCCTCGCGCTGATCGTCCACAAGCCATTGAGACCACGTCAATCCGTTGCCATAGCCAATCGGTTGGCTCGGCCGCGCGCGGAACGGCACTGGCTTCGCCGGATCGGAAACGTATTCGTCGAAGGACGCCTCACTCGCTTTCGGTCCGGCGAAGCTTAGCTTGAGGCCCGCGCCCAGATACAGCGGCGTAGCTTTCGGCGTGCAACCGCTCGCGCATCCTGCCGGCCACGCATTCAGCCGCCGCCACGTGTTTGTCCCCGTCTCGAATGCCGAGACCGGAGCGACGTCCGCCTTCGGCGCGCCGTCCTTCAAGTATTGCGCCAGAAATGGCGCCAGAATCTCCCGCCGGAAGTAGAGGCCCGTGTCGCTACCGAATTTCAACGCGCCCAGAGAGCTGGCGTCCTCAATTTCCTGCCCGTGATGCCACGGCCCCATCACCAGAAAAACTTTGCCATTCGCGCCGTCCTTCGGCTTCAACGCCTTGTAAAGCGCCGGCGCGCCGTAAATGTCCTCCTGGTCCCACAGGCTGTGCACAAACATCACCGGCACCTTCAGCGGGTGCGCGGCAAGAATCTTGTCCATCGCCTGTTGCTGCCAAAACGCATCGTAGCTCGGATGCTCCAAAATCTTGCGCCAGAAGCCCACTTGCGCGAGTCCGTGCCGCCGCCCCAATTCGCCCGCCGACCCCGCCTCCATGAATGTGTCGTAATCATCGAAATGGTTCGTCCACCACTTCGCGCGATTGTCGCGCGTGGCTTCCTGCTCGTACACGTATGCCATGTTTTGCTCGCGGAACGCGCCGTTGTGAAACCAATCGTCCCCCATCCAGCCGTCGACCATCGGATTCATCGGCACGGCCACCTTCAGCGCCGGATGCGGATTCACCAGCGCCATCAGCGGCAAAAATCCATCGTACGAAATCCCCAGAATGCCGACCCGGCCGTTGCTCTCCGGAATATTTTTCACCAGCCAATCAATGGTGTCGTACGTGTCCGTGGAATGATCCACCGGCGTCGGATTCAGCGGCCCGTGCAGCGGCCGCGTCATCACGTAGTCGCCTTCCGATCCATACTTCCCGCGCACGTCCTGCACCACGCGAATGTATCCGCCCTCCACAATCACTTCCGTGGCGTTGTCATACCCGCTCAGCGTCGGCCCCAGGTGCGCACTCGCCGCGCGGTTCGTCTGCGCATCCGCCTCGTACGGCGTGCGCGTCAGTAAAATCCCCGCGCCCTTCGCTCCCTTCGGCACCAGTATCACCGTGTGCAGCTTCACCCCGTCGCGCATCGCAATCATTACGTCGCGTCGAACATAATCGAAGCCGGTAGTAACCGGCTCCAACCGCGCCGGCGCCTCGCTTGGCAAGCCCGTAGAACTGGACTGGCTCTGCCCTCTGGACGCTTGCCCGCCGATAAGCCCATAGATAATGACCGCCACGAAGACCGCGATCCGACCGCCGTAAGTCCGCCTCATGCGACCTCCATCTCAAGTTGAGCGGCGCGATTATAGCGTGGGTTGGAGTCATGCCCGGGCACAATGTGTCCCCCTCCCCCCGTCGGGGTAGTACACCCCCGTGGTGACGGGAAGTATGCGCAATCGAATGAGGGCACGGGGGATAGAGACGCCACGTGGCGCATGTGACGGGGCAGCGAAGCTTGACGCAGAAGTGTTGGGGTACGCCACCCCGGGTGTTTTGTGGAAAGAGGCTCCAAACGATTGAAAACAAAGGAAGCGAATGCCGAAAAGAGTGCAAAGAGACGACAAAGAGGCAGCAAGCCGATGCAAACAAAAGACTTGGCATGCCGGGAGGTCTGAAAGTCTGACGTCGGGAATGATGAATGGTATACCCCCGTGGCGACGGGAAGTATGCGCAAACTGCTGAGAACGGGAGAGATATTGACGCCACGTGATGCAGATGACGGGGGCAAAGAGAGGGTGGGTAGTGAGTCGTGGGTAGTGAGTAGTGGGCGGCGGCGCGTTGCAGCGTGTGGATGAAGGCGCGGCTTCGTGATTTGGGCCGGGACAGGGGCGACCATGGTGAAGGGTAGCGCGCGTGTATTTGAGAAGTAAAGTGAAAGACAGCGAATGGTCGAATTTCGGGGGCGAACGGCTATTAGGAGCAGCGAACGGGAACGAGCCGAAAAGAGAGTTCCACTGAAAAAATCAAAGACCGCAACCTAGCAAGAACAGATCTTTTCTGGTCACGGTTGCTGGACGGGTTGCGAATGAAAAGACGATCCGGTCAGCTCCACGACTTCGGTGGCATACCAAATGGCATTCAACCCGGATGATTCTCCACCTAAATTGACTTCCCCTGAGTTTACGCCAAGAAAAAACATGTGATAGTCGCCAATAGCGGTGCCAGACGAGGTTCTTAGCGGGTTGGTGGGTTTGGCGAAAACCGGACTCCCGCTAGTTCCAGGATGAAGTCGCGCATCAACTAGAAAATAGAGCTGTCCTTGGAACAGAGTTGGATATGAGCTGGCCACCGCGCCCATCCGCACGATTGGATAGTTGCGCACAACGTCGGAAAATCCGCGAGGATAACCGACGATCAAGAGTTCATCGCCAGGCGCCACGACGAGATTCGCCGGCGGGAGAAAACTTGGCGCCAGCGCTATCAGGACAAAACGAGCTATTTCTTGCGTAGGCAGTTCAATTGCGATAATTGCGCAGGTCGGCTCCCTGGTTCACTCGCAATTCCTTCAAACCGTGGCCACGGTGCCGCCGTCGATCCTGAATTCCGTGCCGGTGATGGAGGCGGCACGCGGCGAGGCGAGGAAGGCGACAAGCTCCGCCACTTCTCTTGGCCGGGCCGGGCGTCCGATGGGGATGCCGCCAAGCGAGTCCATCAAAGCCTTGCGTGCGCTCTCATAGTCAACGCCCTTGTTGACCGCCAATTCGTTAACCAAGCCCACGGCGGCTTCTGTCTCGACCCAGCCGGGAGAAACCCGGACCACGCGAATACCTTTCGGGCTCACCTCCTTGGATAGACCCTTGCTGTAGTTCGCGAGCGCCGCTTTGGCGGCAGCATAGGCGATCGTGGCTTCGGGCAATGGCAATACGCTCTGGATCGAGGTGACATGAATGATCACGCCCGAGCCTTGCTCGAGCATCGCGGGCAAGAGAGCGCGATCCAGCCGGACAGCGGGGAACAGATTCAGGTCGAGGGCGCGCTGCCACTCGCCATCGTCCAGCACCGTGAAGCCGCCGGCGGGCGCCGACGAGCCGCCAACAACATGGACGATGATGTCGACGCCGCCGAGGCGCTCGCGAACCGCGCGGACCAATGCGGCGCAGCCTTCGGCGGTAGTTATATCCGTCGCTACGAATAAATTTGCATCTGCAAGATCACCGGGGCGCTTGCGGGCCGTGGTGAGAACCCTCGCACTCGCCTCGCGAAGGCGCGCTGTCACTGCTTGGCCGATCCCCTTAGTGCCGCCCGTGACGAGGACACGCTGGCCATCGAATTCGTGTGGAACGGCGGTGAATTCCTGTGCGGCCCTCATCAATCTATCTCCAACCAAACTCTTGGCATGGAACCTCCCTTCACCCTCAGCACTATAAACCGCCTTGGACATTTGTTACACCCGGCTCTTCCACTGTGCCTGCCACCTGCATCTGGTTTCGGCTTCATGGCGGGCGCCCTACCCTTCCGGTGTGAAAGGGTGGGAGATTCTGTTCCCTCCCTTTTCCTCGCAGCTACAAGTTATTCAATCCACAGCCTTTATTTCTCACTTGACAACTAGTAACGGATGCGCTATTCTTCACTCCAGGTTCCGCTGACCGTGTCCCCTTTTCTTTCCTCTCCAAGAAGCCGGATCACGGTGTCTCCCCAGGCCACAAAGTCCCATTCCCTCCAAGCCATTTATTTTCAGCACAATACACATTCTTTTCCGCAACGGCGCCAACCTATCCCACGCCCTTTCAATCACTTCCGCACTCTTTTGCCCTTAACGACTTCTTTTTTTTTCAACCTGCTTCCTCCACGTCCCGACGTTCAGACCTTCCGACCGTTCAGACTTTCCGACGATCCATCTAAGCCCTTTAACTGCCACACTTCCGAAAATCGCGCCCGTAACTCTAGCATTTGCCACACTTCCAAAATCATTAGACTTAAAGTCCTTTGTTTGCCACACATCCGAAAAAAGGGGGGTGGGCCTATATATTGTTAACTAGCGCCAGCCGCTGAAGAGGCCACAGCCACGAGTGGCTGTGCTACTGGGTTGCACGGCGTGAAACAAATACAACGATGTTATGCTTTCGCGCTATGAATGCGAAAGGCGTTACGCCGATACTGAATGTGTCCGACATGGCCGGGAGCTTTGCGTGGTTTGCGAAGTGGGGCTGGCAGAAGTTGTGGGATTGGGGAACGCCGCCCACGTTCGGGGCGGTGGGGTCCGGCGAGGTCGAGATTTTTCTTTGCCAGGGGGCACAGGGCGGACGTGGCAAAGGAGCGAATACTACTACGTTTCAGAAGGAAGGAGACGAAGCGGGCGACAAGGGCGCTTGGATGTCGGTGTGGGTGGACGACGTGGATGAGGTCCACCGGCAATGTGTTGGCGCTGGACTGGATGTCACTTTTCCCCCGACGGACATGCCGTGGAATGTCCGCGAGATGCACGTGCGGCACCCGGATGGGCACGTCTTTCGTGTCAGCAAGGGGATCGAGAAGGCGTGACGCGAAAAGCAGGTCCCTCGCGAAGCCCGCCTGCGGCAGGCAGGCTCGGAATGACAGTTTTTGGCGGGCGCATAGAAGAAAAAAGCAGATTCCTCGGCTTAAAACCGCCTTCGGAATGACGCGTTGAAACTTCTGGGAAAAAGCCGCCCGCGACGGTCCGCGGCCGCTACGTTTGCCTACGAGCGATTGATGCCCGCTCCGGCGTAGAATCTTGGTATGGCGCCGGTCCTCCGCTCCTATGATCCGCAGGACTTTTCCGCGCTTTACCGCCTTGACCAATCTTGCTTCCCTGCCGGAATCTCGTACTCGAAAGCGACGCTGCGTTACTTTCTCTCTCTGCGCTCCGCCGATTGTCTTGTGGCTATGGAAGACACTCACATCGCAGGGTTTATCCTGACGGAAGAGAATCCACCGCTGGCCCACGTCATCACCCTCGACGTGGCTGAGAAATTCCGGCGCCACGGATTTGGCTCGACTTTGCTGGCGGAAAGCGAACGGAACTTGGCGCTGCGCGGCGTGCGCCACGTCTTGCTTGAAACGGCAGCGAACAACGACGCGGGCGTTGCCTTCTGGCAGCGCCATGGTTATCGTATCGAAGCCACGCTCAAACGCTACTACTTGGGCCGGCTCGACGCCTACGAAATGCGCAAAATCTTGCCTGCCCCGGGGGTCGGAGCTTTAGCTCCGACATAAAGCCAGAGGCACCAAGTGGGCCGCCTCGGAGCCCGCTTCAGAAAGCGGGCGCACATGAAGAAGCGCCTTATAGCTCTTTACGCGGAGAGAACATTTGAACGATTACTTGCTGTCCGTCCTGTTGGGCATCGTGGAAGGCTTAACCGAATTTCTACCCGTCAGTTCCACAGCGCACCTGCGCATTTTTGAGAGACTATTCGACATTCCACTCAGCAGCGGCTACTGGAAAATGTACACCATCGTCATTCAGCTCGGCGCCATTCTCGTTCTGCCCATCTACTTTCGTGAGCGCATCGTCAAATTCCTCTCCACTTTTCCTCGCGGCGAGCGCGGCGACCGCACCGCACTGACGCATCCGCTCGGACTGACGATGGCCGCATTCGTGGTCACGGCCATTCCCTCATTTCTGCTCACCAAAGTCATCGGCAAGCATCTCGAGAGCTTTTACATCATGGGCACTTCCCTGCTCGTGGGCGGCATCGTGATGTGGATCGTCGACGCCATGAACGCAAGAGCGGAAAAGGCAGGACCGGACGCCCCCGGCACGCGCATTCGCACGTGGCGCATGGACGACATGAATTTGCTGCAGGCCATTTGGATCGGCGCTTGCCAAATTCTTTCCGCCGTTTTTCCCGGCACGTCGCGCTCGATGTCCACCATCACCGCCGGGCAACTCGCCGGCATGTCTCGCGCCGCTGCCTTGGAATTTTCATTCTTCCTCTCCATGCCGACCATGGCCGCGGCTACCTGCTACGATCTCCTGAAATCGGTCATGGGCAAAGGCGAAAACGCCATCGGCGTCTCGCACATCGATTCCCACGGCTGGATTGTCCTGGCGATCGGATTTGTGGTCTCGTTCATCGTTGCCTACGGCGCCGTAGCCTGGTTCCTGGCCTGGGTGCGCAAGCATGGCTTTGCGCCGTTTGCTGTCTACCGAATTATCGTAGGTACGTTATTGCTCACCTGGGCCTCGCATTGGATAGGGTAAGCATCATAGATACACGGACTTGGAAACTATTTGTTCGGAGCGCAATGTTGTCTGCTATATTTGATTTCGTTTTGGGGTTCCTCCGAAGGGCACGTTCTAGCGCCGGCGTACCCGTGGCACCACTCAGCCTTCCCCAAAAGCTGAGGCCCCAAACCTGAGGATTATTTCGTGCGCTTTCTGACTCCGACCGAAAACAAGCGGCTCAACGAGCTGATCGGTTTCCTATTCATTATCCTGGCTGTGCTGGTCGCGCTGTCTCTAATCTCCTATTCTCCGCATGACGTCGCGTTTAACGTCTCCGCGCCTCCTGCGGATGGCCCGCTGGCGCATAACTGGATCGGACCGGTGGGCGCCTACGGAGCCGATTTTCTGTTTCAGGTGTTTGGATTTGCCGCGTTTCTGCTTCCCGCGGCTACCCTGATTCTGGGCTGGAAATGGTTTCGCAGCCGGGCGATCAATTCGCAACTAGCGACTATTTTCGGCTACATGCTGCTCCTGCTCTCTCTTCCTTCCCTGCTTTCGCTTTGGCATTTTCCAGAAGTTCGCGGGCTGCCCGCCGGCGGAATGCTCGGCTCGCTTCTCTCCGGCAGCTTGCAGGCCGGATTCAATTTCTGGGGCGCGAGCCTGATCGCGTTCGCGATTTTTCTCAGCGCGCTTTTCATGACCACAAGTTTTTCGTTTGCGGGGACGCACGCGTGGGCGAAAAGCCCGAAAGGCCCGCTCGGCGCGGTGGAAAAGCTTGGCTTGCTGCAGAAGGCGCAAGCGCGCTGGCACAATTGGCGAAACCAGCGTGAACAAGAGCGCATGCGGCGCCGCGTGGAAGAGACGCGCATCTCCGGGCGCAAACCGGTAAACCAGATTGGCGGCGCTGCACCCGAAACGCAGGGTTCTATTCAGCTTGCGGACGAAAGCGACATTTTTGAAGCGGAAAAAGAAGAAGAAAACCGGCGTGATTCGCGCAAACCTCCGATTCTCTTTCTGAATTCCGATAGAAAAGAAAAAGTCGCCGCCAAGAAAGCAGGCGAGCCGAAAATCGCCAAGAGCGGAGCCAATTACAAGCTGCCTTCGATTTCCCTGCTGCGCGAAGGCGAACGCAGCCAGAAGCTCGATGAAGACGAGCTAAAGATTCGCGCGCGCGCCATCGAAGACAAGTGCCTGGAATTCGACATTCAAGGCCGCGTCACGCAAATCAATCCCGGCCCGGTGGTCACCACATTTGAGTTCAAGCCCGAAGCGGGTATTAAGTACAGCCGCATTATCGGGCTTACCGAAGATCTCTGCCTCGCGCTACAGGCCGAATCCATTTTGATTGAGCGCATTCCCGGCAAGTCCACCATCGGCATTGAAGTGCCTAACATCAATCGGCAGACCATCGCGCTGCGCGAAATCATTGAAGCGCCGGAATTCATCAATTCTCCAAGCAAGCTCACCCTCGCCATGGGACGCGACTTGCATGGCCGCATGCGCGTCACCGATCTGGCCGCCATGCCGCACTTGCTCATCGCGGGCTCGACCGGCACGGGCAAGAGCGTGTTCATCAACTCGCTGATGATGTCCATTCTCTACAAGGCCAGCCCGGATGACGTGAAGCTGGTGCTCGTCGATCCCAAGCGCCTCGAGCTCAATCTCTACGACAATATTCCGCATCTTCTCGCTCCGGTCGTTACCGATCCAAAGATTGCCTCCAACGTGCTCCGCAACGCCACCAGGGAGATGGAGAATCGCTTGAAGCTGCTGGCGCAGCGCGGCGTGCGCAACATCGACCAATACAACCGCACCTTCCAGAAAACGCAGTCCCTCTCGCTCTTCGACAACGTGGAGGAAAGCGAGCACAAGCCGCTTCCTTACCTGGTCATCGTCATCGACGAATTGGCCGACTTGATGATGGTGGACACCAACAACGTCGAGGAATCCATCACGCGCCTTGCGCAGATGGCGCGCGCGGTCGGCATCCATTTGATATTGGCCACGCAACGGCCGTCTGTCGACGTCATCACCGGCTTGATCAAGGCCAACTTCCCTGCCCGCATCTCTTTCCGCGTGGCCAGCAAGGTTGACTCGCGCACCATTCTCGATTCCAACGGCTCAGAATCGCTACTCGGCAAAGGCGACATGCTCTATCTGCCGGCCGGGTCCGCGCGCCTGCATCGCATCCACGGACCGCTGGTCACCGAAGACGAAATCACCAGGGTCTGCGATTTCTGGCGCGAGCAAGCGCAAGCTAAGTACAACGAAGACCTGCTGGCGACGCCGAAGGATGAAAATGCCGCGGCGGGTGACGACACCGTCGGCGAGGGCGAAGCAGCCGAGGAGGTCGACGACGACCTTTACCAAGACGCGGTGCGCGTGGTCTGCGAAATGGGCCGCGCCTCCACATCCACTCTGCAGCGCCGCTTGCGCATCGGCTACGGCCGCGCCGCCCGCCTCATCGACTTGATGGAAAAAGACGGCATCGTCGGCCCGCCCGACGGCACCAAGCCTCGCGAAGTCCTAAAAGGCCGCAACTGGATGCGCGAATTCGACGACACCGCCCAATAACCTCCAAGCCGAGGCACGAAAACCGGGCTTCAGCACGGCAGGAGTTTTTCGGAAGACGTTTCAGGAGAGCGAGAGCTTTGCTTGCTCGAACTCTGCAGGATAGGCGATGTTGAGTCCGTCAACTTTCGCAAACGCCGTCATCTCATGCGACCGACTGGTAGTAGCGCTCATGATGTCTTCGACTGTGACGCCGCGTACCAGCAATGCGTCCCCGATCAGCGAGCGATGGCAGCGCCACGGCACTGCTTCCGCACACATGATCGCGGTGCGTTTGTCGCGCGCCAAGTCCAACAAGCGTGCAAGCCCGGCGCGAAATGCATCCGTGCTCATGTAATCGGCGTACCCGCGGAAGGAAGCGTTGCGCCAGCCGAGATTCACCGAATTGTTTTTCGCGTGCCGCAGACCGCCGAGACTTTTCAGGTGCAGATAATTGATCTTCTGCTCGCGCAGCGAGGCGGCGAGCGCATCGGAATTGAACTGCGGCACGCGCCGCGATTTGGGAATGGTGCGCACGTCCACAAGCTGCTCAACCCCGTGGGCACGCAGCATGCCCACAAACTCTTCGATGGTTCGCGTGGAATGCCCGATCGTGAGCACAGTCAATTTGGCGGCGGCGCTCACGCCCGAAACGGCCTGAGCTGCCGCGGAATTTCTTTTGGCCGGAGCAGCGCGTTTGCCCGCGGCGCTTGCTGCTTTCGTTTTGTTTCTGGAAGTCACGACGGCACTGAAATCCGCGTCCTTGCGCAAGATTTGACACAACTTGCGCTCACCCCTAAAATTAACAGGCTCACGCGTGCCGGGGTAGCTCACTGGTAGAGCGCCGCCCTGAAAAGGCGGGCGTAGCCAGTTCGATTCTGGCCCCCGGCACCACCGATGCTGCCAAGGCTCGACACGTCCAGTTCCCCGCAGCGATGTAAGGCTTCGCATATCAACGTGCAATGAGACTCCCGTTTCGCTGTTGCGCGCCCCAGAACGAATAGAGCGCGATGATCAAATACGCGAGTAAGGGAACGGAGTACGCTAGTGCGAGGCTGTGAGTTTTTTCCGAGATGAATCCCATTAGCGGCGTCAGAACGGCTCCACCGATAATCGCCATCACGAGCAGCGAGCCCCCCAGCTTGGTGTTTGGCCCCAGGCCCTTCAGTCCAAGAGCAAAGATGGTTGGGAACATGAGGGACATGAAAAAACTGGTCAGAAACACACACCACAGACCCAGCCAACCGGGCTTCAGCACCGCAACTGCAACAAGAACAATATTGGCGATGGAATAGCCACCCATGAGCTTGCTTGGACTGACGAAGCGCATCAGCCATGCAGAGCCAAAACGGCCTACGCCAAAAGCAGCCAGCGTGCCGGTCAGAAAATAACCGGCGACCTTTTCGGATTGATGGGCGTACTCCTGAACATAAGAAATGAAGTAGCTCCAGGTTCCCACCTGCGCGCCGACATAGAAAAACTGTGCGACAACGGCGAAAAGGAAATGCGGATAGCGGAACAGATCGCGGAGATGTCCATGATCACCGGCCTCATTCTCATGCTCACTGTGGATGGAGGGGAATTTCGTACGCAGGATAAGCACCGCCCAGATCAGGGCGATCGCACCGATGACGAGATAGGGCTTCACGACGCGAAGCGTTTCAGAACGAAGGTACGTTTCGTAGGTATGACGTGCTTCCTGCGCCGCGATTTCCTGCGGCGTGAGCTCGACACCGGAAAAAATGAAGACCGTGCCGATCAACGCTCCGCTGATGGCACCCAGCGGATTGAAGGCCTGCGCGAAGTTCAACCGGCGTTCCGAGCTATTGGGGTCACCAAGCTGGGCGATGAACGGATTCGAGGCGGTTTCCAAGAACGAAAGGCCACTGGCGATTACGAACAGCGCGAAAAGAAAAAATCCATAACTCCCGGCCAACGCAGCGGGCCAAAATAAGAACGCGCCAGCTCCAAAAAGGACCAGGCCCGTAACAAACCCCGACTTGTATCCCGCGCGGCGCATAAGGAACGCGGCGGGCATAGCCAGCAAAAAATATCCCATGTAAAACGCGGACTGCACCAAGCCAGCCTGGAAGCGCGTGATCTCGAACGATTTCATGAAGTGCCGGATGAGGACATCGTTGAGATTGTTGGGAATGCCCCAGAGAAAGAACAACACGGTGACAAGGATGAAAGGAACGAGTTGTCCCACCGGAAACAGGTGGGATCCCGCCCGCGCATTGCGCTCGGAACCGGCATCCCGTTCCACAACGGGCAACGTCGCGGACCCTTCGGTTTTAGGATTCATCTCACTCACTTTCACCTGCAAGCGATTTAATCCAGGTTGACCATTATCTTTGCAGCGACCACTCGTAACAACCTAAGTCTCACTTAACTTACCAGCCTGGATTGAAGATCAGGAATCTCCAGAGTCAATTGGGCTTGACGGCGATTTTCCACAGGTCTAGATTAATTAGGAAGTAGAATTACTTCCCCTTCTCGATTAACCCCTTCCGATCGTGTAGCCGCGCGTAAATTCGCGTCACAGGCAGGGAGGGCCATGTCTACAACCGCATCTTCGGTGAGCGATGCCGTTTACCGGACGCTCGTTGAGTCCGCGCCGGACGGCATCGTGATTGTCGGCCAAGAAGGCCGCATTGTTGTCGTGAACGCACAGACGGAGAAACTCTTCGGCTACGATCGCGCCGAACTGCTCAACAAGCCCATCGAGATCCTCATACCCGAGCGGTTCCGCGGAAAACATCGCGGACATCGCGCGGGTTTTATGAGCAATCCACAACTCCGGCCGATGGGGGCTGGCCTGGAGCTCCATGGGTTGCGCAAGGACGGCACTGAGTTCCCGGTCGAAATCAGCCTTAGCTCAGTTCAAAGTCCGAACGGACTGCTGGTAAGCGCTGTGGTTCGGGATATCACCGACCGCAAACATGCCGAAGACCTTTTTCGCGGTTTGCTGGATTCCGCACCGGATGCGATGGTTGTCGTAGGCGCAGAGGGCCGCATCGTTCTGGTCAATTCGCAAACGGAAAAGCTCTTCGGCTATCAGCGCGAAGAACTCCTCGGTCAACCGGTCGAGATGCTGGTTCCCGAACGTTTCTGGGCCCAGCATCGTCATCACCGCTCCGCTTACAGTATTCATCCACAATTTCGCCCCATGGGTGTGGGTCTGCAGCTATACGGAGTTCGCAAGAACGGCACGGAATTCCCCTTGGAGATCAGTCTTAGTCCTCAGCAAACGAAAGACGGCGTCCTCATTTCGAGCACGATCCGCGACATTACCGACCGCAAGAAGGTCGATGACGCGCTGCGCCAGTCTGAGTCCAGTTTTCGCGCGTTAGTTGATGGCAACTACGGCGTGTGTCGCGCTGGGCTCGATGGCGCCTTGTTGATGGTGAACCAGCCATTTGTCCAGTTGCTTGGTTACGATTCGCAAGAAGAGACGCTGACTTTGAACCTCGCAACGCAAGTTTTCGCGTTGGGGGAATTCTCTTTGTCCCTATTTAATCCGCCAGGACGCAACAAGCAGTTCACCAGGATTGAATCGCGCTGGAAACGCAAAGACGGCAAGCTCCTCAATGTGGAGCTGAGCGGCCGTGTGCTTTCCGACGACGCTGAAAGACCCGTGTGCTTGGAAATCCTGGTCGAAGACGTATCCCGGCAGCGCGGCATGGAGCAGAGGCTCCGCCACGTTCAGAAAATGGAAGCCATTGGCCGGTTAGCCGGTGGGATCGCGCATGACTTCAACAACGTCCTCGGGGTCATCTTCGGGTATTGCAGCATGCTGATGGAAAAGCTGGAATCGGACAGCGCGCTCTATCCCTTGGCGGCAAATATTGGGAAGTCCGTCCAGCGTGGCGCCACGCTTACGCGCCAGCTCCTGGCATTCAGCCGGCAACAGGTTCTGCAACCCCAGGTGATCGACATCAACGTGCACTTCAAGGGATTTGAGGGGCTCTTGCGACGAGTGATCGGAGAAGACATTCAGCTATCGGTCATCACTCACAGTCCTGGCCTTCATCTCCGTGCGGACCCCGACCAACTTGAGCAGGTCGTCATGAATCTCGTTGTGAACGCCCGCGACGCCATGCCAAGCGGCGGCAAATTGACCATAGAGACTTCCGAACTATCCGTCGACGATGAATATTGCAGTCGCAACCTCGAGGCCAAGCCCGGCGACTACATAATGATTGCCATCAGCGACACCGGTTGCGGCATGGACCGCGATACTCTCGCGCGCGTTTTCGAACCGTTCTTTACCACCAAAGAGCAAGGAAAAGGGACGGGGCTGGGCCTAGCCACCGTTTACGGGATCGTCAAACAAAGCGGCGGGCACGTGACTGTCTACAGCGAACTCAGTCATGGCACCACGTTCAAGATTCTCATGCCACGCTCCCGGGAAAAGGCCGCGCAGCCAGAATCCATCCAAGACGAGTTAACTGCTCCATCCGGTACAGAGGTGATTCTCCTGGTGGAGGACGAGGAGTCTTTGCGCACAGTCATGAAGAGCTACCTTGTAAACAAGGGTTATCTGGTGCTCGATGCCGCGGATCCGGGCGAGGCTATCGAGGTCGCGGAAAAAGCCTCCAAACCACCAGATCTTCTCCTTACCGACGTAGTCCTTCCCCAAACCAGTGGCGTGAAGCTGGCGCAGCGCCTCGCCGCGCTCTACCCTAAGATGAAAGTCCTATACGTCTCGGGTTACACCGCGGATGCCATCGTTCACCACGGGGCTCGCAGTGCCGACTTTGTCTTCCTCTCTAAGCCGTTTTCGCTGAACACGCTCGGCCGAAAGGTGCGCTCCGCGCTGGACACCGAATCTGTTCCTGCGCAGGCGACTCTTGCGGGATCGTGAAACAGAACTTTGCCCTCAGCGCGGCAGCACGTCTCGGATGGCCTTGCCCGCCTTAGGAACGTCCGCGGCATCATCCTCGCCGAGAAAAATAGGCCACAGGTGTCAGGCCCGCAAGTTTAAGCCCCCGCAAATTTAGACCAATGACGCGAGGATCTGACGCAGATCGGTGGCCGATGCCGACGTGGTGCCACGGGGAGTCGCCGGGCCGATGGTTAGCGCTTGGTTGTGGCCTTCAAACCAGGCCAGGAATGACGACTGGTTGGCGTCGGGAAGACGCTGCTGATTCAGCCAGTTGTAGTAGGCGCCCATGTCGGCGTCTACCAGCGAGCCGACAGGGTCGAGCTCCACGCTCTCCGCAGTTGCGGCCAGCAGCTCGTTCATGGGTCTTTGGCGTTGGCGCGGCGCGAAACGCACCAGCAGGGTCACCGGCTGCGCGCGTCGCAGCGCTTCGCGGGCCGTCCACTGCGCGAAGGTGGTGCCGAAGATTTGCGTGCCGGAGCCTTCCGTGAGCATCTTGATGCGGAAGCGGTCGAGTACCTCATCGCCTTTGTCAAAGCCGAGATCGGCGGGGCGCAACCGCGCGAGGTGCGTGCGCAACGCTTCGGGGCCCATGCCGGGACGATCGATTTCGGCGCGCATTTTGCCGAGCAGCACGGCGCGCGCGGGCTCCAGCGCGCCGTAGGAGACGCTGGTCAGCGCTGCGTGGTGTTCGGCTTGCTGGCCGCCGTCGACGTACCAGTGCGCGTAGGGCGCCGGATGCGCTTTGGCTCTGTCGGCGACGGCATCAAGAAGCACGCGCAGGCCATTCTCGGGATTGACGCGGCTGTAGTACGCGCCATGCGCGCGCAGTTTGCGAAAGAGCGGTTCATCATAGGACGCGACTCCCTGGCCGACCACGGTGATACCCAGGCGTGGCGCGGACGGCGGCTCCGGCGGAACGGCGGCGTGCAAGCGATCGGCGTACGCAATGGCTGCGGTACGAAACGCGTCGAGCTGGTGCGTGGTCCAGAGATACGAGGAAAGCTGCTCCACAAATTGTGCCGGAGCGTTGATCCAATCGAAATGTTCGAGCGCGGCGGAAAGACGGATTTGCGTGAAACCCTGCAGCCAATCTTTCAACTGCTCCGCAGACAGAGAGTCTAGATTGGCCAGCTCCCTTTCCAGCGTTTTGCGTTCGACCGGAAACTTGTAGTCGTACTCGATAGCCTCGCGCAGCAGGCTCGGCAAGAAGCTAAGCGGCAGCCGCTGCAGGGCGGCAATGTAATCGGTGACAAGTTTCCTGGCTTCCGGCGGGTAGCCGTTGAACTGCTCGAGTTTAAGATTGCGTGGAAGCATGGCGTTACCGCATCGTAGTTTTGAGCATCATCGTTATGTAAGCATGATCGTTTATAGAAGCTCCGCGATGGGCTTGCCCTGCGCAAGTGACGCAGAAAAGCCAAGCAGTGAGCCGAGCGTCGGGACCAGATCGGTCGACTGCATCGGGCGATCGTAAACCACGCCTTCGCGGATGCCCGGGCCGAGCGCCATCATCCACGTAGTGCGCGAGAGCGCATCGCCGGTACGATGGTGCTGGAAGCCGTTGCCGCCGGAGTCGTCATCCGAGTCGCGGCCAAAATCCGGCAGGATGAAGAGCGTGGTGTTGCCCGCGTATTCCGGCTCGCTCTGGATGGCCTTCCACATCTCCGCGCAAAGCCGGTCGGTGCGGCGAATGCCTTCGATGTACAGCGAGTACGCGCCGGCGTGCGCGATATCGATGTCGTGCATGGTGATCCACAGCAGGCTGGGCGCAAGCTGGCGCATCAGGCGGCGCGCGATGTACACGGAAAGCTCGTCGGGGCTCGACAACGTCAGCGCGTGCGACTTGAAGTCGTCGACCGAAAGCTTCAGCATCATCTCCAGTTGCTGCAACTGAAATTCGCAGCCGCCGAGGTCCGGCGCGAAGAGCGGACTTTCGTAGTTGTCGCGCAGCAAATGCTCGTAGTCAGCAGTGCGGCCGGACATCGCCGCGGTCAGCAGATGCTTTGGGAGAATGACGCTAGCGCCAAGGCCAGGCCCGTACGCGCGGTTATTGCTCTCTCCGATGCGATTGAAACCGTTGCTAGGAGCCACTACCCAAGCGTCCGAAGACGGCCGCTTCAAGTCCTTGCGAAAATATTCGAAAACGGTGGGATGTTCCGGCGGAAGCGAAGCGAAATTGTTGATGGTCTCGTAGACGCCCGTGGCCAAGCTTGCCGTAGCGACGTAGTGCCCCAGAATCCCGCGGTTCACCACCTGCGTAAAAAACGTGGATTGCGGAATAAGCTCCCGCATCAGGTGCGGAATATTCTCCTGCCCCTCCGGCGCAAACGTCTCCTGATCCCGCGCCCCGCCCCCAAACGTGATGACGACAACCTTCCTTTTCCTGGTGGGAATCCCAGCCAGAGCGACTGGGTTCCCCAGCAGCGTGCTACCCAGGGCCATAGCTGCCCCGGTTCGCAAAAACTCCCGCCGCGTCCAAGCAAGCTGCCGGGAAAGTTCCTGAGCAGACGACGCTTTGTCAGCCCCGAACCAAGTCCGGCCTCGTCCAACCTGCGATGAAAAGTAACAAGTCATAGAAGTGTAGCGCGGTGCCAAGAAAGTACGATGCAGCAGCAGCTAAGTCAAGCAAAGCGAGGCAGGCACTTCCGCGAAGACAATTTGAGAGTCAGTCGCGAATACTACTTCGTGACGCCTTTGGACTAACGGACGTTATCTACGTCGAGCGTAATCTGGGCGGGCAACCCGTTGCGCGCCGCACCAAATTGAATGGTGATGAACGCTGCGTCGGATGGCGTCGTGTAATGCACTGGGAACGTGGCGAACCCAGCGGTGCTGTTCTCTTGGAAATACGCAGCCGTGTCCTGCGTGTGTATGGACGAAGGCGTTCCGTTCTGCTGGAAATAGAGAATCGTGATGAACACCTGCGGACGCGAGTTCGGCGGGGCGCTCGGGTTCGGGTCCCCCGTCCAGGCAAACCGCAGATTCGATGTGGTGGTAAACAGGGTTGAGGACGTTACAGGGATTTGTGTGCTGGTACCGGAAATTGAATCATTTGTCCCGTTTCCCGTGACCATCCGCATTGCATGCGTGCCGCGTGATGGGACTTCTGGCTGGCCCGGTTCTTGTGTCAACAAATATTGAGAGACTGTGCCGCTACCGCTCGCAGTCCAGCCCACCGGCACACCACTTGCCCCGACTGAACCCTCGAACGAGCTGTTCGGCACGCTCGGCAAGTGGAAGCCGCTCATATCTACTACTTCCTTCTGGACAGGGTTGTACACGAAATTCACACCTCGCTGTTTCACAGGTGTCGCTAGGGTGGGATCGGAATCTTCCCTATTCTCAAAACTGGTCCACCGCCAAAACGCGCCCCCATCGATCGCATATTTCTGTAAAAGAAATATCAAGCTTTCCAACGCATGTTGCGTATTCCAGTTCACCTGGTCGACGGGCGGGAGATCACCCATTTCTGGGGCAACGATTCGAGGGCCGCTGCCCACCACGCCGGTAACATACTGTAACGTCTGCTCCGCCCAGTCGTGTGGGTCCAGATCAGTGCACGGCAGTGACTGAGCATCGGAGCATTTCCGGTGCTCATAGAACGAGAGCGCGTAAGTACGCTGGTTCGCTGGAACGTTAAGATTGTCGAGGATCGTTTTTTCGACGGCAATCGGTGACCACAGATGCCCGTTCGTGGCGTTCGAACCAGCCGGTGGCTGGCTTTCGACGAAGAAGTCACCGACGACGGCTTCGGCCGAAAGTTTGCTGGGGGGAAAGCCCTGAGACATAGCAAAGTTGATGGCCCACTGCACGTACGTTGCGGGGACGGAACCAGGACCTAGCCATAAGGGTGGTTCAGCCGGGATTCCGCAAGTGGTTGTTCCATTCGCATCCACGTTGAGGTGAGAATCGCCCTCAAAGAGAACTAGATCGAGTACAGGATGTTTCCCGATAGCTCCGAAAATCGCCCCTAACCATGTTTGCGAATTTGTCGGCGGCTGTTGCTCCATGTGCGTGTTGACTAGTCGCAACCACACCTTCATACCTTTGCTTTGCACCATGTCAAAGAAGAGCGGCAGGTTCGCCAATTCCGTCGTCGTTGGCTGAGGAAATTGCAGACCGAGAGCCGGGCTAAGATTGCAAGTGGGCGGCGTAAAGGTCGTTGTGCTAGTCGGATCGGCTGTCCGAAATTCAAACGTGATGGTGTTCACGCCCATCGCCTTCATCTTGTCGAGTTGCAGTGAGACTTCGGCGGAGACAGTGCCGCCGACCACAGAATCAACCTGATTCCAGTTCTGAATAACTTGTCCCGACCAATACTCGGATGGCCAGCCCCGGCGTTCGATCTGAGTGTACATACCGGCATTCTTCAGCAGCGCTAAAGGAGTAACGCTCAGCGTTGTAGACCCGCTTACCGGCCCCAGAGTTGCCTGAACTGTTGTGTTCCCAATCCCACTCGCGGTGACATTGCCGGCGTTGTCCACGGTTGCCACCGCCATGCTTGTAGAGGTCCACAACGCGGAGTTCGTCAGGTCCTTCGTCGAGCCGTCGCTGTACGTCCCCGTCGCCGTTAGCTTCAGGCTGAAGCCCACATCAACCGAGTAGTTAGCCGGTGAAATGGCGATCGTCCGAAGATCCACCCGCACGGTTAAAGTTGCTGAGTTGCTGGGCACGCTGCCCGCGCTGTTCGCCACGACAACAGCGAACTTCGCCCCGTCGTCCGCACCCATAGTGGCTGGCGTCGTGTACGTCGCAGAGGTGGCGCCAGCGACGGCTGCCCCGTTCTTGCTCCATTGGTACGAGAGAGGCGCGGTCCCGGTCGCGGTCACGCTGAATGTCGCTGTCGCCGGGGCCGCGACTGCTTGGTTCTGCGGCTGGGAGGTGATCGACGGTGCGAAGACGGGTGGTGGCGACGAATTGCTCCCGCAACCTCCACAACCGCCAGCGACGAAGACCGTGACGCAGACTGCTGCTGTCGCGTCAATGACCGGGAGCCTCACTTGTGCGCGTAATGCGTGATGCGCGCCAGAATGTCTCGACGGCTGTTCGGCACGGTCGAGCTGGCCAGGCCGTCCTGAAAGCCTTTGTCCTCTGCGTTCAGCTTGTCTAGCCTTGTGTTGACCGCCTCCGCCCACTTGTTCATGGCCTCGGCGTTGGGGAAGGTGGCTACGGTGCAGCGCATCGACCCCGGCACCGTCTGGACGTACGGTGCATCCATCCCGTAATACGTGGCATTGCCTTTCTTGAATTGATCTTCAAAGGTCGGCACCAGATATTTCTTGATATTGGCGACGAAGTCCTCGCTCTTGCCGGGCTGCGTCAGCGTGCAGTTCACCCGCAGGTAACCGCCTCCTCCGGAGACCGTGGAGCTGCGGTAGTAGACCGTGCGCATCAACAAGTCTTCATGTTTGGTCGCCGAAATCTGGGCGGGACGCGGGCCGCCTTTGCGAATTTCGTCAAGCACGCGGACGATCCCCGCGAGACTCGTCGATGACCACGATGCTCCGTGCGTCATGCCATCGGGAGTGTGCACGATGGTTTCAAAGTTGGACCAGCTTATCAGCGTTCCATCGCCCATCAGCCGCTCCAAAATCGGATTGACGGTCTTTTCGTTCTCCTCAGCATACTGCGCCCAATTGGCGCGCGGCACCTGGAACTGGCTTACGTACGTGTAAATGGTAGGCTGCGTCTGCTCCATCTGGGGCATCGCTGCCGGCGCGCCAAACACACACAATGCAACCGCGAGCAGAGTCATAGTGCGTCTCAACATAGCTTCCTCCGTGACTGGCCCGGGATTCGCCTGGCGTGGTTAGCTGGAGAAATTCTTCCTCGGCACTCACGAATGAATAGCCAAACATGGTGATGCCGAGTTTCGAGTTGACTCTAATGGGTCCGAAGGAAAGGGCCTGTGCCAGGGTACCGGCCAGCGTGAGAGGAAACCTACCCCCGCGCCGGCCGTCTGTCAAGTAAATCGGCTCGGAAGGCGGTCGCACATTAAGCGTCCCAATTTCGAGCTTCGCGTTTCGAGTTTTGGAATCAGGGCTTGGACGCCGAGGCGTCTTTGGCGGCGTAGACGAATTGGCGGACTTCGGCGCGCTGCTTGTCGAGATCGGCGAGATGCTGCTCGCGAAGCTTTTGATAGACCTGGAACTGTTCCTGGGCGCGATCCTTTTCTCCGCTGCGCACGTACGCCTGACCCAGGCGGTAATGCGCGTCGGCCAAGTCGGAATTCAACTCCAGCGCGCGCTGATATTCGGGAATGGAGTCAGCATACTTGCTCTGCTCGGAATATAAATTGCCCAACTGCAAGTGCGCTTCGGCAAGGGACGGATCGAGCGCAGTGGATTTCTTCAGCAACGCGCCGATTTGCGTCAGGTCGAGATTGGGATCCTGCGCGCGCTTCCCTTTCCACAGACTCATCGCGTAGTAATACTGCGCGCGGCCGTTGCCGGGCTGCTGCTGCGCGAAGCGGTGAAAGCGCGCGATCACCTCTTCGGCTTGGCTGGGCGAGCTGTCGTAAGCGCGAGAGAGGAAAGGATAGACGCGCGGGTCCGCAGGGCTGAGGTCCGCAGCGCGCAACAGAGATTTCACGGCATCGTCGTAGTTGCCGCGCGAGTAGTACGCGATGCCGAGGCCGATCGCCAAACGCGACGAATTGGGATAGCGCTCGGCCGCTTTCTGGAAGATGGCGATGGCAGGGTCGAGTGTGCGGTGCAGCAGCAGTTCGCTGCCCCAATCGAAAAGGTTGCTCTCGCTCGGATCGAGGTGCGCAGCCAATTCGTATTCGTTGGCGGCAGCGATGAACTTGCCGTCTTTTTCTTCGACTTCGCCAAGAAGATTGTGCAGCTCGGCAGAATCCTTTTGCTTCAAGAGATTCTGAAGGAGCTGGCGAGCGTCAGCGAGGCGCGCGGTAACGATGTAGGCGAGCGCCAGGTCGTAGCCGTTGTCGTAAGCGGCCGGCTTGATGCGCTGGGCCTGCTCGAGATAACGCGTGGCAGCCGCGACCCTTCCCGCGCGCACATAGAGTTCGCCAAGATTGTGATTGGCGTCGTAGTTCTGCGGCTCGAGCTCCAGCGCCTTCTTGAACTCGGCTTCGGCTGGCTCGAGCTTTCCCAGCTGCACAAGATTGATCGCGAGATTCATTCGGGCGCTCGCCGAGTCCGGCTTCAGGCGAACCGCCTTCTCCAGGTGCGGGGCGGCTTTGCCGTCCTGAGAAAGCGCGGAATAGGTAAGTCCCAGCAGCTCGTGGAGTTCAAAACTTTCGGGGACGTCGCTGAGAAGGGCTTCCAGCGCTGCAGCGGCCTCTGCAAAGCGACCGGACTCGTATTGAGCCACTGCAGCCTGGAACTGGCGGTCCAAGCGCTCGTTAGAGCCGCTGGCGGCCTCTTGGGCGTGGACACAGGCTCCGAGAGGCAGAAGCGCGAGACAAACCAACCAGAGTCTTAAGATCACGATTTCTGAATTTTAGCACTGGGAACTGAAGCCACGGAGCTTTGAGTTGAAAAAGGAAGAGGCGCTTCTTGCGAAGCGCCTCTTCGATGGAAATTCTATTTAGCTTAGTAATACAGCTTCAATGCGAACTGGATCTGCCGCGGATCGTAAGGAGCATCGCGGGTGGATCCGATTCTGCCGAAGTTGGTCGGGTTGACGAAGTCCAGCGACCCGGAGATGGCCACGACACCGTTGCCGCCGAATCCCGGAGCGTTGAAATTCGGGTGGTTGAAAACGTTGAACATCTCCGTCCGGAACTGCAGGCGGAAGCGCTCGGTAAGCGGGATATCCTTGAACAGCGAGAAATCCAGTCTGTGGAAACCGGGTCCCTCCACTTGGGTCATGCCGCCCAAGGCGTTCAAGCCGGTCGCGGCAACGCATCCTGGAGGCGAATTGGGAGTGGGTACCCCGCCGGCTCCCAACACGCAGGGTTGCGCAAACGCCGCGGGGTTGAGGAACTGGTTCACGTTGTGCGGCCCCGCGTAGGGGTCTTTTCCGGTGAACAGCGCGCCGCAGTTGGTTCCAGAGGTCGTGGCGGTTGGGCACGGAATGGTAATCGGTTGGCCACCTTGCAGCGTGGCGCTCCAGACGGTGCTCCAGCCTCCGACCAACTTGTTCGCGGCGCCACCAACGTTGGACATGTATTTCTTACCCTTGCCAAACGGCAACTCGTAGCTGCCGCTGAAATGGAAGACGTGGCGGATATCGAAAGCGGCCAGGCCGTAATCACCTTGGATTCCGAAGCCGGGAACACTGGGCGCGCGGTAGCCTCGGAGGCTTCCGCCATTGAGCAAGTCCCCAGCATCAGAGCGAACCTTAGACCATGTGTATGTGCCGAGGAAGTTCAAGCCGGCGGCGAACTGCTTTTCGAGCTTGACTTGCAGGCCGTGGTAAGCGCTGCTGCCCTCGGTCGCCGCGTAGCTGGAGCCTCGCCCGAAGTCCTTAAACGGCTTGAAATTGTCGGCATTCGCGCTTGCCGGCAATATCTGGCTGACGTTGTTGGTGCCCGGGAACGACTCCAAGTGGCGCGCCAACGATGTCACGTAGCCTGCTTGAATGGACATGGAAGAACTGAGCTGATATTGAAACGTAAGGTTGGAGCTCATGGAGTACGGCGTGATGTAATTGAATTGAATGCCGCGCAGAGCCAAGCCGCTGGCGTTCACCAGAAGCGGATCGAGCGGTGTGCAGGTGAAGCCTGTCTCTAGAGTTGGGCCCCCGGCACCGGCACCTGCGGCAGTGGGGCAGCCTGCAAACTCCTTAATCGGATGATTGTCATCGGGACGGAAGAACTGGAAGTTGAACTGGAACGGATAGTTCTCGCCAATATTCGGTGAGAAACCGCGATTCTCGAAACCATTGTAGAAGATACCGAAGCCTCCTCGGACGACGAGCTTTGGAGTCACTTGATAGGCGAAGCCGAGGCGCGGCGCAAAGTTGGTTTTCTGAGACCTGCCGAGACCCTTGCCATACTTATCTGTAACAGCCAGAGTAATGCCGTCTTTGGCGAGCAAACTGGTGAAGCCGGTTAGGGGATCCGAAGACAGATTGCCCGCGTTCGGTCCCGGGGGAATGATGTACATCGGAGTGTTATTCGGGGGCCCGCCGGGCACGAAGTTGGCCTGGTTGCCGTGGTGCTCGAGTACCAAGCCGAAAAAGTCCCAACGGACGCCGAGGTTCAGAGTCAGCTTGGGAGTGAGCCTCCAGTCATCATTGATGTAGGTTCCGTAGTAGTTCTTGCCGTTGTCGGTTAGCGAGATGTTGGAGACGAACACAGTGTTTGGACCACCTAGATAGTCCACCGTACCTGCGCCGGTGTGCGCGATCGGCGTGAGTAGGAATTGCGCGATACCAGTGTTGCCGCCCCCCACGTTGGGGATGTCTGTGTAGGGACCGTCAAAGTTAAACTGCCCGCGGGACCAGGGCGGCTGCAGGGTCGAGAACTTGACGTGCTGGAACTCGAAGCCCATCTTGAACGTGTGCTTACTGTAAATCTTAGTGAGGTCGTCGGTGAACTGGAAAGTGGAGCTGACCTCATCGGAAGGCAAGAAGGCGTTGCTGCCCAAGGTGGCTAAGCCGTTAATTCCGAACGCTGGCAGACCGCCATTTTCCTGGAGCTGCGGAATTCCCTTAATGCCAAACTGCCCAGGAATGTCCGTCAGATCGTTGGCGGAAGGCGAAACGCGCGTGGTGTGCAGGTAGCTCAACCCGGCGCGGGCCACGTTGATCAAGGTCGGAGAAAACGTGTGAGTGTAACCGAGAGCACTCTGCTGGGCGTTGGCCGTTTGGTTGCCTTGCTGGAAACCCCCGCCGTCCGCGATCCCGCCGAAAATGCCAGGTATGAATTGCGGGTCATCGACCAGGCTGAAACGGAAGAAGAGCTGGTTCTTCTGGTTGATGTTGAAGTCCATGCGCGCATCAAAGGCATTGCGGTCTTCCTTGAGTTTCGGCGAATTGCCGAAATTATCGACAATGCCCGCACCCGTTGGCAGCGGATAGAGGTTCAAGAGCTTGATGGCGTTGGCGTCCAGACGTCCCGCGAGTATGTGGTTTAAGTTGCAGGCAGCCGCCGTGAAGACGAAGTTTGCCGGCGCAGCTCCGCATGTACCGAAGGGATCACGGACGAATCCACCTGGGACCGCTCGTGTTGTCGACGGGTCTAGGATGGTCCCGATCGGCATAACACGACCCAATGCGTCGGTGTGAGTGCCGGACTGAAACGTAATCAAGTCGGTGAGGTCGGTGTACCCGCTGTTGCGCTCCTTCACCGTCGGGACAGCGCCCGTCAGCACGGTTCCCTGACGACGGCGCAGGCCCTCAAAGTCGGCGAAGTAGAACACCTTGTCCTTGCCGTTGAAAACTTTGGGGATGATTACCGGACCGCCAGAAGAGAAACCGAACTGATTCTGACGAAGAGAGCCCTTCTTAATTCCCCGAGCGTTTTCGAAAAAGTCCGCGGCATCCAGCTTATCGTTGCGGAAGAATTCCCAGGCAGCACCGTGGAAGTTGTTGGTGCCGGACTTGATGGTGGCGTTCAAAACGGCGGCTCCGGACCGGCCGAACTCCGCGCTAAAGTTCGAGGTTTGTACTTTAAATTCTTCGATGGCGTCTACAGGAGGAAGCACGACGAAGTTCGTACCATTCAAAAAGTCCACGGTGTCGGAGTTATTGTCAATGCCATCGAGCAGATAGTTATTCTGCGCCGGACGGAGGCCGTTGGCTGAGAAGGCGCCGCTCGCCGCGTTGCCGCGAGTGTCCGCCTGCGGAGTGTTGACGCCAGCGGAGAGTTGAGCAAGGAAAGTGAAATTGCGGCCGTTCAGCGGCAGGCGATCGACGTTGCGCGAATCCATGACCTGGCCTACGGAAGCGTCCTGGGTCTCGAGGACGGGAACCGTCGATGCTACCTCGACGGTCTCGCTGACTGCGCCCGGTTTCAGCGTGAAGTCAACGACTACATCGGACCCGACGTTGACGACGATATTCTTCTGCGTAATGGTCGAGAACCCTTGAAGGGTGGCGGTGAGCTTGTAGGTGCCGATCCTGACGGGCGTGAACTTGTAACTCCCGTCTGAACCTGTAGTGGTCGAGAGGCTGGCGTTCGTGCCCTCGTTGGTGAGGGTCACGGTGGCGCCATGAACCGACGCGCCCGATGTATCCGAGACGGTGCCCAGGATACTGCCGGTGTCCACCTGCGCGCGAAGCGGGGCCGCGCTGCAGAACAATACGACAAGACTTGCCAGCGTGAGTAACGGCGCCCGACCGAACAATGCAGAAAGAGCTCTTCCGTTCATCGCCTTTCCTCCTAGCCCTCGCGGGCCCAATTCCTGACAAATCCCGGACATCAAGCACCTAAGGCGGCCTAAGCCGCCCTAAAGGCTCCTCGACTCGTATAAATGTTGCGGACCTAGGTCTGATCGAAACGCGCGGCTAGCTGCGCCCCACGACATGAGCGTTTTGAGAATCTCGCACCCCAAGCCCGGCAAATGCATGAAAACCCGTTTACTCCGGATTTACGCACCCAAGCTACTTAACCGCTTAACCTAGTGGGACTGTCTATCTCACAGGTCTTTCGATGTTGTCAAGCGTTTTTTTTCATCTATACTGCAAGCCGCTTGCCCCGACGTAGGGGATTCGATCGGAGTCACTTGCCTCGCTGAGAACTTCGGCTTATGGGCCTAACCATTCGCGATGTTGCAAAGGCCGCGGGAGTATCCACCGCCACGGTCTCCAACGTGTTGAACAAAACCGGCAAAGTGGGCCCGCGTACGCATAGCCTGGTGCTTTCGGCGGTCAAGCGCCTCGGATATTTTCCCGACGTTCACGCACGCCACTTGGCCTCGCGCGAAAGCCGCACGCTGGGCATCATCGTCTCCGACATCGAGAATCCGTTCTTCCCGGAAGTGATCAAGAGCTTCGAGACGCGCGCGCGCGAGCTTGGGTATGACGCGATTCTCAGCGACACCAACTATGATCCGCGCAGAACGCGCGAGGCCGCCGAGCGAATGATGGAGCACAAAGTACGCGGCGTGGCGGTGATGACCTCGGAGATCAGCTTGCGCGTGATCCACGAACTGGCGCGGCGAAGAATTGCCGTGACCTTTCTCGATCTTGCTCCCGTGCGCAAATACGTCAGCAATCTGCGCATCGACTACCATTCCGGAATACAGCAGATCGTTGAGTACCTCCACAAACACGGACACCGGCGCATCGCCTTTGTCGCCGGAAGACCGCGACTGAGGTCCAACGTTGTGCGCTTGCAGTCCTACGAAAAGTGTATGAGGGCTTTAGGACTTGAGCCCGGGCCAGTGCTGCTGGGCGATTTGCGCTTCGAAGGCGGCTTGAGCGCCGGTCTGGCGATCGCACAGCTCAATCCCAGGCCCACGGCGGTGATGGCGGTGAACGATCTCACCGCCGTCGGAGTCATCAAGGGCCTGATGAACGCCGGCTGCCGCGTCCCAGAGGACATTTCGGTGACCGGCTTCGACAAGACGCGCCTCGCTGAATACAGCAACCCTTCGATTACTACGGTGGACATTCATCGCGACATGCTCGGCCAAATGGCCGCCGACGCACTGCACGAACTTTCCCGCTCCGCAAACCCTCAGGGACGCGAATACCAGATTACCGCCGAGCTGGTCCCCGGCAATTCCTCCGGGCCGGCCCCCATCGATCCTTAGGGTTTTGGATCGGCCCTGTCAGAGTGCTAGCATGCGAGCGGGTGGTGGCACGGCACTTCCGGATGGCGCGTCACAAAGACGAAAAGCACATTTCGCGTCGAACCTTCCTTCGGGGAATGCGCTGGGCTCCCATGCTTTTCGTTCCCGCGCCGATGCGCGCTCTGCCTTTCGGCGCGGGAATTGCTGCTTCTCCGCGAGCGATTCCCGCCTTTCCCTTCGCTGATTTTCGACTGACACCTCATTACCCCACGAAATCTCCTCTTGACGATGTTCTTCGCCTTGTTGCGACTGGCGCGGACGAGTTCGTTACCGAAAAATACGCGTTTGAAATCGCGCGGCTCCTCAACGATTGGAGCAGTGCTCTCAACACAGCTCCGCCCGCGCTCAGCGTGCTCGCAAATTTTCTTGACGTTTCGCTCGAAGCGACTCCCCTCGCACAGCCGCAAGAAAGCAGCGTGCGCTCGGGCGGCGGCATCGAGGTCACGCGCCGGCGCTTTACCGCTAATCCAACGAAGGGCCGCGAGCGGTTCCTCGATCAAGTGAAGGACTACCTCGCACCTTTCGCGCACGTAGAGACCGCGGAGTTCGAAATCACTGGCGTCAAAGAAGTTGCCAACTCCCCGCTCACCGTGCAAACCGAGATTCGCTACGACCTCGTCGGCACGCGCGCCGATGGCGCCCGCGAAGAGCGCATCGGAAATTGGTCGACGCGGTGGACTCGCGCCGATTCCAACGCATGGCGCGTGCTGCGTTGGGAGGCAACCTCAGAAACCGTGAGCCGCGCGCGCGGGCCGATTTTCGTCGACGTGACGGCGCAAGCCCTCGGCCAAACGGACTCGTACCGAAATCAGATGCTCCGCGGGGTCGACCACTGGCGGACCGTCCTCGACGGGGCTTGCGGCATCGACGTGTACGGCAACAACGGCCTCGCCGTGGGCGACGTCGACAACGACGGCTTCGACGACCTCTTCGTCTGCCAGCCGGCGGGACTCCCCAATCGCCTTTATCGCAATCGCGGCGACGGGACATTCGACGACGTCACTGAAAAAGCCGGCGTCGGCGTGCTCGACGCCACCGCGTGCGCGCTGTTTGCCGATTTCGAAAACAAAGGCGTACAGGATCTCCTTGTCGTTTGCGGAAGCGGCCCTCTTCTCTTTCTCAACGACGGCCGCGGAAACTTTTCGTTCAAACGCGACGCTTTTCAATTCGCGCGTCCGCCGCAAGGCACGTTCACCCACGCCGCCCTCGCGGACTACGATGGCGACGGCCGCCTCGACATCTATTTCTGTCTCTACAGCTACTATCTCGGCCTAGACCAGTATCACTACCCCGCTCCCTACTTTGACGCGCGCAACGGGCCGCCCAATTTTCTGCTGCACAACGAAGGCAACGCCACTTTCCGCGATCGCACGGAAGCAGCCGGGCTGAACGTTGACAACGACCGCTACAGCTTTGCCTGCGCCTGGGCCGACTACAACGCCGACGGCCACCCCGATCTGTACGTCGCCAACGATTTCGGCCGGAGCAATCTCTACCGCAATAATGGCGACGGGACCTTCACGTCTGTCTCAACGCACGCCGGCGTGGAAGATCCCGGCGCGGGCATGAGCGCGGCCTGGTTCGATTACGACAATGACGGCAACCAGGACGTGTACGTCTCTAATATGTGGTCGGCTGCGGGCATTCGAATTTCTGAGCAGGAACGCTTTCACCTGGGCGAACCTGAAGACGTTCGCGCCCTTTATCGCCGACACGCGCGCGGCAATTCGCTCTATCGGAATCTTGGGAATGGGAAATTTCAAAACGTCGGCGAGAAAGCCGGCGTTGAGATGGGGCGTTGGGCGTGGTCTTCCGATGCCTGGGATTTCGACCACGACGGGTATCTGGACCTCTACATCGCGAACGGGTACATTTCCGGGCCGGAACCTCCGCGCGGCGTCATCGGAGATATTTCCAGTTTCTTCTGGCGCCAGGTGGTCGGCAAATCTCCGCAGAATTCCCTTCCCTCGGCAAGATACGAGCAAGGTTGGAATGCTATTAACGAGCTGATCCGCTCGGACGCGACCTGGAACGGCTACGAGCGAAACGTTTTCTACGCCAACAATCGCGACGGCACATTTTCGGAAGTATCCGGCGCACTCGGATTGGATTTTCCCGACGATTGCCGCGCTTTCGCGCTCGCGGATCTGGACCACGATGGACGTCTCGAAATAATTCTCAAGAATCGCAACGCGCCACAAATTCGAGTCCTGCGCAACGCAATGAAAGAGCTCGGCCAGTCCGTCTCGTTCCGATTGCGCGGCACAAGAAGCAACCGCGACGCCATCGGCGCCTCGATCACCGTCCAAGCTGGAGCTCACCGTCAAACGAAATTCGTACTGGCAGGTTCCGGCTTTTTGTCGCAGCACAGCAAAGAGCTCTTTTTCGGTGTGGGCAAAACCGAGGGCGCTGTTCACGCGAGCATCCGCTGGCCCAGCGGCCTCATGCAAACCTTCGCGCGCGTCCCGGTGAATCGCCGCGTCGAGATTCAGGAGGGCTCGCAGGATTTTGCGGCGAAGTCCTTCGCGGCTTCACCGTCGGCTTATGCTCAACCGAGCGAACCCATCAAGCCCGAGGCCTTGCCGCCTTCGTCGGAAACGTGGCTCATCGAACCCCTGCACGCGCCGGACTTTTCTCTCCCGGATTTAGAGGGCCGAGCCGTGAACCTTGGGGCGCTTCGGGGAAGTCCGATGCTGTTGCATTTTTGGGCGGCGACAGCACCGGCGTGCGGCGAACAATTGCGCCTGTTTCAACGCAGCCATGAAACTCTCGCGTCACACGGGCTCCGCATCATCGCAATCAACGTTGACGAGGACAACGATGCGGCGGCAGCGCGCTCCTTTGCCGCCAAAGAAAACCTATCCTTCCCTACCCTGCGGGCCACGCCAGAAATCGCGGGCATCTACAATATTCTTTATCGCTACCTGTTCGATCGCCGCCGCGATCTCGCCTTGCCAACTTCTTTCCTAATAGACCGCGAAGGAATGATTGTCAAGGTGTACCAGGGCGTCGTGACAGTCGGACGCCTAGTGGATGATCTGCAATCGCTCCTGCGGACTCCGGAGGCACGAACGCGCAACGCGCTGCCCTTCGCGGGAGCGCTCTACGAAAAGGGCGCGTTCCGGCGCAACGACTTCACCTACGGCGTGGCGTTGTTCCAGCGCGGCTATCTCGACCAAGCTGCGGCATCCTTCCAACAAGTCATCGCTGCCAAGCCGAACGAGCCCGAGGCTTATTACAACCTGGGCACGCTTTACCTTCACAAGAACGCTTTCACGGAGGCGCGCCAATATCTCGAGCGAACCGTCAAGCTGCGCCCGAACTATCCGGAAGCTTGGAACAATCTCGGAATGATTGCGGCGCAGCAAGGGCAGTCCGACGATGCCATCCGCAATTTCAAACAATCGCTGCTCCTGCGGCCCGACTACGCCATCGCGTTGCTAAATCTCGGGAACGTCTACCGCCGCCAAGGAAATTTCAGTGAAGCGGAAAAGCTCCTCAAGCGCGCGCTCGAACTCGAACCGGAAAATCCGGAAGTCCACTACAACCTCGGCATGCTCTACGCGCGCCAAAAGCAGCTACCACTCGCGTCGGAATACCTGCAGCGTGCGATCAGCCTGCGCCCCGATTATCCAGACGCGCTCAACAATCTCGGCGTATTTTTTGTGCGCGAGGAGCGATATCCCGAAGCCGAAGAAAAATTCAAGGCTTGCATCCGTGTGGCGCCGAACTTTGACCAGGCCTATCTCAATCTTGCGCGCCTCTACGTGATCCTCAAAGAAAAAGACAAAGCGCGAGAGGTGCTGCAAGCCCTGCTGCAACAGCAGCCACAGCACAAGATGGCTCAGCAGGCGCTGGAGATGCTAAATTGAGTTTTCGACAATAATCAGCGCGCAGATGGAGGAGTTGTCGGCGATGGCTTTTGATTCCGCATTGCAACGAAAACTCGCGAGCGTCGCGTCGTGGGTAATTCTTGCGCTATCGATGATTTCCTCTTGCGCTGCAGCACACGCTGCGCAGCAACCGGCCGCAAAGCGGAGCGCTCCTAAGCAACTCGCAAAGGCGGTGTCGCCGCTCCTCGCCGAAGCGGAAGGGCTGCTCCGCGAAGGCCGCATAGCCGAGGCCAAAACAAAAATCCGGGAAGAGCTGCAACGAAATCCCGCGAACGCCGAAGGCTACAATCTGCTTGGGGTTATATACGTTAGCGAAAAAGATTATGCCGGCGCCCTCGAAGCTTTCCAGCAAGCCGTCAAGCTTGAGCCCAACTCCACTCGCACGCGCAACAGCATCGGCAATGTGTACGTCGCGCAGGGAAAGCTCGACCTTGCCGAGCAGGAGTTCCGGAGCGTCCTTCGTCTCGCGCCAGCGAACCGCGACGCGAACTACAACCTCGGCCTGGTGCTCTTGGCGCAGGGCTCGCCAGCCAAGGCAATCATTCATTTTCAGCGCGTGCGGCCCGCGAATCTCGAAGCCCGATTCAACCTGACGCGCGCATACCTTCAGGCCGGCAGGACCGCCGAAGGCTTGAAGTCGGCGACGGAGCTCTCCAACGAAAACAAGGACGACGTGCAGCTTCATTTCACGCTGGGCGTTTTGCTGGCTTCGGAAAAACAGTATCGCGCCGCGCAGCGCGAACTCGAACAAGCCAACGCGCTGCAGCCGGAAACGCTGGAGATTCTCTACAACTTGGGCCAGGCCTATCTACGCACCGGTGAATACGCCAAGGCCGAATTGGCGTTGAACCGCGCGCTGAAGCTGAAGCCGGATTCGCCGGACACGCTTTACCAGCTGGCGCAGGTTTATGCCGACCAGAAAAAGGCGGTCGACGCTTTGGATCTCCTTGTACGCGCGCACAAGCTGGCCCCGCAAAATGCCGACATCATTTTCCTCTTGGCGCGTGTCAGCATGAGCCAGAATTATTTCGAAGACGCCATTCCACTGCTCGAATCTGGTTTGCAAGTCGCTCCGAAGCGCGCCGACCTCCACGCCGCCCTCGGCGAAAGCTATTTCATGTCCGGCAAAGCGGAGAAAGCCATTGAGGAGTTCAAGGCGCTGATTGCGCTGGACCCCTCGGCTCGCTCGTACGCATTCATGGGCCTCTCGTACCGTCATCTCGGGCGCTTCGACGAAGCGAAAAAATATTTCCAGCAAGGACTGAACCTCGATCGTCGCAACGCTTCCTGCCTTTTCAACATGGGCTACATCGAAGAGCGGCAAGGAAATCACGCCGCGGCCGAAACCTTTTTTCAGGAGGCGCTGAAGTCCAACCCTGATTTTTCCGAGGCTCTGCTGGAGCTGGCGAACCTGCGCGTGGCCAGCAAGAAACTCGAAGAGGCCGCGGAGTTACTGCGCCGATACGTAAAAGTAAGCCGCGACCCCGCCTCCGGCTACTACAAGCTCGCCATGGTCGAGCGCAGCCTGCACCAAACGGAAGCGGCGCAGCGCGATTTGAATGTCTTTCAAACACTCTCAAAGGACGCCTCCACTGGCCCCTATCCCTACCAGCACCTTTTCGATTATCTCGACAACCGCTCGACTCTAACCGCGCGCGAGCGCACGCAACTCGACTTGACGCAACTGACCGAGCAAGTCCAAAAACATCCCGACCAGCCGCAAGATCTCTACCTGCTTGCCGAAACGTACCTGAAACTTGGGAAAACGGAAGACGCCCGCAAGACCATCGCACAGCTCGACCAGCTTAGCGCCAACGATTACCGCACCCAGACGGGAATCGGCGTTCTGCTCGCCCGCTATCGCTTGTACGACGAAGCCATCCAGCATTTTCAGTCGGCGCTGCGCGCGAACCCTGATTCGGACGATGTGAAGTTTGACCTCGCCGACGCCTATTTCCGCAAAGGCCTCTACTCGCAAGCACTCGAAGCCGTGCAGCAAGTTTCCGTTGCAGGTCAGCAGGACGATGCCTACCTCGCTTTGCTCGGAGACATCCAAGCCCATCTCGGCGACACTGCGCGCGCTACCGAGATTTTCCGCGACGCCATTCGCCGCAACCCCGATAACGATCAGTATTATCTTTCGCTCACTTTGGTACAGCTGCGCAGCAACGATGTGCGCGGCGCATCGGAAACTTTGCAGCAAGGTTTGGCGCGCATCCCCGGCTCCGGGAAAATTCTGTGGGGCTTGGGCCTCATTTCTGTCCTAGAAGGCAACACGGCGCAAGCTGCCGACCGCCTCGAACGCGCCGTGGAACTATTGCCGGAATGGGCCGGCAGCTATTCCACGCTCGGCGTTTTCTACTACCAAACCGGGCAGATCGAAAAAGCCCGCGAAGTCCTCAACCGCTTCAAGGGCAGCAACGCCGCCGGCGCCCTCGACGTAAACCGCATCGAAGAAGCCCTCTCCCGCGCCCCCGCGCAATCCGCCTCCGCACGCGAACCCATGCCGATGGTGGCGCGCCAGCAATTACTCCAGCTCGCGTTATCGCTCGCCGAGAGGACACTCTAACTCCGACTCAGCTTTTTCGTTGTGGCATAATATGCCCGCAAGGGCCTGAGACTTCGGGGAAACCATGCAGACAGAAGTGACGCCCACGCCAAGGACTCTTACGCGGCGCTACTACACCGACCCACAGGTTTTCAGTGACGAGATCGACCGCTTTATGCGCAGACGTAGGTGTATGCAGGCCGCGAAAGCGAAATTCCGCGTCACGGCGACTACGTTCTGCGTGAGATTGCCGGCGAGAGCATCATTGTCACGCGGGAGTCGAGCGGCCGCGTTCAGGCTTTTTTCAATGTTTGCCGCCACCGCGGCACGCGCATCTGCGCAGCCTCGGAAGGTCACTTCGAAGGCCGCATCCAATGCCCTTACCACGGCTGGACGTACGCGCTCGATGGACGGCTCTTGGGCGCAACACACATGCAGGAGGCGAATTTTTGTCGCGAGGACTATCCGCTTAACCGCGTGCACGCGGATTTGTGGGACGGCCATTTTTTCTTAAATCTGAGCGCCAACCCCGAGCCACTCATGGATCAGTTGGCCTCGCTGCCGCGGAAATTTGCTCCCTGGTGCATGCAAGATCTGCGCCTGCAAAAACGCATCATCTACTACTCTCACGCGATGAACCTGCGGCCTCTTTGGTATGCACGACCACCTGAAGTGAAGCTTACCACGCCGGTGGCAGTATTCACCTTATTACTGAACCGTTAAAGAAATGAAGTGCTCCACCGATATAAAAACGAGAAGAGCCGGAGGCTCGTTACAACCCTTGACAATGACCGTTTTCCCGATAGACTCCCCGGTCGGCGACCGCACGCAGTTCTCCTGCCCTCGCCATTAAGCGAGCAAGTCCGGTTTGTCCCAGCCGCGACTCAGATCCGAGTGGTTGTGTGTTCATAGCGATGGAAAAAGGGGTGGATGATCCATGAAACGTTACCTCGAAATGATTATTGCTTTCCTACTATTGTTCGCCGTCGTCGGTGTACGTGCACAAGATTCCCAAAATTCAGATGAAGCGGTCGGCCAAAAAAGAGACAAAGCGGTCAACAAATTGTACGTGGTGCAAATGAGCAAAGCACCGGCGGTGGACTATAGGGGCGACGTGCCGGGGCTGAGGGCCACGAAACCAGCCGCTGGACAAAAGTTCACTCGCGCCAATCCAGATGTCGATGCTTATGCGGCACACCTGGACGGCGATCACGACCGGGCGGTGAGGGCAGCGGGGGGACGGAAAGTCTATGATTACCACTATACGTTCAACGGTTTTGCGGCGGAGTTGACGCCGGCTCAGGCAGAAGCTCTGAGGAGTCAGCCGGGCGTTGTCTCGGTTGTGAAGGACGAACTGCAGTTCGCGGACACGTCTTCAACCCCAACGTTCTTGGGCCTGGACACGCCGGGCACGGGCCTGTGGGCTCACCTCGGAGGTTTCAGCCACGCGGGCGAGGACATCATCATCGGCGTAGTGGATTCGGGTGTCTGGCCGGAGGGACTGAGCGTCTCGGATCGTCCGGGCGACAATTACGGCCAAGGTCAGCACAACTTGAACTGGCATGGACAGTGCAATGCTGGAGAGCAGTTCCCGCAATCAAAGTGCAAAGAGAAGCTGATCGGTGCCGCCTGGTTCAACGCCGCGTGGGGCGGTGATGCGGCGCTCAAGGCTCTGCGGCCCTGGGAGTTCATGTCCGCACGCGACTACAACGGCCACGGTTCGCATACGTCGTCTACGGCCGGCGGCAATCATGGCGTGCAGGGCACCGGAGCGGCGGCGGTATTTGGTCCGATGAGCGGCATGGCTCCGCGAGCGCGCATCGCGATGTATAAGGCATTGTGGTCCACAAAAGATGCCTCCACGGCGAGCGGTTTTACGTCGGACTTGGTGGCGGCAATCGATCAAGCTGTTGCCGACGGGGTAGATGTAATCAACTATTCGATCAGTGGAACGCTGACGAACTTTCTTGATCCGGCGGAGATTGCGTTTTTGAACGCCGCCAATGCGGGAGTTTTTGTGGCGGCGTCAGCGGGCAACAGCGGCCCGACTAGCGCGACGGTGGCACACCCTAGTCCGTGGATCACGACGGTTGCAGCCGGTACACACAATCGCGACGGTAGAGGCTCTGTAAATCTGGGAGGCACCACGTTCAACGGCGCTTCTCTGGCAAATGCGGTGGGACCGGTGGCGTTGATCGACGCAACCGCGGCGGGATTGGCGGGAGCGGATGCTACTGCGGTGAGGCTGTGTTTCGCTGCGATTGACAACCTGGTCGGTGCCAGTCAGACACCCACACCGGTACTGGATCCGGCTAAAGTCGCCGGGAAGATCGTTGTCTGCGACCGCGGCGTAAATGCCCGGGTCAACAAGAGCCTTGCCGTCAAAGAAGCGGGAGGGGCGGGCATGATACTCCTGAACGTCACGCCGAACTCGCTCAACGCGGACTTCCATTTCGTTCCCACGGTGCATCTGGCGGATACCGACCGCGCGGCCGTGAAGGCATACGCGGCGACCGCCGGCCCCACGGGGACGATCAATAAGGCGCAACTTGTATTCAACGTTCCCGCGCCGTTTACCGCGTCTTTTTCCTCACGCGGGCCGCTGCGCGCGGGTAATGGCAACCTGCTGAAGCCGGACGTGATCGCTCCGGGGCAGGACATCGTGGCGGCTGTGGCGCCTCCGGGAAATGCCGGTCAACTGTTCAACGTGTACAGCGGCACGTCAATGTCGAGCCCGCACGTGGCTGGACTGGCGGCGCTGATCAAGCAGCGGCATCCGGACTGGACGCCGATGATGATCAAGTCAGCGCTGATGACAACTGGCACGGACATCCTCGACGGACCGAACACAAATCCGTTGGTGATCTTCCGCCAGGGAGCAGGACACGTTGCGCCAAACAGCGCTGCTGATCCGGGGCTGGTCTACGATTCCAACCTGAACGATTGGCTGGCATTCCTGTGCGGCACGACCACAGGCGTGAACCCGGCGACTTGTAATGCGCTCTCGGGCGCCGGCTACACCCTGGACCCGAGTGGCTTGAATGGAGCCTCCATTGCGATTGGGGCAATGCCAGGCATCCAGACGGTAACGCGCCGAGTAACCAATGTGGGGCGGCAAAACGCAACCTATACCGCCGCCGTCGGCGGCATGGCCGGCTTCAACGTGAACGTCAGCCCTTCCTCTCTGACCTTGAACCCGGGACAAACGAAAACCTTCAACGTGACCTTCACCAGGACAACGGCAGCGTTGAATGCGTACACCGGCGGTCAGCTGAGCTGGACCGACGGCACGCACAACGTCCGCAGCCCACTCGTGGTGCGGCCAGTAGCCCTGGCGGCTCCGGCGGAGGTGTCCGGTACAGGTGGGGCGATCAACTACAACGTGAAGTTCGGGTATGACGGAGCGTTCGCGGCGGCAGCCCGAGGTCTGATTCCTGCCGCGACCGCGAACAGTAGCGTCAATCAAGATCCTGGGCAGTCGTTCGCGCCCGGAGGAACTGGCGTCACGGCGATTCCGGTTACCATTCAAGCCGGAACCACGTACGCGCGGTTCTCATTGTTTGATGCCAATGTCACACCCGCGAGCGACCTGGACCTGTATGTTTACAAAGGGGCAGTGCGGGTTGGCGCCAGCGCCGGCGGCACAGCAAACGAAGAAGTCGACCTGCTCAACCCGGCAGCGGGCACAGACTATATAGTCTACGTGCACGGCTTTAACACCCCGGGTGGAGTGGCAAACTTCACGCTGTTTTCCTGGCTGCTGGGCTCGGCCAATGCGGGGAACATGACGGTCGGCGCTCCCAGTACAGCAGTTCTCGGCGGCTCAGGTGCTATTCAGCTCGGCTTCAACGGTTTGGCTCCTGCAACTAAGTACTTAGGGTCGGTCGCATACTCCGGCAACGTTACAGGCTTTCCGAACCCGACCGTAGTCCGCGTGGACACGCCGTAGGCCTTCCGCTCGCAGGGAATAGCGAGTCCTAGAGCCAGATCAACGGGCGCGGTCGCGGAAGCGGTCGCGCCCGATCTTTGCGTGTGCGAAACCTCCGTCCCGAAAGACGAATGGCAACCTTTTCTGCTGCTCTCCGATTTTTTGACAGGAGACCTCATGAAAATGGATAGTGGTTGCACGCCTTTATGTCCTGCAGGTCTGTGCTATCAGCATTCATCGAAGCTTTCGCTAACGGATTACTTTTGTGCGGAAAGTCGGCAACTCAGGAGCTAAACCGCTCAGGAACGCGAAACTTCCCGTTGAGCACCTTCAGCCCCGGCGCTAGAATGCGTAATCTGATCGGAATACTCTAGAAATCTGTGAGCCAACGTGCTCGTATGGAAAGAATGTTGTCTACACACTCCGGGGCAGCGGGAACAAATTGAAAATAGTTAGAGGACCCGTTCTTGGCCTCGGAATCAAACTCGGCGCAATTCTTGCGCTGACAACTGTACTGGGCACGGCCACGCATTTGCTCCTATTCGCTGGCCAAGCTCCAAAGCCGCAGCAAGCTGCCATCCCCGTCCGATATACAGATGTTCGCAAAGAGGCGGGAATCACATTCCTTCAGGACGCCACGCAAACCGAAGAAAAATACTATCTGGAGACGATGGGCACTGGCGTGGCCTGGCTCGACTACGACCAGGACGGCTTGATCGATGTGTTCTTCGTCCAATCAGCCGCCACGGACATTTACAAGCCCCCGCGCCCTTTGCGCTCCGCGCTGTACCACAACAATGGCGACGGCACATTCACCGATGTCACCGAAAAAGCCGGCGTTGGCGGCGAAGGACATTACGGCCAGGGCGTGGCCGTCGGCGATTACGACAATGATGGCTATCCCGATCTCTATGTCACCGGCTATAGCCGCGCCATCCTTTATCACAACAATCATGACGGCACTTTCACCGACGTCACCGCCAAGGCCGTTGTAGCCGACGAAGGCGGATGGTCCACCAGCGCGGGATGGTTTGACTACGACAAAGACGGCTGGCTCGATCTCGTAGTCACCAATTACATTGAGTGGAGCCCGAAAAATAATCTTTGGTGCGGCGAACATCGTCCCGGTTACCGTTCCTACTGCCATCCCGGAAATTACAAAGGCCAGAAAACCAAGCTGTATCACAACAATCATGACGGCACGTTCACCGATGTGAGCGACGCCTCAGGAGTTGGCAAACCCGAATCCAAAGGCATGGGCGTGGTCCTCGCCGACTTCAACAATGACGGCTGGCCGGATATCGCCATCGCCAACGATTCGTGGCCGAATTTTCTCTTCCTCAACAAGCACGACGGCACGTTTCAGGATGTCTCGCTCGTTTCGGGAATCGCTGCGAGCGAGGATGGCCGCTACGAAGCGGGCATGGGCATCGACGCCGCGGACGTCGACGGTGACGGCTGGCAGGACGTCTACATCACGCACCTCGATTTCGAATTGAATCGTCTCTATCACAATAATCAGAACGGAACGTTCGACGACTACACCTATCGCTCCGGCATCGGCAACAAAGCGATCTTGCTGAGCGGCGTCTCGATGAAGTTTTTGGACTACGACAACGACGGCTGGCCCGACGTCCTGCAACTGAATGGCGCCATGCTGGACAATGTGCAGCTCTATCACGGCGAAGTCTCTTACAAGGAGCCTCTGCTGATGTTCCGCAACCTAGGCAAAGGCCAGTTCGAAAAGGTATCGGATTCGCTGGGTCCAGACTTCATGCGCCCCATCGCTGGCCGCGGCCTGGCCACGGCCGATTACGATAACGACGGAGACATCGATATCGCCACCAACAATCGCGGCGATTATCCCTCGCTGCTGCGCAACGATGGCGGCAACGCCAATCACTGGCTGGAGATTCTGCTCATCGGAACAAAATCCAATCGCGACGGCGTCGGCGCTTCGCTAAAGCTGACCTCCGAAGGGATTTCGCGTGCCGAGCAGGCGAAAGGCGGCATGAGCTATATGTCCGCAAGCGACCCGCGCATTTTCTTTGGGCTTGGCAAGCGCACAAAAATCGATTCATTGGAAATTACCTGGCCGAGCGGTTTAGAGGAAAAACTAACCAACGTGCCCATCGATAAAATCATCGCGGTAAAGGAAGGCGCGGGAATCGTGCCGCGCAAGTTCCCCAAAATTCCGCCGAAGACGGCGAGCCAATGAAATTACCGCGTCGAAGTTTTCTCGGCTCCTCCGCACTCGTTCTCGGCAGCACACTGCTGGACGCCCTCGCTACTCCTCTTTGGAAATGGAAACGCAGCGCCCTGCTCGAAGCGGCGACCGTTTCGAATCCAACAGCAGCGTCGCCGGTCACTTTCGTGGACGTAGCAAAAGAAGCCGGGCTGAATTCTCCAAACGTTTGGGGCGGTGTCGATCACAAGCGCTACATCATCGAAGCCAAAGGCAGCGGCCTCGCGTTTTTTGATTACGATCGAGACGGCTGGCTCGATATTTATTTGACCAACGGAACGCGCCTCGACGCCAAGTGGCCGGAAGGAAAAGCGCCGACTTCGCATCTCTACAAAAATAATCGCGACGGCACATTTACCGACGTGACCGAGAAATCCGGACTCGCGCGCACCGGCTGGCAGACCGGCGTATGCGTCGGAGATTACGACAACGACGGCTGGGACGATCTCTTCTGCTGCTTCTGGGGCCACAACATTTTATTTCACAACAATGGCAACGGCACCTTCACGGATGTGACGCGTAAGGCCGGCGTGTACGACGAACAATTCCGCTGGGGTGCGGGCTGCACATTTCTCGATTACGATCGCGACGGTCATCTCGATCTGTTCGTCTGCAATTACATTCGCCTTGATCCGGAAAAAGCTCCTTCTCCCACGGATCCTCTCTGCCAGTGGAAAGGAATTCCGGTGATGTGCGGGCCGCGCGGAATGCCTGGTGATACCAACGTTCTTTATCACAACAACGGCGACGGAACCTTCACTGACGTTTCTGAAAAATCCGGCATTCTCAAGCCGGGGCCGAAATATTCCATCACTGCTGTGTCGTACGATTTCGACAACGACGGCTGGCCGGATATTTATGTCGCCGTGGATTCGCAGCCGAGCATTTTATTTCGCAACAATCATGACGGCACGTTCACAGATGTTGCGGTGATCGCCGGCGTGGCGTACAGCGAAAACGGACACGAGCAAGCCGGCATGGGCATCGGCGTTGCCGATTACGATTGCGACGGCTGGTTCGATATTGTCAAAACTAATTTTGCCGACGACACTTGCAATCTTTACCACAACAACGGCGACGGAACTTTCAGCGACGTTACATTTGCGTCGGGCATCGGAATCAACAATCAATACGTCGCATGGGGCTGCGGCTTCCTCGATTACGACAACGACGGCTGGCCGGACATTATGCAAATCAACGGGCACGTGTATCCCGAAATTGACGGCCAAAATATCGGCCAAACATTCAAGAACCCGCGTCTGGTGTACAAAAATCTCGGCAAAGGACAATTCAAAGATGTGTCCGCGGAAATGGGCCCGGGCATTACAGAGCGCTTTTCCAGCCGCGGCGCGGCCTTTGGCGATTACGACAACGACGGCGACATCGACGCGCTGGTTCTAAATATGAATGACCTTCCTTCCCTGCTGCGCAACGATGGCGGCAACAAGCAAAACTGGATCAAGATTAAATTGATTGGCACGAAGTGCAATCGCACTGCGATTGGGGCGCGTGTGCGCGTAGTTACCGGCACGCACGCGCAGATGGATGAAGTGCATAGCGGATCGAGCGTGATGTCGCAGAGCGATTTGCGGCTGCACTTCGGCGTCGGAAAAGCGCAGACGATTGATGTGATCGAAGTGAAATGGCCAACGACGCAAAAAGTCGAGCGGTTCACGGCCGTGAAGGCCAATCAAATTCTCACCATTCGCGAAGGCAGCGGCATTGTTTCTTTGGCTGCGCCCAAATTGAAGTGACCTCTTAGTCCTCGCCGTTTTCATCTTTGCTTCTCAGGGCTCGGGGCAGAGGCTTGCGGCTGATCCTTCAGGATAATCAGGAATTGGCGGATTTCGCGGCGCTGCTGTTCGACTGCGGCGGTTTCTGTTTTGTCCGCTTGCCTGTAGAGTTGCAATTCCTGCTCTGACTTCTCTTGCTCGCCGGTTCGTCTATATGCTAGCGCGAGGCGGTAATGGGCTTCCCCGGATTGTGGATTCACTTCGATAGCTTTTTTGTACATGTCGATAGCCTGCGCGACATTGGCGCGCGCGGCATGGACCATCCCTAATTGCACGTAGGCTTCATCGAGCTTTGGGTCGGCAGCGATGGATTCTCGCAGAAGCGTTTCGGTTTTCTGCAGGTATTGGGGATTCTCGTTTTGTTGCGCGCGTTTCCAAAGCGACACGGCAAAGTAATAATTTGCGAGTGCGTTTCCTGGTTGGTCGTGCGCGAAGCGCGCGAGCTTTTCCGCGGCGCAGGGCAGCGGGTCTGGCGCGGCCTTTTCCATTTTGCCGAGGAAAAGATAGGGAGTGGGATCGGCGGGTTGCAAATCGGAGGCTTCGCAGAGGCGACGCGCGGCATTGGCGTATTCGCCGCCGGCATAAAGAGCGGCGCCGAGACCGGCAAGCATTCGCGCTGATTTGGGATGCGCGGTAGTTCCCTTCTCGAAAACTTCGCCGGCTGGTTTGATGGCTCGGTGGAGGAGCAGCTCCGTGCCCCAGGCGAAATAGTTTTGCTCGCTAGGATTCAGGCGAACGGCTTGTTCGTATTCGCGGACGGCGGCGAGAGGATCGCCGGAAGCTTCGGCGCGATCGCCTGCCAAACGATGCGAGTCTGCCGCGCGCGCTGACTCGGATGCGCTTGGGGAGGCTTCGCCCGTCTCGGCAGATTTCAGCGTGGCGGTTTCCTTGGCGAGCGATTCGCTGGTGCGCAATTTCGTGTCGGAGCCATGTCCGCCAACGTTGGTCCAGTCGGTGACGCCGGCTACGGTGAAGCTGGGCTTGTCGTCGAATTCCATTGCTGCGGAGGTTGAGCCGGACTTCGTGGTCGCGGGAGGCGGCGAGTGGTTTGCTTGCGGCGTTTCCAGGACCAAGTCGACTTGTTTTCTTTCTCCCAGGGAGAGAAGCAGCGATGCAGAAGCAGGCGCGCGCATTCCGGCTTTTTCTGCTCTGACGGTGTAGGTGCCAGGGCGCAGAGCCAAAAAAGAGAAGGTGCCGTCGGCTTTCGTTTTCGTCTCGACGGAAGCCGCAGTGGCTTTTTCTTCAAAGAAGACGGAGGCGTCTGCGACGGGATTGCCGGGGGAGTCGCGCACGGTACCGGACACGGTGATCACCGGGCGCGTCTCGGCTGCGGGAGTCTGCGCGAGGGTTTTCACCGCTGGTAGGATCAGGAGCAGAATGCCAGCCGCGCAGCGCAGCATCCGCGTGCGATGCATTTGCAAGTGGCTCATCGGTGGCATTTTACGCTCGCGATGGCGCCTTGCAAGGAGGGTTTGGTGATGGGCTCGGGGGTACACCCCCGTGATGACGGGAAGTATGCGCAATCGAGTGAGGACACAGGGGATAGAGGCGCCACGTGGTGCATATGACGGCGGAAGCAAAGCTTCGCGCAGAAGTGTTGGGAGGGCCTCTCCCCCGGTGCTTTCGTAAGTGCGGATTCTAAAGCAGTTACAAGAGGGGTGTCTGTAAGTGCGGATTCTAAAGGACTTATTTGCACAAAAATAGTGCAAAACACGAGGATCCACGGAAGTGCGGAATCTAAAGGGGTTACGGGCGCTACATGGCGGGTTTGTTCGAGATAACACGGGAAAGGGTAACACGGATCTGGACGTATGTCAACAGTAAACTTATAAGTGCAACGGTATGAATGCCGTGCGAGGAGAATTTAAGAACTGCACACTTGCAAATATGCAAAAAAGTGCGGCACCCAGCAAAAAAGCGAAGACCCACGTGTAACCTCGACACGTGGGGCACCCAAATTCATCTTCCGAGCTTATGTCTGGGCCACCCGCCAATTCAGGGCGATGAAGGAACGAATTTGGTTACTTCGACTCTATTGAGAATCCACGAGTAATACGGCTTACCACTGCCACCATTTTCCGACGGGAACTGTTCCTGCAGGAAGGCGGAGTACCACCCGCTTGTTGGGATGTTCCACACGGGCGCAACGAGATGATTGAATGCGTTGCGCTGGGCCGGTTGGTGCAAGGGCTCCATACCCGGAATTGTGATTTGGAAATCGAACGTTGGTTGACCGGGACCGACGTAGACGACAAAGTCCACCAGATAGACATTTCCGGGGTCGGCCTGGAAGTCGACCTGCACAGTTTTTGCATTGAAGGCAGCAGTGTCGCCGCCGTCGTCAGGAAACTTGCCGTAAGCCGCGTAGAAGGGGTTGGTATATTTCGGCCAGCTAAGGATCAATTCACCGAGGGGATCGATGATGTGGATCGTGGAGAGCGTGAGAAACGGCGTAGGCGCAGTGACTAGGTTTGGGATTCCGGGAATCCCTTGCAGGATGCTGATCTTTTCCTCTTTGGAGAGAGGACGGAAAGCTGGCATGTCTTTAGGCCGTTGCGGGCGTTGCGCGGGAGAGGGTGTGCCTTTGACAGCGAACACCACGACATTGGGCTTTTTTCCCGCTTGCGCCTCGGAGGTGGGGAGCTTGGACCGCTGGCTCGGCTCAGTTGCTTGGGCGAATAGATTGCCGGGAGACTTGATTTGCGGCGGCTGCTGCGGAGTTAAGGAAAAGAGAAACGTCAACAGCACAGCTACAATCACTCTGGCCATTGTTGCACCTCATACGTGGGAGATTTTGCGCGACCGGGCCTTGGTGTTTGCAGGAATTCTGCGCTTGGTCAGCCCTCAATGCAAGGTCGCTTACTGAATCAGGAAACCTGGCACCGGGAGTTCTTGGTGAACTCCCGTCGAGGGTCCCAAAATCTGGGACGGGATGCGAAAGGCGCGCTGCGGATCGAGATGGCAGGGACGAAAAGCGCCCGACCCAACGGGAGAATGGACCGAAGAGAAGAGAGATTCCTCTCTGCGCGACCCGGCGCACGAAAGACGTGCGCAGGAAAAAACCGGGTCGCTTCGTTCGGAATGACGGGATGGCCTGTTGGTGCCTGAAGAGAAAGAAAGAATCGCTCTGCTCCGTTCGGAATGACGCGCTTACGTTGGTGCTTCAAAGGCGCGGGCTTTAGCCGACTGATGTTGGCTGGGCAGCGGCGGCGTGACACAATCCGATTTTTATGGAGCGCACCTTCCACGTTTATTTCATGGCTAGCAAATCCGGTGTGCTCTACCTCGGCGTGACGGGCAACCTCGCCCAACGCGTCTTCCAGCACAAGGAACAGGTCGTCCCTGGCTTCACGCGAAAGTACAATGTGACCAAACTCGTTTGGTTCGAACCACACGCCAGCATCCGCGCTGCGATTTCGCGCGAGAAGGAAATCAAAGGCTGGCGCCGGGCCAAGAAGGTGGCATTGATTGAATCCCTCAACCCACAGTGGAACGACCTGAGCGTAGGGACCTGAACCGGCACAACAAGAGAAGAGAGATTCCTCTCTACGCAGGACGACCTTCACAGGAAGTGAAGGGGAAGAAAGAGTCGTCCTGCTCCGTTCGGAATGACGGGTGGTGCGTGGGGGGTTATGTCGGAGCTGAAGCTCCGACCCCCAAAGGATAAGATGGCGAGATTAACTCGCCGCTACGAAGACCGGCGCGCTCGAAGCCGTCGCGCTGGGCACAGCATGCTGTGCCCCTACAAGGGAGGGGTCGGAGCTCGCTTAGGCGGACAGCCGGAAATGGCTGTCCCATTTATTGGGCTGATGGTTACTGCTTGCCGACGGCGGAAGGGTCGAATGCCTTGTAGCCAGCAGGAATGATGAACAGTGCAGGGTCGGGAGCACCTTCCTTGATGTTGGAGAGCTCCATCATAGTGCCGTCGCTTCCCTGGAATTTCACTGGGAAGTGGAGTTTTTGGTCGAGCCACGTCGTGCTCTTTTTGGAATTTTTATCCGTGATCTCCCATTTGTCGCAACTGCGGCCGTTCACGGTCTCCGTGCCAAGCTTCTTGCAGGTCTTCTCGGGATCATTGGCGCAGGGATCGCTGCCGCCCTTGAAGTGAAGCATGTCGCGCAGCTCCGGGCTCTGTTGGTTGTCTCCACGGAACTCCATGTACATCTGTTGCTGAGGGATGAGCATGTAAACGGTTTGAGTGGCTGTATCGGCAATCATGCTCATAGCTCCGCCAGCGGGACCTTGCTGCGGCATGGAGGTTATATCCAACCGCATTTTTGGCATGGCGACGTACCACTTGCCGGCCATTTTCTGGGCCTGGGGAGTGGTGGTCACAAAATCGGCCGAAAACGGCTGCGGCGTTTGCGCATAAAGTTGCGTCATTCCGAGAAGCAATAGGACTGCAAGGACGAGCGCGAAATGGGTTCTGTGCGGCACGTTTATTCTCCTGAAGCGAGAGATTGTAACTGTATATATCATCTCCGAGGCCTGGCTTGCACTGTGTTTACGCGGATGTCACGCGCGATGACAATCAGGTGGAACCTTTACGGGCGAGATTGCGGCGATTCGGGTGCTGCCTTCTCATCGCGAATTGGCGGGAATGGAAAAGACAAATTCAGGCGGCCGCAGCGCTGTGCTCTGCTCTTTGTGGCAGCAAATTCGGCCGAAGGTTCGGCGGTCACGCCCAGCGTAATAATCTCCGGTCAGAGTATCGTCATCGGACAGTCTCAACATGGCGGTGCCGTAGTGCATGTGCATGGTGCGCATCGCGTTGGCTAGCGGCTGGTTCTGGTATTGGTAGGTCAACGAGAGGCCGTCGGGGTCGTCCACTTGAATGACGGCGGTACAACTGCGCGAGATGGACGTTTTCGTCGTAAGGAAGACAGCGATTTGCGTCCAGCTCTGAAAAATATTGATCATCAGATCGTGGTGCTTCACATGGCCGTCAAAAGAGGTGATGAGGTAACCGCGCCAGCGTCCAGCGAGGTTCGGGACGCGGACCAATCCCAACTTGCGCACAAAGCGGTTGCGCCAGAGGTTCCTATCAAACAGAGCGTAGAGCGCACCGTAAAAACCCAAGGTGGAGGGAGCATCCAGCCACCACGGCAGGGAGAGGTGCATGACGGCGAGAATCCTCGAGGACAGCCAGGCCAAAGCAATCGCAAGAGACGCGAGCAAGAGAGGAACGGCTCTCCTTTCACCCGAGTCCGTGCTGTAGCCATGCATGCTTCACCTGCTCGACTCATCCGAGCCGAACAGGCCTTTGTGGGCCTGCTGGGTCGCGCCTCGCACCCGCAATTGCCGCAGGGAAGCACCAGAGAGAACATCCAACTTCGCTAGTGAGGTCCGTCCCCCAGGAGAGAAGCCGTTGGTACGACCAGGCGCGAGCAACTGCTAGGCGTTAGCGCCTTTACACCTAATTAGAGTACTAACTCTCAAAAAAAGGTTGGATGGTGCATTCTGCCGGCTGCGGAGCGTTTTGTAAACTTTCGTAGATCGCGCAGGCAGATGCGCAAGTTTGAACCGAAGGTGTAGCTTGGCCGCAGGGTTGTTGAGGTATAGGATGGCGGACGTTTGTTGTGGAGGGCATGATGGCTCGGAAAAGCAGACTGACGCGGGTGGCGGTTGGAATCGGGACGGCGATTGGGAAGGCGGATCGGAAGGCGCATCAGGTGGCCAGGGCGGGGTTGGCGGCCAAACAGGAGCTGGAAGATATTGCCAAGCAGGTGGAGGGTTTGAAGCGGCAGTTGCAGAAGACCACGAAGCGGCTGAAGAAGGCCCTGAGCTAGAAGAGCGGCTGGGGCGCTTTGGAAGAAAGGGCTCGCCTGGAATGCGCGCAAAGGGCTAGACACTTCCCCGTGGCCCGGGCCGGGGTGAACCTCCTGCGCACGCTCGGGCACGGTCGAGGAGGAGGTGGCGTTCGCGTGCGTTGCGGGTGAGGGCGGCGGCGCGCTCGAATTCGGCGCGGGCCTCGGCGAAGCGAGCAAGTTTGAAAAGAAAGTCGCCGCGGACGCTGGGCAAGAGGTGGTAGGCCTTGAGAGAGGGCTCCGAGGCGAGCGTGTCGATGAGTTCGAGGCCCGCTGCCGGGCCGAAGGCCATGGCGACTGCTACGGCACGATTGAGCTCGACAACCGGCGAGGGCGCGATTTTGGCGAGATCGGCGTAGAGCGCGACGATGCGCGCCCAGTCCGTTTCCTTTGAGGTGAGGGCTCGCGCATGACAGGCGGCGATCGCAGCCTGGAGTGCGTACGGGCCACTGCTGCCGCCGAGGTTCCCGGCACGGTCGAGCGCGGCGAGGCCACGATGGATGAGGAGCTGGTCCCAGAGAGCGCGGTTTTGGTCGAGCAGCAGGATGGGCTCGCCCGACGGACCAATTCGCGCGTGTGAGCGCGACGCCTGGATCTCCATGAGCGCGACCAGGCCGTGGGCCTCCGGCTCGCTCGGAGCGAGCTCGGCGAGGACACGGCCGAGACGCAGTGCTTCTTCGCAGAGCGCTGGGCGCATCCAGTCGTCGCCGGCGGTGGCCGAGTAGCCCTCGTTGAAGACGAGGTAAATGACTTCGAGCACGGACGCGAGGCGGGCGGCAAGCTCGGCCTTACGCGGGATCTCGAACGGAACGCGCGCTTCGGCGAGCGTGCGTTTGGCGCGAACGATGCGCTGAGCGACGGTTGGCTCCGGGACGAGGAATGCTCGGGCGATTTCGTCGGTGGTCAGGCCGCCGAGCAAACGCAGGGTGAGGGCAACACGCGCCTCCGGAGAGAGAACCGGATGGCAGGAGATGAAGACTAGGCGGAGGAGATCGTCGCCGACGTCATCGTCAATAGCGGCATCGAGATCGGGCACGGCCATCTCCTGCTGCGCTTCGAGCTCGCGGCCGAACTCCTGGTGCTTGCGCTCGAGGAGCTTGTTACGGCGCCAGGCATCGATCGCGCGATGCTTCGCGGTGGCCATGAGCCAGGCGCCTGGGTTGTCCGGGATGCCGGAGGCGGGCCACTGTTCGAGAGCGGCGACGAGAGCGTCCTGCGCGAGCTCCTCGGCGAGACCGACATCGCGCACGATGCGCGTGAGACCGGCGATGATCCTGGCAGACTCGATGCGCCAGACGGCGTCGATGGCGCGATGTGTGAGGGTAGACGTCACGGCTACCCATCACACCATCTTCAAAACGTTCGCGCAAGCTGACCGCGCTGGGCCGTGGACACACGGCCCTTTCCCGGCTGTCTGTGAGAGGAAGCGCTGCTACGGCTTGGGAGCGAAATCTTCGGGCCCCATCATCTGGCGCACCTCGGTCTCGCCCTCCCAGCCGGGCCAGTGTTTCTTGTGAAGTTCCATGAAGCGCACCGCGCTCTCGACCGCCTCTTGCTTCGATTTCAACTCAAACTGCGCGTACCCGCCGACAATCTCCTTGGCCTCGGTGAAAGGTCCGTCAGTCACGGTGATCCTCCCACCGGAAAGCCGGACTCGGGCTCCCGTTGCGGTCGGGCCGAGTCCACCGCTCCCGAGCATCGTGCCGGACTTGACCGCCTCTTGACCGAGCCTGTCGATGGCGTCCATTAACTCCTTGGGTGGCGGGCCTGAGCGCTCCGCCGACTTGACTATCATCATGAATTTCATCGTCACATCTCCTTTTCCTTTCGTTTGTTTTCGAGTTTGGGAGCCGAGAATCCGGAGGGGTGGCCGCCGGCTGAACTCGGGCTCTATTGGAACGTCGAACGAGAAGCAGGGAAATCGACATGTTACGCGGATTTCTTCTGCAGCGCGGGCGGGAAGTCGCAATTTTCAAACACCTGGCGAATCTCAATCAAGCCGTTCTCGGGCAGGGGACACCGGCTGGCCCACTCGATGGCCTCCTCCTTGGACTTCACTTGAATCATCCAGAAGCCTGCGATCACTTCCTTGGCTTCGGTAAACGGGCCGTCGGTTACAACGCGCTTGCCTGCGGACACCCGGAGGCGCGTCCCTTTAGAGGTCGGGTGGAGGCCCTCGGCGGCGAGCAGCACGCCGGCGTTTGCCATGTCCGCGTTGAAGTTCCTCATCGCGGCGACCAGTTCTTTCGTGGGAGGCCCCTTCTCCAGGGCGTTGGCGGGGGCGGGCAGCAGCATCATGAATCGCATTGTTGTGTCTCCTTCTGGTTTGGGTTCTGAGCTGCGGCTTCCGGACGACTTCGACCGGGCGGACCAAAGCTCTACCTACGCGTCGAACGAGGAACAGCAAGATCGACAGGAACAGCAGTTTTTTCTTGTTAGATTAGGCGTCAGCATGTGTGCGCAACTGCATCGTGCGGAGTCTGCCGCCCACCCAGGCGCACGGCAGGGCGGTGGCGATTAGCGCGAGTGGATACCAGTGGGGCCCGAGAGAGGGCACGCGGTTCCACGTCGTCACGGCGCCCACAATACTCAAGGCGAGACCCACGACGCCGCCTACCAGGGCGTGTTGCATCGGCCGATCGGGGGCGAGCCGGGCCATGATGTAGCTGCCCGCGACGGCGTAGACTGTGCGATAGGCCGTAGCAAGCAGAAAGAGCGCGTCGCTCATCGGCTGGCCTAGCGGCGGGAAAACGCCAGTTGCGTGCAGCACCAAGTCAGTGCCGATAGAGAGAATGATGACGAACAGGAAGCCCGCGAGCAGAGCGCCAATGCTTCGGCCAATACGTCGCGGACGTTGCGTTTCGCTCTTGATTTCCTCGCTCATGACCCGCCCGCTCCTTTCTCCATCCCTTGAGCCGGAAGTTTCGCCAACAGCACTCCGAGGCGGTCGTAACTCGCAGCCACACCCTTTTCCATGCCACTCTTGAGGACCGCATCTCGGGCTTCCTGCGACTGGTAGAGTACGGTCTGGGTGACTGTGGTCTTTCCGCCCTGCTCCGAAAGGACGAGTGTGCCCACGGCCTCACCCGGGTACCAAGCCTGGTCGAACTTCTCCGTGGAGACGAGCCGCTCCGGCGCAACGACTTCCCGATAGACGCCGCCCATCCCCATGTCTGGTACGCCTGCTTTACGCCAGACGTAACGATAGGAGCCGCCAACTCTGAGGTCGATCTCGCAGACCGGCATGGACCAGCCTGGCGGCCCGAGTAGCCACTGCTTGACCAACTCGGGCTTGGTGAAAGCGTCGAAGACCAGATTACGTGGAGCATCGAAAGCGCGTGTCATCACGAGTTCCCGATCGCCACGCGTCGTCACTTTCAGATTTCCTTCATTCGTCATCGGTGATCTCTCCTATCGCTTAGTATGTGGCTTCTTACTTGCGTGTTTTTTCTCTTTGGCCTTCATCTCGTCGAGCAGGGCGTCCAGGCGCTGGAAGTTGCTCTCCCAAAGACGCCGGTACCTCTCCAGCCAGACCTCAAGCTCGTGGAGCGGCGCGGGCCGCAAGGCATAAATGCGGCGCTGAGCGTCCACGCGAACGTCCACCAGTCCGGCATCGCTGAGCACCCGCAGATGTTTGGAGACTTGCGGTTGGCGGAGACCCAGCCGATCGACCATGTCTCCGACAGGTCGTGGCCCGTGAAGCAACAGTTCCACGATTTGAAGGCGGTTCGGCTCGGCCAGCGCTCGGAGCGTCTCTAACACGAGGATGCGAATATGCCCCAACACGCATATTCTTGTCAATACATATTCGTGTCGGGGAATGTACAAAAGTGTTGGAGATTGCGCCGACTGAGGAAATCTTCCTCTCGGTGGCCCACCGCGGAGACAAGGTCAGGGCAGAGGCAGGCTGCTAGACATTTTCAATTAGCGGGAACGGTAGATCTCTTGCCAGGCTCCTACGGGGAACAGAGCGCCTATACCCGCGCCGATGAGAGCGAAGGCGGGCGTCAAGATGGCCTTGCCTTTGTTGCCGGTACAGATGATCACGGTGGGCGAACAGTTGTCGACGGCAACGCCGAAGCCGAGGCCGGCGCCTGCTCCAATCGCGGCGCCGATGAGCGCATGGCGGCCGCGATGGCCATTTCGCTTGATGGAAACGCGCTGAACGGTCTGGCGGGGCAAGGTCTGGTCTCCGCTCGCGGAATGAATGACGAGAGCGTCGTCGCTCACGGATTGCAGGTCGCCTTGATAGGACTTGCCGTCCCTAAGCGACACCTTGGCCTTTTGACCTGGCGTGAGTTGTTTTAAGTTGGCCCAGTCAGAGTTGTCGGCGGCCCTGAGAGATGGAGTGATGATTAGCACGAGGGCGACTAGGAATAACGCCAAAAAGGTTGTGAGCCTGGCAGGGTTCATGTTCGGTCTCCTTGTGCCAACCTAAACGGGCGGTCGGGGGTCCGCAAGCGACAAAGAACGTCAGTGTTGTCAGAAGAGCGAATGACGCGGGTTGTCGTGTGTCTTCCAAACCAGCGATGGGGAAGACCCTTATCGTTATTCCCTGCCACCTCGCTCGCGCAGGAATGCTACGGTCTTGTTTTCTTGGCCGGCGCAGTTTGGATTTGCGCCGTGTTGATGAGGCCCACCCGCTACGGGAATGCGTGTACACAGCGCATTAGCGGCTCTCAAGGCTTTCCCAACGCGATGGACGGAACAGTTCTGTATTGCTCCGTTTCATGAGTGCAGTTTACTGAGGTTGACCAACCTGAGCACAGCCAAGGTGTCAACATTTTGACAACGCGGAGGTAACCCATGCACCAATCGATTTTCTTCAAGAAGATGCGCACGTACTTCATCCGAACAGGGCTGGCAGCAGCGTTCCTGGTTTCGTTCACCGGGACGGCCGCCGCGCAGGATGAAGGACACCGCTGGACGGCCAATGTGGGCGCTGGATTTACGCCGCTAGTGGGAGCGCTGGACAAGCGCCTGGACAATGGATGGAACATTTCTTTCGGTGGCGGGTACTACTTTACGAAGCACTTCTCGCTGGGCGCGCAGGTTATGTATAACGGGCTTGGCGTAAGCAAAGGCGTGCTTCAAGAATTGGCCGTTCCTGACGGCAACGCCCACGTATGGGCGATCACAGTGGAGCCCCGGCTGGATTTTGGTCCCAGACACAAGTTCACGCCGTACATCGTTGGAGGCGTCGGATATTACCGCCGGGTGGTGGAATTCACGCAGCCCTCGGTGGCGGCAGTTACCGTATTTGATCCCTTCTTCGGATTCTTTCCTGCGCTGATTCCAGCAGATGTCGTTATCGGAAAGGTGATCCGCGACGGCGTCGGCGGAAACGGCGGATTCGGATTCCAGGTGCCGGTGGGACACACGGGCGTCAAGATTTTCACCGAGGCTCGCTTCCATTACTCCAACGGCGGCGGGATTCCTACGAGGATGATCCCCTTTACGATTGGCGTGCGGTACTGAAATCAACTAGTTCCACTCTCTACGCCAAGGAGCGAAGCGGGCATCGCGGGGGTCGTCTCCTTCGCGACGGTTTCTTGCGATGCGCTTAGACTTGGACGAGGCCGTGTTTCACGGCGTAGCGGACGAGGCTGGCGGTTTCGTGGATGTCGAGTTTTTGCATCAGTCGCGAACGATGAGACTCCGCAGTTTTTACGCTGACGCCCAAGAGCGCGGCGACGTCTTTCGTGGACTTTCCCTCGGCGATTAACTGCAGCACCTGGCGCTCTCGCGCGGTCAAGGGGTCGGCGGGGATTTCCGTCTTGGAATGATAAGCGGCCATAACCGCAGCGGAGATGCCCGGGCTGAGATACACCTGTCCGCGCAGGACTTGCTGTATGGCATGAATTAGATCGCTAGAGATCTGGCTCTTCAATACGTAGCCTTTCACGCCGGCCTTCAAGGCTGCGGAGACGTATTGAGGTTCGTCGTGCTGCGTTAAGAGAATGGGCTTGACCTTGGGGCAAGTGCGCGCTAGCTCGCGCGCTGCTTCCATGCCGTTGAGAGTGGGCATGCCTATGTCCATCACTACAACGTCAGGAGAAAGCGCTTCGGCGAGGCGGATGGCTTCGCGCCCATCGGAAGCCTCCCCAACGACTTGCATTCCTTCACGCTCGAGCAATGACTTGATGCCCTGCCTGACTAGAGCATGATCATCGGCCAGGACGATTCGGGTCGGCATTCCGGTTCCCCCAATCCACCACTGTACCAGTAATTTCGTCCCAGGTGCGACCGTCTATTGGATCGGGACCGAGGGTCGTGGAAATGTCGCCAATCGGCGGCAATTTTAAAGAAGCATTAACCTGCATTCATAAGGCGTTCACAAGCCATCGCCTATAAAGCGTTGGGACGCGGCAAGCGTTCTGAGGGACGTGGCAGAGGGACGTGCTAGTCCAGTGGGTGTGCTGGCCAGCTCGGACTCTCAACGGGAGGGGTGTAATGCATTTCTCGAACTATCAAAAGCTAATTTTGTCCGCGATCTTGGCTATTCTTTTGGCATTGCCAGTGCTTGCGCAGGAGCGCAAGGGCACCGTGGCCGGTACGGTTAAAGATGAGGCTAATGGCACGCTTCCCAGCGCTCTCATCGAACTCGAGCCTCTGGGACGAAAAATGGCGTCCGATGGCCAGGGGCAATTCCGAATGACCGACGTGCCCGCAGGTGAATATACGCTGACGGTTTCCTACGTTGGGTTCGCTTCCTTCACGACGACTGTGAAGGTGGACGCGGGTCAGACCGTCAACGTGGACGCGGTGCTGAAAGTCGCTTCCGTAAACGATCAAGTGATGGTCACTGCCGAACGCCTGGTCGGCGAAGCGGAGGCTATTAACATTGAGCGGATGGCGGACGACATCTTGCAAGTGTTGCCGTCGCAAGTCATCCTGAGCCTGCCGAATACAAACGTGGCTGATGCCGTTGGCCGTTTGCCCAGCGTGACGCTCGAGCGCGACGAAGGCGAAGGCAAGTACGTGCAGATTCGCGGCACCGAACCGCGCCTGAGCAATACGACCATCGATGGAGTAAGCGTGCCCTCGCCGGAATCGTTCGTGCGGAACGTAAAGCTCGATATCATTCCTGCCGATCTTGTCGACCGCATCGAAGTCAGCAAAACGCTCTCCGCCAATCAGGATGCTGACGCCATCGGCGGTTCGGTCAACCTTGTCACCAAGAGTGCGGGGGATCGGCCGACTTATGGCTTCTCAGGAATGGGCGGCTACACGCCTATTATGGGCGGGCGTCCACTGGATGCGTTTACGGGCACCGCGGGCAAACGCTTTGGCGTCAGCAAACGCTTTGGCGCTCTGTTGAGCGGCAGCTATGACTGGAATGGACGGGGCATCAACGACATCGAACCTTCGCAAGGGACCTTCACGGATGCGAACGGAAAAAACTTCGCAGTGACGAACGGGCTCGATACCCGCGAATATAAGTACTACCGGACGCGCTATGGTTTCGGGGGCGGCGTTGACTACCGCTTGGGCAGCGGCTCGATGGCATATGTCAGGGGATTGTTTTCAGACTTCCACGACTACGGTAGTACGTGGGTCTACAGCTACAGCCCCGGTGCACCGCAAACCCAGTCAGGCGGAATCACAACGTTCGATAACACAGGCAGCATGCAATATCGGGAATATATCCGCCGTCCGGATCAACAAATCTACAGCGTCTCCACTGGAGCCCGGCATGACCTCACGTCGACGTTGATCACCTATGAATTCGCAATTTCCCGTTCTCACCAAATCGGCGGTTTTCCGACCACCTACTTCAATGGACCGCAAAATGTGGCGTTCAACTTGGATAATACTGACCCGTATCGGCCGAGATTCTCGGTAACCAACGGCGTCAATATTCTTGACCCGACTGCTTATTCCATCAGCCAGGTGCTGGAACCACGGGTATATATGAACCAGTTGAATTTCCAGGGCGCTGCCACGGCCGCTCGACGCTACACGCTAGGCTCGCACCTGGGAACCTTCGAGATGGGCTTCAAAGTAAGGGATGGTCATAAAGTCTACAACGTTGTTAACAACTATTGGGATCACGGAATTTCCAACTTTACTCTGAACAACTTCCTGGGAACGTTTACGGACCCCAACTATTACGACAAGAGTTACACACTTGGACCCCTTTCGACGTATGACAAACTGAATGCTGTTTTTGTCAATAATCTCAATACGGCCTTCACGTACAACTTCAACAAGACCCGCTTACGGTCGGATCCCTCGGATTATGACGCTAACGAGCGCATTTATGCGGGCTACCTGATGAATATCATCAATGTGGGAAAGTTTCGCATAGAAACCGGCGTCCGTTTTGAGGCCACCGTTACGTCCAACACGGCAAATGTCGTTAACCTGAATAACGGCGCTTACGTTTCCACAACGCCTGTGCAAGGCGGCACGGATTATCTTAATGTGCTGCCTAGCGTCCAGGTGCAGTATCTCCTCACTCCAAACACGAACCTTCGGGCCACCTACGGTATGGGAATTGCCCGGCCCAACATCTCCGATACCGTTCCGTTTCAGCAGGCCGATCCCAACGCCAGCCCCAAGAACGTGGTTCTGGGCAACCCTGCTTTGAAAGCAACGCGCGCCAACAACTACGACTTGCTTGTTGAACACTACTTCCAGCCTCTGGGCATCCTGCAAGCTGGGTTCTTCTATAAGGACTTGTCGAATCCGATCTACAACACCACGCAAACGATTACGTCGGGACTGTTCGCCGGCTATCAATTGAATCAGACACTAAATGGGCCGAATGCGCATATCACCGGCTTCGAAGCTGCGTGGGAGCAGCGACTCTCGCGGCTTCCCGGACTGCTGAGCGGGTTCGGCGTGTCCGCCAACTACAGCTACACAACGTCGCAGGTCACCTTTCCCGTGGGGTTCTCCGGTGGCAGAACCGACCACCCGTCTCTCGTGCGCCAGGCGCCAAACACCTGGAACCTTGGCTTTACCTATGACAAAGCGCGCTTTTCGATGCGCTTCGGCTTAAGCCACAATGATGCCAACATCTACGCGTACAACTATTCGGCAACACCGGGCGTGAGCCTGAACGATCCAATCCTCGGATTGAAGGGCCCGACCGGCGATCTCTACCTGTACGCCCACACCCAGTTCGATGTGCAGGGCAGCTACCGGGTCGGCAAGGGATTCCGGCTGATAGCTTCCGGACTGAACCTAAGTAACGAGGTTTTTGGTTTCTATCAGGGCAGCACAATCTATCCGACCCAACGCGAATACTATCACCCGACTGTTTCGGCCGGCATTCGCTGGTCTTCATCCGCAGAGTAACAAATTGAGTAAACGCGAGCTCGCGGCGTGACTTTGCAGTCTCGCCGCGGGCTTTATCTTTTCAGCCCACAGCGCTTGGCAAGTAGATTTAGGCTGCGTTAAGGTCGGCTGGCGCAGGCTTCCAGAGAGTGAGGCTTCGATGAGATGGAAATGGCGTGCCGGTGTGTGTGTTTTTGGCTTGTTGGGTTTGCTCGCCTTATCAAGCAGTAATGCCAAGCCTCCCGCAAAACCGGCCGGGCTGGATGAGCCGGCCATCCTAGTCGGGGCCGGCGATATCGCTGATTGCAGAGATCTTTCCGGCGCGGAAGCCACGGCGAAATTGTTGGAGCAGATTCCCGGGACGGTGATGGCGGTGGGCGATCTCGCTTACCCTGACGGTTCGCGAGAAAACTTTCAGTGTTACGACAAAACGTGGGGCCGCGTGAGGGCTCGGACGCGGCCGGCGCCGGGCAATCACGAATTCCACGTCGCGGGCGCGACGCCATACTTCGATTACTTCGGCACAGCGGCCGGAGATCGCAAGTATGGCTATTACAGTTATGAGCTTGGAAGCTGGCACATCGTAGTGTTGAACAGTGAATGCCTGGACATTGGCGGATGCGACGCAGCGTCGCGAGAGGTTCAGTGGCTGCGTGCCGATTTGGCCGCTCACCCTGCTGCCTGCACGCTGGCGTATTGGCACAAGCCGCTGTTCAGTTCCGGCAGCGCGCACGGGAATGACCTGGAGATGAAGCCTCTATGGCAGGCGCTTTACGATGGCAATGCGGACGTGATCATCAACGGCCATGACCACAACTATGAGCGCTTCGCTCCGCAGAATCCCGATGGACGTAGTGACGCGGCACGCGGAATTCGCGAGTTTGTTGTGGGCACTGGCGGGAAAAATCACCGGCCTATCGTGCTCGCCAAGCCGAACAGCGAATCGAAAAACGCCGACGCATTTGGAGTCTTAAAGCTAACTTTGCGGACCGGAGCGTACGATTGGCAGTTTGTTCCCGAGGCTGGAAAGCATTTTACAGATTCCGGCACCGGAAAATGCCACTAGGCCCGCTCAGCGGAAACGGAGAGGATTATGTAAATTTCGGCTGTCAATGAAACTTCGCAAGAAGGTTTAACTTCGGCGAGCAGTCACTGAATCGACTTATTGTATTGTGCGACCGCAGTCTCGATAGTCTTTAAGAGAACAATACAGCAGACTGTGTAGCATTCGGGAGGTCAGCAAGTACTTGTGTCGTTCGGAGGGGGTTGTTCCTGGAGGTTTCCCTCTCCGGCGCCCGTGATTAGGCGCGCGCCACGACTGAAAGTCAGATACTCGAATCCCCACTGGACAAAAACCAGCACGCGATTCTGGAATTCCACGATGTACATGAGGTGGATGAACAGCCAGATGAGCCAGGCAGGCAGGCCCCAGAAATGCAAGCCGAAGATATTGGCAACAGCGGCGGCGCGCCCGATAACGGCCATGTCGCCTTTATCGAAATAGTGAAACGGCCGTACTTCTTTCTTGCCTTTCAGCCGAGCTCGAATCGTCTTCGCCGCGTAGGCGCCGCCCTGGATGGCCACCTGCGCGACGCCCGGAAGAGGCTTGCCGTCTTTTGCTTGCGCCGCCGCAAGATCGCCAACCACAAAAACGTCCGGATAATTCGGGATAGTGAGATCCGACTGGACCTTGATGCGGCCGGTGCGATCCGTTTCCGCCTTGGTGCGCTCCGCGAGTTTCTTGCCAAAGGTAGTAGCCATCACACCGCCTGTCCACAGGACGGTCTTGGCGACAAGTTTTTCGGTTGCGTCGCCACGTTTGTAGGTGACGCCAGTGTTGTCAATGGCTGTGGCCAGCACGCCCTTCATTACCTCGACGCCTAAGCGCGTCACCAGCCTTTCGGCTTTTTCCGAGAGATCCGGAGGGTAAGAGGCAAGCACACGGTTTGCGCCTTCCATCAGAATAATGCGCGCGTCTTTCGGGTTAATGCGGCGAAAATCATTTTTGAGCGTTTCGTTGGCGATTTCCGCCAGGGCGCCGGCCAATTCCATTCCGGTCGCGCCTGCGCCCACGATAACGAACGTGAGCCACTCGCGAGCTTCGGCTTCGGTGGCCGAGCGTTCGGCCCGTTCGAACGCATAGAGAATCTTGTGCCGAATGGCCGTGGCTTCCTCAACGGTTTTCAGGCTCGGAGCATATTCGCGCCACTCGTCTTTGCCATAATAGGAAGTCTTCGAGCCGGTAGCCACGATCAGGGAGTCGTAGTCAAAGCAGGCGCCATCGCGCAGTTTTACGCGCTTCGCGTCGGGGTTGATATCCAACGCATTGCCCAGCAAGACCAACGTGTTTTTTTGTTGGCTCAAGACGCCGCGCAACGGGGCGGAGATTTCTCCCGGCGAAAGCGAGCCAGTGGCGACCTGATATAGTAGCGGTTGGAAGAGGTGAAAGTTGCGACGATCGATCAAAGTCACTTCAACCGGGGCGCGCTTCAGCTTCTGCGCCGCGTTCAACCCGGCGAACCCGCCTCCGAGGATCAGGACTCGGTGCGTTTGTGTCATTGTCAGCGGCTCTCCCCGCACATCGTTGCGCGCAACCCTGTCGCCTGCCATAACATCACAGGACTACTGCCAGCGTTGTAATTGTCTCATGGCGGCTTGAACCTCGTATGTTGCGCAAGGAAACCGCTCGAATTTTCAGCTTCGCCGAAGGATTCGCATTCTCCGCCTTCATCGCCTGCTACATCTGGCGGCTGCAGTTTAGCCATCCGAACTCGTGGATCGTATTTCCAGTCTGGCTGGTTATTAGCTTCATCATCCATCGCGACACGCCGAAGACGCTTGGTTGGCGCGCGGACAATCTGCGACCTGCTACACGGCAAGCGGCCGTCGTTTTTGGCATTTGTATCATCGCGCTCTGTGCCGTTGGCCTTTACCTCGGGGCGATTCATCGCCTCCCTGCGCATTTGCTGGATTCTCACCGCTTCTTCGGCTACTTCTCGTTTTGCCTGCTGCAGCAAATCGCACTCAATTCCTATTTGATGGATCGCTTCCTCTACGCGGTCGAAAGCCCATCGCTGGCTGCGCTGCTCGCGAGTATTATTTTCGCTTTACTGCATTGGCCGAACCCTGTGCTCGTGCCTGTAACGTTGGTGGGCGGGTTCGCCATGTGTTGGCTGTTCGCGCGCGAACGCAACATCCTACCGCTAACTTTGGGTCAAGCTGTTCTGGGCGGGCTGGTCTGGTGGGCTTTCCCGATCGCTTGGCATCACTCGATGCGCGTGGGGCCGGGATATTACGCTTTTAGCAGTCACCTCTGGTAAGCGTCTCGGGTGAGATTCTTTACAAATTCAGATGGCTGTATTTTTCAGAAGCGGCTGGCGCCGAACGCGTCAAATTATACACGTCCTTTTCCCAAACGCCGGGAATTACGGTGCCACATTCGGGACACCGTCCATGCCTGAGCCGGTTTTGAGTGACCTCGTGCCAGGAGCGGCGGATGAGCAACGAGCCGCAGCTTGGGCAGCTTGTGTGCGCGCCGTCGCTGTAAATATTTCCTTCGTACACATAGTGTAGACCGGCTTCCAGCGCAATCTGCCTTGCGCGGTGCAGCGTCTCCGGCGGAGTTCGCGGCTTATCACGCAGCTTGAAGTCCGGATGAAACGCGGTGAAGTGCAGCGGCACGTCCGGGCCGAGGTGCGTCAGAATCCATTCGGCGAGTTTGCGAGTCTCCGCAGGGTCATCATTCAGCGTGGGAATCATCAAGTTGGTGATCTCGAACCAGACGTTCGTCTCGTTCTTGAGCCACTGCAGCGTTTCAAGCACCGGCTGCAGATGAGTGAGCGTGATTTTGCCGTAGAAATTTTCCGTGAAGGCTTTGAGGTCGATGTTTGCGGCGTCGATGTGGTCGTAAATGTCGTGAAACGCCTCGCGGGTGATGTAGCCGTTGGAAACCATCACTCTCTTCAACCCAAACTGTTTCGCCGCTTGGCAAATGTCGATGACGTACTCACCCCAGATCGTCGGCTCGTTGTAGGTAAACGCCAGCGAGTCGCAGCCATACTGCAGCGCGAGCAAGGGGACGTCCTCGGCAGGCAGGTGCTGCGAATGGACTTGATCGTGGCGCGACTTTGAAATATCCCAGTTCTGACAGAAGAAGCATCCCATGTTGCAGCCCGCCGTGCCCATGCTGAAGACACGCGTACCCGGCAGAAAGTGATTCAGCGGCTTCTTCTCGATGGGATCAATCTGGAGCGCAGCGGGCGCTCCGTAACCTAGGCTGTAAAGCTTGCCGCCCTCATTGATGCGAATGAAGCAAAACCCAGCTTGTCCCGGATTGATATGGCAGTGGCGAGGACAAAGATAACAGTGGACGCGCCCGTTGGCTTCCGGCGCCCACCAGCGCGCTTCGTGTAGCGTCTCGGTCTTCTGGAGGATATTCAGTTGCGTCACGCCATCCTCCTTCCTACTCCTGCATTATACGCCTCTAGCGTCTCTTCACTGGTGGAGAACCACCTGCGGGGCAGCAACGTTTTGCCGGATAACATAACGGAAAAGGGCGTGTAGACTTTCGGAAGTCTGCACGCCCTTTTGTTCTTGTTTTTCTTGGCCAGGCCCTAACTAACCCAACTCACTCTAAGCGCCACAAGTAGATGACAAGGCCCGCTTCCACTTGGATGTTGTGCACAATACCACTCACAGGATAAACCGCTCCCCCTTGTCCCGAGGAGGTCTGGGGCACCCCGAAGGTGGGCACGGCACTGATGTGGTCGGTGACATCAACTCTGAGACCGAGCCGCCCTCTCGCGCGTGCTTCAAACCCACCGCCAAGGGTCAGGTTCACGTTGTTTGTCGCCGCGATTTGCGCTGGCGAACTGATGAATGCGTTCGCAGCCTTCGCCTTCGCGGCATCGGTCGGGACAAAATGAGCGTCGCCAACGCCAGTCACGAGGAACGGCCGCAAATGGCTGCCGGAGCCGGTGAAAAAGTTCAGAACGTTGAACTGAACTTCGTGCTCCTTCACACCAAAGGCATTCGTTTGAGGATTTGTTCCCAGGTCGGTTACCTTCAGGTTGCTCGTGCCGAAGCCATACACCCCTTCGACCGAAAAATGCTTCGTCAAATCGAGCGTGAGTCTCGCCTTGGCTCTGCCTCCATTGGCAAACTGCGTGTTGAACGTTCGCCCGTTTACCACAAACGTTCTGTCCGCCTTTACCATCGAGCCTACGCCCGTTAACGTGACCCGGGGATTCAGAATCTGCCCCAACACTCCAGGCGCGGCCACAAAAGCCAACCCGAGAGCCGTGCAAACACGCAACACCATTCGCGCAGGCATAAACTGATCTTCTCCTCTAACTACTAGATTGCGAGCGTCTTTAGACCTTTGTATCGCGCTACGCGTACCCGCGATACTGGTCGATGGTCCAGCTTTGTGGTTGTGGACACTGTAATGGTGGACGTTGTACTTCCGGGGAGGTGGAGAAGCCGTTGCGTGGGAGGTGGATCAGCAGCCTTGAAACTCTCCGCTCAATTCCGTCTCTAGGTAACTTATCAGGTGTAATGCCGTCGCTGAAATCGCCGCCGCTCGGCGGCCCAGTTGACGAACCGCTCCATCTGGTCGCGATATTTCCACATCAGGTGGAAGAACTTGCCCGCGTCCAGGCCGGCGGCTTCGGGTCCGAGAAACGTCTCGAACCTCCAGCGCAGGTAAGGGCTCTTCCAGGGATTTAGCCGGTAACCCCTGGCCACAATCCAGTAGTAACTCAGCATCTTCCACATTTTCGTACGTATACAGGCGTGGGCCTGTACTTCCTCCACACGGCTAACCTCCCAGCGGGGTTGAAAGGTGCTCGTGCACGAGAAGCCAGTTTGTACCGCGCTTCTCCCAAATACCGGTATAGCGAACCTGTGCTTCGGTGATCTTGCCGTCCTTGGTTTTTTCAGAGAAGCGCATCGAGACGGTCGTCCACGCCAGCGTGCCGCGCCGAGTAACTTTCAGGTCCTTACCCGCAGTCAAGCTCCCGCTGGCCATGTTGGCGAAGAATTCCCTTTGCACTCCGTCGTGATATTCCTTCCAGCCGTGATAAGCGAACGGAGCCAAGTCGTAGAAGACAAGCCCATTGTCTTTAGCGTAGAACCTGGCTGGCGCTTCCGCGTTGCCTGAGCTCCACGCTGCGCAATAGCCTTCGATGAGCCTGCGAAAGGTGACGTCGTCAGTGGCGCGTTGCTGCGCCCGCGCGCCCACGAAGGTCAGCAACCCGCCCGCGAAAGCCAAAGCGACATACAGCAACCAACGCCAGCGCGCTCGCTGCTCTGTGGAAAACTCAATTCGCGGAGTCATCTGGAATTCCTTGAGCAGACTTGGTCTTGCGGCAATTTGTGCCTTTGAGAGAGTGCCTAACCTAGTGCCAATTGGGGAATAATGCAAGAAATTCCGTCGACTTCCCTGGCGAGCCTCATTTCGGCTCGTCTTTTACCCCTCCCCACCCTCCATTCGCCGGTAAGGGCGGGATTTTCCCCGAAAAGCGCGTGAACGCCTTCTGTGACGGCCGTACGCTGGCATTCGGGCGGGGAAACCCGGCAACCGCCAGGGAGCTCAGCATGACGCGAAGACAAACCTCCAAGCGCAATATCAGCAGCATCGTGGGAGCCGCGCTGCTCGTAATTGGCTCGACGGTCTTGGTGACGTATTCAGCCGCACTGGGATGGCAATTTCAGGCGGCGCTGAACAACACCGCAATAGATTCACTCGGCTTTTTCGGCAGCGTCGGATTGGCCTCGCTGCACGCCGTTCGCATTGTGGCGCTGGACCACGCCGTACTGCTCTCGGTGATGCACCGTATCTTGGTATTATGCTCGGCACTTATTGTAACGCTGATCGGAATCGCTCTTCTACTAAGACGGCCCACAGGCGTGAATGCGCTCGGCAGGCGTGGCGTGTCCGCGCTGCCGAAAGGAGACCAGTGATGGACGAACCGAATTACGGACGAGAGTCTAAAGAGCATGCCGAGCAAGAGATTCGGCAGCAGTCCCAGGAAGGAATAAAGCGCCCCAAGGCCATGGTCGTCGGCGATTTCCGCTGGGGACTGGTCTGGGGAGCTATCATCGTTTTGATCGGCGTGGCCTTATTGCTCGACCACATGGGCATCGCCCCCTTTGATCGCCTCTATCGCTTCTGGCCGATGATTTTGGTCGCCTTCGGCATTATGAACATCGTCACGGAATCCAATCGTGGCTTCGGCCTGTTGCTGATCGGGGCGGGCATAATTTTGCAACTGAACAAGCTGGGATTTCTTCACCTGACTTTTGCGGAGCTGTGGCCTCTCGCGATTATCGGCGTGGGCTTGCTGGTGATGTGGGGCTCGCTGGAAACGCGGGGATTTCTTCGCAGCAAAACCATGGCGGACTCCGCGGCACAGGGCGGCGGTCTTCAGAGCACATTGAACGCCGTGGCCGTTTTCGGTGGGAGCGAGCGCGCCATTAGCAGCCAGAACTTTCGGGGCGGCAAAGCCACCTCCATTTTTGGCGGCATCGAACTAGACTTTCGCGACGCGGATATCGAAGGAGAAGAGGCGGTTCTCGAGATTAACTGCATTTTCGGTGGCGTGGAGATTCGTGTCCCGGAAACCTGGCATGTGCATTCCCGGAGCCTTCCGGTATTCGGCGGATATACCGACAAAACCCGCGCGACGAAAACGCCAGGCGAAACCAGCATCAAGAAAAAAACATTGATCATTACGGGAATGGTCTTGTTCGGAGGCGTGGATATTCGCAACTGAGCCCCGGCTATGCACCCTCTTCTCACGCCCATCAATCGGCTCGGTCTCTATTTGCTTGCCTGGACGCCGCTCACCGCAATTCTCATTTATCTGATGGCGGCGCCGGGAGGGCTGGGCTGGTGGGACGCCACCTTCTTGGTTGTTCCGTTGTGCCTCATCTATGAGTTTGTTTGCTTGTCCGCGTGGTATTCCTGCAAAGCGGCGCCGATTCAAACCACGCCTGTGAAGAGGTTGTTTCTCACCCACATGGTTGCCGCGGCCATCGTCAGCTTGCTGTGGATGCAAGCAGCACGGCTGATTGCCTATCTTTTGTCTCAGCTCCACTCATTTCAGGGACTCGATCAGAAATTTGCGCCGCACGCGCCGCTGCTGTTCGGGCCAGGCTTCGTGCTCTACGTTTTAGCTGTCGCTTCGCATTACGTAGTCCTGGAAATGGACGAGTCCCGCGCCGCGCAAGCTCGCGTGCTGGAGACTAGCATTTTGGCGCGAGACGCGGAACTCAAGGCGCTGAAGGCGCAGATCAATCCGCACTTCTTGTTCAACAGCCTCAATTCCATCAGCGCGCTGACCAGCATCGACGCCGCCAGGGCGCGCGAAATGTGCATCCTGCTGGCCGATTTTTTGAGGATGACGCTGGGACTCGGCGAAAAAGCGCTTGTTCCCCTGCGCGAAGAGCTGGAACTGCTGCAACGCTTCCTGGCGATTGAAAAAGTTCGCTTTGGCGAACGCCTGCACGTCGACGCTCACGTCGAGGCGCAGGCGCAGACGTGCCTGCTCCCGCCGCTGCTTCTGCAGCCCCTGGTTGAAAATGCCATTCTTCACGGCATTGCCACTCTGCCGGCGGGGGGCACGGTTCGCCTTTCGGCGGAATGCAGTGGTGGCCAGCTTCATCTGTCCATCGAGAATTCCGTCGATTCCGATGCGCTGCCTCCACGGAAAAGCGGGCGCGGACTCGCCAATGTGCGCCAGCGCCTGGAGGCGCGTTACGGCAAGGAAGCGAGACTGCAAGCTACCGCGGAGGAAGAATTATTTCGCGTCACCATTTCGCTCCCTGCGGAGATGAGCGAGGCTCCAGTGCAGTCTGCTGAAGGTGCGCTTGCTCCGGCAAAAGAGGTTCGCCTTTGACCATGCCGGCTAAATCCGCAATTCGCGCACTGCTTGTGGATGATGAGGATCTGGCGCGCCACGTGTTGCGCGAGCTGCTGAAGTCTCATCCCGAGGTGGAAATCGCCGGGGAGTGCGCGAATGGCTTCGAGGCGGTGAAAGCCGTGGCCGAGCAGAAGCCGGACCTCATTTTCTTGGACGTACAGATGCCCAAGCTCACCGGCTTCGACGTTCTCGAGCTCATCGGCTCGGACATTCCGGTCATCTTTGTCACTGCGTACGATCAACACGCCATGCGCGCATTTGAGGTGCACGCCGTTGATTATCTTTTGAAGCCGGTAGGCCGTGAGCGCTTTGAAGCGGCGCTAACTCGCGCGAAGGATCGCGTCGCCGAGAAGAAGCCGATGCCAGCCGAGCTTGCGGCGACCGCGCGCCCGCCCCAGCAATTTCTTGAGCGCGTAGTCATCCGCGACGGCACACGCGTAACGCTGATTCCGATTGCGAAACTCGATTATGTGGAAGCGCAGGACGATTATGTTGCGCTGGCCAGTCATGGCGCGAAGCACCTGAAGCAGCAGACCATTGCGAGCCTCGAAGCGGCGCTGGACCCAAGCCGGTTTGTCCGCATTCATCGGTCGTACATTGTCAACTTCGAACGCGTGGCACGCATTGAGCCGTACGGCAAAGATAGCCGCTTGGCGATCTTGACCGACGGCACGCGCCTGCCGGTAAGCCGCGCCGGCTATGCCCGCCTGAAATCCTTGTTGGATGATCGCGCGTAAGGGTCTGTCGATTTTTTGGAGTGCCGGGGACTTGACCCCGCTGCGCCTGTGAAGATACCTGTGATACCTGTCTAGACTTCAATCCTCCGCACCCAAATCCGGGTCGTCGCCGGCTTGCCGAGATGCATCGTGCGCCCGCCGGCGCGCAGAGTCATCGTTTCGTCGTACTCGCGTTTTCTTACTTCGACCTGCGTCTCCGGCCGCAGCTCCAAATTCTCCAGGAACTCCAAAAATTGCGCATCTTTCTCATAGACGCAAAGAATCTCGGCCTTATCATTCGCGCGCAGATCGGACAGAAGCACCGCTCCCTGCTTGCGCAATTTGGCAATGCCGCCGCGCATCGGAACGCCATGCGGGCAGCTTTTCTTGTCGCCAAAGCGCTTCAGCAGCAGAGCTTCGACTTCCGGGGAAATCGCGTGCTCCATGCGCTCCGCTTCATCGTGTGCCTTCGACCAGGGCAGCCCGATCACGTCCGTGAGCAGCATCTCCGCGAGTTGATGCCGCAACGCCAGCCGCTCCGCGAATTGCCGGCCCTTTCGCGTGAGATCGATGCGGCCTTCGCGGTCCACGCGCACATGTCCGTCGCGCGTCATGCGCTTTAACGCGGCTGTCACTGCCGGTGGGGTTACGTTCAAGGCTTCCGCTAGGCGCGCGCTGATGGGCGTCTGGTCCTCTTCCAGCATCTCCCAGACGGCTTTGAGGTAGTCTTCCTGCGAAACGCTGGTTTTATCCCGCCGCAAGTATATTCTCCTCGGTTCAGCTTCCGCTATGAACGGACCCGGCTGCTTGCATCGTCTTTGCCGTCGTCAGGCGTTGCAAATTGTTTTCGTAGTCGTTGAGTTAGTTCCGAAACCCGCCGCTGAACCTCTTCATAAGTCCCTTGATACTTCTCGGAGTCGCCGTAGGGATCTTCGATCTCCCAGTCCTCAACCTTGGTGTGTGCACGAAAGTTCTGAAATGCAAACTCCCGTGCTCGGCCGCTCATGTTGATGACAATGTCTGCGGATTCCCATGCCTCCAATGAGATGGGTTTGGACGCTAACCCTTCAACAGCATAGCCGTTTCTCAAAAGAGTTTGCGTCGTCATTTCAGCGACAAACCCGAGCGGAGCCAATCCCGCGCTGGACGCCTCAATTTCCTCCGAGGCGTCCCTCCATGCAATGGCTTCAGCCATCGGGCTCCGGCAAGAATTACCGATGCAAATAAACAACACCCTGGCGCGGCGGGCTTTCATAAAAAACCTTGTTTCCTGAAGTCTCTCACAAGCCGCGGGACAGTTCACGTCGGAGCTGACTCGAAAGGGGGTGGTCGCCTCAGGGAAGGCTTACGATCGCGCCGAGGCGGGGCGATTGGAATTGTTTGCAGCCAACTCGAGAAAGCGCTGATGTACGGTCGTGTCGTTCGTGAGTTCGGGATGAAAAGCCGAGGCCAGAATGTGCGCCTTCTGCACCAGCGCGGGCTTGCCGGCATATTCGGCTAGCACCTTCACGCCTGGCCCGACGCGCTCGAAAATCGGACCGCGGATAAACACCATCTCTATCGGCTCAGACTTCAAAGTAGAAGGGCCGCTGACCACATCGCTGTGAACTTGCCGTCCATATCCGTTGCGGAGCACAGTCATGTCCAGCAAGCCAAGCGACTCCTGCTGCGGATTCTTCACTTCCGTTGCCAGCAGAATCGCGCCCGCGCAAGTGCCGAAGATGGCTTTATCCTCAGCGGCGAATTTCTTGATCGCGTCGTACAAGCCTTCTTCCTGCAGGAATTGCAGTTGCGTCGTGCTCTCGCCGCCTGGCAAAATCAACCCGTCGCAGCCCGCGAGATCCTCACGCGTGCGCACCTCAACGGTTTCGACCCCCATGCCGGCCAGCATCGCCGCATGCGCCGCAAAATCTCCTTGCACCGCCAAAATCCCAATCTTCACAGATTAACTCCGCTAAGTTTGCAGGACATCGCGTAGGCACAGCCATTTCTGGCTGTGCTTTCGCAGCGGGCATCACCAACCGCGTGTCGACAACAAATCCTTCTCCTCCAACTGCCGCACATCGAGGCCGCGCATCGCCTCGCCCAACTCCTCGTGCGCTTCCAAAACAGCCTTGGGATCTTCAAAATGCGTAGTCGCTTTCACAACGGCCTTCGCGCGCGCTTCCGGATCACTCGACTTGAAAATCCCCGAGCCCACGAACACCGCCTCGGCTCCAAGGCGCCGCACCAAAGCCGCGTCCGCGGGCGTCGCAATTCCGCCCGCCGAAAAATTCGGCACCGGCAACTTGCCAGTCTTTGCCACCAGGCGAATCAACTCCAGCGGCGCGCCTAGTTCTTTTGCCTCGTGCATCAACTCGTCGTCGCGCATCGTGGTGAGCCGCTTCATCTGACTCACGATCGTGCGCATGTGACGCACGGCCTCTACCACGTTGCCCGAGCCGGCCTCCCCCTTGGTGCGAATCATCGCCGCGCCCTCCGCCACCCGCCGCAGCGCTTCACCCAGGTTGCGCGCTCCGCAAACAAAGGGCACGCGAAAGTCGTGCTTCCACACATGATTCTCTTCATCCGCAGGAGTCAGCACTTCGCTCTCATCGATGAAGTCCACTTCCAGCGCCTCTAAAACTTCGGCTTCGATAAAATGGCCAATGCGCACTTTGGCCATCACCGGAATCGTCACCGTCTTCATAATCTCGCGAATGATTTTGATCGACGCCATGCGCGCCACGCCGCCCTCTTTGCGAATGTCCGAGGGCACGCGCTCCAGTGCCATCACCGCGCAAGCGCCGGCCTTCTCCGCGATCTGCGCCTGCTCTGCGTTGGTGACGTCCATAATCACGCCGCCCTTCAGCATTTCCGCCAGGCCGACCTTCACGCGCCACTCATTGGCAGTGTTGCTGCCGTTCCCGCTGCCGTTCACTTTCTTCGCATCCATTTCTTTTCTCCTCTCGGCAATCCTTTTCTGAACTCCGTGTCTGCATGCCTCTGCGGCTAAACTCTCTTCGCTTCGCCAATAATCACAAAACGTGCCTTACCGCGAGCCAAAACATCGCCGGCGGAATTCCGCACCTCTCCGGCATGAAACAAATTCCGCCCCTTTCGCTCCGTTTCTTCCCAACCTTCCACAATGATCTCGTCCTGCACGCTGACCGGCTTCAGATACTCGACCGTAAGCTCCGCGGTCACCGCGCGCACTTCGCGAAACCGGCAAACTTTCCCCATGGCTTCATCCAGCAGCGTCGCAATAATTCCGCCATGCGCCATTCCACCGCCGCCCTGATACCGCTCGCCCAAAACAAATCGGCCAATGATCCGGTGCTTTTCATTCTCTTGGACGAAGGTCAACTTCATCCCTTCTTCGCTGGCACCGCCGCACCCGAAGCATCGATTCGTCGGATTCGGCGACAGCGTGATCGCCGCCGGCGTTCTTTCCTCTGCGCTCTCGGTGCTCTTCACTCTGCGCCCTCTGGGTTAAATCCGTCGTTTCTCAAACCAGCGCAACACGGCTGCGCTCGGCTCTTCGCACGCCACGCTGCCTCTTCCGCATTTCCACGCGCAGCAATTCCGCCAAAGTCATCACGCCGCGGGCAATCTGCTTTTCATCCAAGGCGGCAAAGCCCAGGCGCAACGCATTCGGCAGCGGATTCTGCGCGTAAAAATAACGGCCTGGCGCGAACAGTACTCCGCGCTCTTTCGAATGAATCAGCAGCTCGCTGGCATCAAAACCGGGCGGCAATTCCAGCCACAGGCACATGCCGCCTTCCGGACGCGTCCAGCGCGTCCCTTCCGGCATGTGTTTGCGCAGCGCTTCGTCCAGCGCCGCGAGCCGCGAAGCGTACACCTTGCGCATTTTTGCCACGTGCTTGGAAAACATTCCGCGCCGCAAGAATTCCGCGAGCGTGGCTTGCGCCAACTGATCGGTGTGAATGTCCGTAGTCTGTTTCACCACGCGCAGGCGCTCGATCGCCACCGCGGGCGCCACGATCCATCCGACGCGCAGACCCGGAAACGCTACTTTCGCAAAACTGTCGATATGAATGACGATGTTCGAACGGTCCAACTGCTTCAGTGAGGGAAGACGGTCTTCGCGCGCGTGCAGCCGCGCATAAATGTGATCCTCCACGACGGGGACTTGATGCCTCGAAGCCAGCTCGAGCACCTTTCTGCGCGAAGCCAGCGGCATCGACGTTCCCGTCGGATTCTGAAAATCCGGCGTGAGCACGATTAGCTTCACGCGGTTCGCGGCGAGGGTCGCTTCCAATGCCTCCAAATCTAATCCTAGCGAGGCTCCCGGCTCGGCATGCGTACGCACTGGCACGCCGAGGCAGCGCGCGCGGGTAGTGTTGAAAATAGCTACCGCGCCCGGATAGGTCGGATTCTCCAGAATCACGGAATCGCCAGGCCGCACAAACGCCTTGCTGATCAAATCGAGCGATTGCTGGCAACCGTCCGTGATCATGAGATTTTCATCCCGTGCCGGAATGCCGTCGTGATGCAGAAGGTCCAGTAGCGCCTCTTTCAACGGCGCATATCCATCCGAAGGCCCGAGGTTGAGCACGTCCGTGGCCTCGCGGCGCAGCACGGCGCTCACGCAAGTCTGCAGGTCCTCAATCGGAAAAAACTCCTGCGCCGGCCGCGCCAATACAAACGAGAGCGCATTCTCGGGAGCGCTCGCAGTCAAACGCGACAACACCTCTTCCCCGCGCTCATCTGCAAAGAGCAGTTCCCAGCGGATGCCGTTGCCCCCATTAAGCACCGGCGGAGCCGGGGGCGTAATCTTCAGTCCGTTTCCATTGCTCTTGATGAACGTGCCGCGGCCGACGTGTCCTTGAATCAGCCCCTCGGACTCGAGTTCCGCGTACGCATTCGCAACCGTGGTGCGATGCACGCCCAACATCACCGCCAGTTCGCGGCTGGCGGGAATGCGGTCGCCGGGGCGCAAATCGCCCGCATGCACCAGCGCCCGCAACTGGTCACGCAATTGGACATATAGAGGAACGTGGCTTTCCGGCTGGAGATGTACAGGAAGCATTTGGATCTCCCCTAGCAGCCAATTCTACACGACATTGGCCTGCTACAAGAGCCAATTTGTCTCTTACTTTGGAGTGCGGCGGCCTTGCCGCCGCCTTCACCGCTTCTACTTTCGGGACGAGCCAGCCACGCTACACAAAGTTCGGCGGTGCAGATGCTTACTCCCTCGGCGGGTGATATCCAATTCGTCCGTTCAGTTCCCCCACAGTCAACTGCCGCACACAAAGCCGCGTCAAATCGCTCTCATCGCACTGATAAATCTGCGCCATCGGCAAGTCTTCCGGCTGCACCACATATTCCCCGGCTTCTAGTTGCTGCGAGGTGTCCGAATCATCGGTGTTGAGCGGACTGCCGCCTTCTTCCACGCGCACGCGAAATTGCCGCGACGGCGGCTCGTAATTTTGAAAGCTGAAGCACTTTCCCACACAAGCGCGGTCCACCAGGTGCACGATGTACGGTATCCGCGAATCGGGCGACGCCCAGATCGTCGCTGCCACGCGCCCGCCGACCGGAACGCTGCTCTCAATCAAGCGTTCGATTTGCGCCTCCATGCGATTCAAGGTTGCGGTGTCCCGGTACAAGAACGCGAAGAACACAATCGCAATGGTTGCGAATCCCGCAGTGCGCCATTTTCGGGCCTGCACCAATGCCAACACGCAAAGCCCCATGACCGCGGCGACAGTCGTCAGTCGCAACGCTAGCGCCCCTACCCAGCCCGAATAGAGCGGAACGCGCACGACATCGGGCAGCACATAAATCGCGAGCACCACCAACCAGTGCAGCTCCAGCGGCAAGCGCATGGCTGCCCAGGACTCCCGCGCACCTTGGCGTTGCAGTCTATCCGCCACAAAGCACATCATGCCAAACAAAAGCGCCACGCAAGACAACACGTAATACCGCGTGCAATACAACGCGACCTGGTCGCTGCCGTTGTAAATCCCGGGACCGAACGTATCCCAAATTCCGAACGACTCGTAATGCCGCATCAAATAAAAACGTGCCACCACGACCGCGAGCACCGCCGCGCCGGGCACCGCCAATTTCCACCATCCGGGCAACAACCGCGACAAGACAACGTAGCCCACGCAGCCCACCAGCCAAACAAAACCCTGCGGATGAGCGATCAGCGCGAGAGCGGCAAGCACGGCAGCCAGGATGAGTTCCCTTCCCCGCCCGCCCCAGACGATCGCGGTGGCGAAAAACCCCAAGCCAAGCGAAAGGTAGTAGTTGAAGAACCCGACGTTGAAGGTCCAACCATAGGCAAGCATCGCCAGGCATAGCAGCAAAAACCACGGTGGACGCTGCGAAACGGCGGCAATGAGCGCGAACGCACCCCAAAAGAAAATGAGCACGCACAGCGGCACCAAGATTTTCTGCGCCGCCGCCAGCCCGAACAAATTCCCAAGCTTTAAAAGGAGAAGATCAAACAGGACATTGTTCCATTGCCTGGCAAGGTAAAGCCCGGGAGCTTGCCCGCGCTCAATAAGTTGCGCGAGCCACGCATTGTAAACGTGGCTGCCGAGGTCGCCGGCTTCAATCCGCCGATGCCAAAAACAAGGGATAAGCAGGCCCGCGGAAATCGCTACGGCCTGCAGCCAGAAGCGCCGCAGGAAATCGGCCGCGGCTTTAAGAGCTGATGCGTCTCTGTCCGTCTCCATCTTCTCGTATATTCATGGCGCGTGCGGCTGGAGCGACGCGCAGAGTAGCACAGAGGGTTCTACCTGCGCTATTGAGATACGTCAGCCGTCCTTCGCACAGCTCAGCAATGACAGCGTCTTTGCAGTTGAATGGTGGCTCGGGTGTCGCTATCTCGAGGGCTGGCTTTCGCCCAAGCGCTTCAGCCGGTCGCGGAGCCGGCGCTGCAATGGGGTCGGCGTATTCGGGTTAAATGCCACCAGATACCACAGCGGCTGGCTGCGATCGCGACTCAGCCATGCCAACGTCGAAGCGTCCGCGTTCGGATGCCGCGCCACATTCTCGCGAATCGCCCCATACGGATGCTTAGCCAGCTTGTTCAAAGTCTTGGCATTGGACCGTGGATGCTCGCTGATCAGCCTCAGCAAATAATAATCTTCCTCCGGCGCCTGCTTTACCAATTTCTCCAGCATATCCGGCTTGGCATCGGCGCTCAGCACTAAGCCGATTTTTTCGTCCCAAGCAGTGTTGATCTGGTTGAGTTCCCGCGTTCGCGCGTGAATCAGCTCTTCCAGCGTGCGCCGCTCCTGTTGCATGCGCGCAATCGGCAGCTCCGTGCCCTCGAGCGAATCCAGAACACGCAGCAAGTGCTGCCGCTCGCCGAACACAATTTGCGAGGTCCGAGTGGCGGGCCCCTTTTCCTTTTCTTTGTGCTGCACCAGGTCGGAACGTCGCATCGTGTTGGCTGCTCCAGCGCTCTCCCCTCGCAAGCTTGTGCCAGGGATTGTGTCCAAAACCGCGCTCATTTCTCGCGTTAGACCCACGGTGTACCTCACATTCCGCTGGGCCAATCGGATTATGTTCCGCGCACCGCGTAGGGTAAAGTTACCAACGTACTGTATGTGCCCGAAGTGCAACCGTCTGCGAAGCGCTTATTGCGCGCGCGGTCGAATGAGGATCAACGCCCATGTCCGCGTTTGAGGACCACAAAGAGGAATTGGAGCACTACGAACAGATGTTTGGCCGCAAACGCGGACGTCTGGCGGTCTCGCTGGATCGGCTCACCAATGCGCTGGTGCTAGTTGGCCAGCACGGCGTCTATTGCACCAGCCAGCGTAATCCCACCGTTCCGGCCATGGATATTCGCATCATTGCGAATGAACTGACGCACGCGAAAGAGCTGGTGCAATCCGTGATGGAGGAGCTGCGCAGGACGAAGAACGACGCGCATAGCTAAGGAATTGTGAGCTAGTCTCCGGAAACGAGAAAGGGATTCGACTGCCGCTCTTCGCCGATGCTCGTCGTGGGGCCGTGCCCCGGATGTACCACCGTCTCATCTGGCAGGGCCATCACCTTGCCGCGCAGCGAATCCAGGATGTCTTTCATTGACCCGCCCCACAAATCGGTTCTTCCGATGCTCCCGGCAAACAGCGTGTCTCCCGCAAAAAGCTGCGGCGCGGCCAGCGTAATTTTCCCCATTTCCAGCGGCATGTACAGCGAGACGCTTCCCGGCGTGTGCCCGGGCGTATGAATCACATGCGCCTCGAGCGAACCCCACTGCAACGCATCGCCGTCGGTCAGCAGTTGGTGCACATCGGTTAAATCCGGCGGCACTACTCCCAGAAACGCCGCCTGCACGTCCATCGCCTGATAGAGGGGCAAGTCTTCCCGGTGCATCATCACCGGAGCACCGGTGTATTTGTGCAGCTTGCTGAGGCCGCCGACATGATCGATGTGCGCGTGCGTGCTGACGATTGCCTTCACCGTGAGCTTGTGCCGCCCGAGCAGCTCCAGAATGCGGCTCACTTCATCGCCCGGATCGACAACCAGCGCCTCGCGCGTCACAGGATCGCCGATGATCGAGCAGTTGCACTGCAGCAGCCCCACCGGAATGGAGATGTGCAGGAACCCCTGCTTTTCTACGCCCACTGCTGGAATTGGTTCATCCATCAAATGAAGTATAACATTCGCTCCTTGGCGCATCACTGCTGCAGAACGCGCCTAACAGCGGCTTTGCTACACTGTAACAAGGCGTCGATCACCGCCGCGTATGCAAAGCCCCGAAACCGCAAAAACAATCGATACGCCGCTCGCGCCGCTGCATCAGCAAGCCGCGGCGAAAATGGGAGCGTGGTTCGGCTGCGCCCTACCCGATGATTTCGGCGATTGGCAGCGCGAATACTGGTTCGCGCACAAATCTGTGGCGCTGATCGACAAGAATTATCGCACCTATCTCTCCTTCACCGGCCCAGACCGGGTGCGCTATCTCAACGCCATTCTCACCAACAACATCAAGGATCTGAAGCCATCGCATGGCAACGTTTCGCTATTGCTCAATCCACAGGGCCGCATTCTCGCGGAGATCGAAACCTACGCGCTGCCCGAAAGTCTGTTCTGTGTCTCCTACGTGATGATCCGAGAGCGCCTCATCGAGGCACTCGACAAATACATCATCATGGATGACGTCACTCTAGCCGATGACACCCACCGTTTCGGCACGCTGGCGCTGGAGGGGCCTGCATCCGCGACCATTGTCAGCGAATTGACCGGACTCGATCTCAATTCGCTGGCGGAACTCGCCAGACAGAACGTCCGCGTCGGGACAATTCCCTGCACCATTATTCGGCGCTCGCCCGGAAGGTTTGTTGGAGCCGAATTTCTCGTTGAACGCGCCCATTTGGAAGGGCTGTGGCAAACCCTTCAAGAGAAATCCAGAGCTGCGGCCGGCGGCCCCACCGGCTACTCCGCGCTTAGCGCGCTTCGCCTCGAGCAAGGCATTCCGTGGTTCAGCTATGACTTTGGCGAAAAGCAAATCCCTCACGAAGCCGCCCTCGAAAACAGTCACATCAGCTTCACCAAAGGCTGCTACACAGGGCAGGAAATCGTCGAACGCGTGCGCTCTCGGGGCCAGGTCAATCGCCGCCGCGTCGGTCTGCGTTTCACCGGCGAAGCGGTCCCCTCCCCCGGCGAAATCCTAACTTCCGACGGCAAAGAAGCCGGCTTCGTCACGCGCGCAGCATTCGCGCCCGCGCTCTCTTCCTCGATTGGCATGGGTTACGTCCGAAAGGAAAACAACTCAACCGGCAGTCAGTTGGAATCGCGAGGCGGAGCCGCGGCGGTTACAACATTCCCAATCGAGCAAACGTAACGGCCACCTTCAGGCGGGCCTCCCAGATTGATCACCCTGAGCCAGCAAGTTCGCTCGTTTGGAATGGATTTTAGACTTTTCTGAAATCCCTCACTGCATCACCAGCATCGGCTGCAGTGCCTTGTTCAACCGCGCACGGTCTTCTTGGGTCATGGCAATAAACTCAATCCCCATACCTCTAGTCGGCGTAACTCGTCGCACCACGGCCCGCGCCCGCACTTCGCCGAGTGGCAAATCCAGCAGCACTTTCACCATGCTGCGCATCGGCGCCGGCTGCCGAGTCAGCACAAACAGTCCGCCCAACGCAATACTCTCAAGACAGGAAACCGCACGACGTGTCCCCGATTGCCATGCCACCACCAAACTCCTAGGCGGTACGACGCGCGGATAGCGTCTCTGCTCTGCATCCCCCACGACAGACTCCCAAGCAAGCTAGGTCAGAGCCGCCAAGTCTTCGCTAAAATCAAGCCCCCGTCAACCTCTTTATGTAGTGCGGCCGTCTTGCGCGCCGCTGCCTTCTCTCCAACCTTCAAGTCTTCCGCTTGTACACGCGCACGTAATCCACCAGCATTTTTTGCGGAAACACGGTCGTTCCGTCGGGCGAGCCCGGCCAGTCTCCACCCACTGCCACATTCAAGATAAGGAAAAATCGATGATCGAACACCCACGTCCCACCCGCAGGCCACTGCGCCGCCGTGAACGTCGCATATAAATTTGAATCCAGATACAAACGAACGGCGCCAGGCTCCCACTCCGCCGCATAAACGTGAAAGTCGTCTGACAATTTCTGTCCCGCGGGTAATGCGATCGTCGCTGTCAAATCGCTGGTCTGATTCGTCGAGCTCGGACCATGCAGCGAGCCGTGGTTGATTCCCGGTTCCTTGCCGACATTTTCCATGATGTCGATCTCGCCGCACTTCGGCCAGCCAACGAAGCCAAAATTCTCACCTAGCGTCCAGAACGCAGGCCACATTCCCTGCCCCGCAGGGAGCTTAATGCGCGCTTCAAATCTCCCATACGCCTGTGAGAACAAGCCCTGCGTCTTCAACCGCGCCGATGTGTAGTTGAATTTAGCGCCGTCCGGCCCGGCGTATGCCTCTTGCCGTGCTGTAATTACCAGATTACCGTCCTCGATCCGCGCATTTTCCACGCGATTCGTGTAGAACTCGAGTTCATGATTCCCCCACCCACTCCCGCCAATGTCATAAGTCCACTTCGAAGCATCCGGCACAGATCCGTTTTTCCCGTCAAACTCATCGCTCCAAACCAGCGCGTAGTCCTCGGGAAGCTTCTGCTTTTGTGCCTCCCCTCTGTGCGAAAGCAAGCTCACAGCAGCAAGCAAACAAATGCAATGACGGGTCTTTAGACCAGCTTGCGACAACTCTAAATTACCAACCCCTGGAATCCGCAATCGCATCTTCAAACCCCCGCTCACATGGACACACTACCCTGCACTCGCTAAACTCCCAACCCTAAAACAATCGGGAGGCATTGTGAAGGCCATCCTCTTCCGCCAGCATGGCGGGCCCGAAGTTCTGCAATACGCCAACGTCCCGGAGCCCGAACCCCGCCCCAGCGAAGTTCTCATCCGCGTTCGCGCCTGCGCCCTGAATCATCTCGATCTCTGGGTCCGCCGCGGCCTCCCCAACGTCCCCATCCCGCTTCCGCACATTCCCGGAAGCGACGTCGCCGGAGAAATCGCCAAAATCGGCTCCGAAGTTACCACCGTGCGCGTCGGCCAAAAAGTTGTCCTGGCTCCCGGAGTCGCCTGCGGCAAGTGCCCGGCATGCATATCCGGTCTCGACAATCGCTGCCGCCAGTTCACCAACCTCGGCTACATGGTCGACGGCGGCTGCGCTGAATTCGTCCGCGTCCCGGAAGTCAACTGCCTCCCTTACCCCGAAAATCTCTCGTTCGAACACGCCGCGGCCCTTCCGCTCGTTTTCCAAACCGCTTGGCACATGCTTGTGGATCGCGCGCACCTTCAACCCGGTGAAGACGTGCTCATCCTCGGCGCCGGCAGCGGCGTTGGCAGCGCCGCCATCCAGATCGCGAAATTCTTCGGTGCCCGCGTCATCACCACTGCCGGTTCCGACGAAAAGCTCGAGAAAGCCCGCCAACTCGGCGCCGACCACGTCATCAATCACAAAACGCAAAAAATTCGTGATGAAGTTCGCCGCATCACCAACAAGCGTGGCGTCGACGTCGTCTTCGAACACGTCGGCACCGCCACTTGGGACGACAGCCTCGCCAGCCTCGCGCTTGCCGGACGCCTGGTCACCTGCGGCAACACCACCGGCTACGAGGCCAAAATCGATTTGCGATTCCTATTCAGCCGCCAGCTTTCGCTGCTCGGCTCCTATATGGGAGTGAAAAGCGAGTTGCACACCATCATGAAGCTAGTCTCCGCCGGCCACCTGAAGCCGGTAGTCGACCGCATGTTCCCGTTAGCCGAGGCCGCCGCCGCGCACGCCTATCTCGAGTCCGGCCAGCAATTCGGCAAAGTCGTTCTTATCCTCTGACGCTGGCAACGCTCTTACACGCATCCTGTACGAAGTCTGACCCAACGTACTATTTACTTGCAGAACTCCCGCTGTAAAACTCCCGACACTTCCGGGGTCAACACTCACCAGCCCTGGTTCCTCCCGGCGGTCAGAGCCCAGTCTGACCTGTTTTTCGAACAGCGAGGTCTTTCAATGATGCCCAAGAAATCAGTTGTGTACGTGTGTCTGCTCACGGCTGCAGCTCTGGCGTTTGCAATGGCCGGCCAGTTGATCGGTCAAAGCTCCAGCCCGCCCGCCGAAGCCCCTTCGGGCTACGACAATCAACCCAATGGTCTCATCGACTCCGCAACATTCACCCATGACCGCGGCAAGTTTGAAGAAATCGAAAACATCGGTGATGGTCTCGGTCCAATCTTCAACGCGCAATCCTGCCGCGAATGCCATCAGAATCCGGTCACCGGCTCATCCAGCCAGGTCAAAGAACTTCGCGCAGGCCACCACGACAGCTCGGGCCATTTTGTCCCAGCCACCGCCTTCTTGGCCGATAACACGGTGACCATTCCCAACCGCTCTCTCATCAACCAGCGCGCTATCTGCCCCGCGGTGGACACCATTGACGTTGGCGGTCAGCAACAAGCGTTTAACTTCCCTCAGACTCAGGGCCAGGAACGCATTACTACCGCAGAAACCATTCGGGTTTTCCGCATTTCCCTGAATACCCTCGGCGATGGCTTCATCGAGTCCATTGCCGACCAGACACTTCTCAACCTAGCCGCCTCGCAATGCGCGCGCACGGGCGGAGTCATTTGCGGTCAGGCTGTGCAGGTGCCGGTGCTCGAAGCCAGCGGCGCTCTCGCGGTCGGCCGCTTTGGATGGAAGAATCAGCACGCCTCGCTTCTATCTTTCTCCAGCGACGCTTACTTGAACGAGATGGGCATCAGCAATCGCTTGCCTCCCAACAATGTGGACGTCACCCGGATCTGCGACGTGGTTCCGGATCCCAATGACAATACTTTCGATTCCGAGGGTTTGAACGACATCGACCATTTCGCGCGTTTTATGCGCGCCACTAAGGTACCGCCCCGCGACACCGCCCTGGCTACTTCATCGGACGGCGTCGCTGGCGCAAACCTGTTTGGCTCCGTTGGCTGCGCGACATGTCACGTTTCTTCGATCATCACCGCGCCAGCCGGCACCGGCGTGGCTGCAGGCGCGTTCATCGTCCCTGATCAGCTCGGCAACAAAGTTATTCACCCTTACAGCGATTTCCTTCTCCATGACGTCGGTACCGGTGATGGCATTGTGCAGACCGGCGGCCAGGAGACCGCGCGCAAAATGCGCACGCCTCCTCTCTGGGGGGTGCGCACTCGCACCGAATTGCTCCACGACGGCCGTTCCAGCACCTTCTTCGACGCCATTCAGCGTCACCGAAATGAAGCGCAAGGCGTGATCAACAATTTCAATGCCCTCACGCCGGCCCGACAAAACCAACTCCTAACGTTCCTCCGCTCCCTCTAGCTGTGTAAACAAAACCGGCAAGGCGCTTTCCACGCCTCGCCGGTTTTCTCTTTTTGCCTAAAAATGTAGAGGCCGGGTTGCAACCCGGCCTCTCTTAACTCTGCGAACCCTCAGTGTACCCTGCGTCTCTGAGTTGCCTTTGTCTTTCTACGCCAAATTCAGAGCGCGCTTAAATGAACCCTTCTCGCTGTCAATTTTCTTCTGCAACTGCAAAATCGAATACAGCAGCGCCTCCGGCCGCGGCGGGCATCCCGGAACGTACACATCCACCGGAATCACCTGGTTGCATCCCTGCACGATCGCGTAATTGTTGAACACGCCGCCCGAAGTCGCGCAGGCCCCCATCGAAATCACCCACTTCGGCTCCGGCATTTGATCGTAAAGCTGCCGCACCACCGGCGCCATCTTGTGCGAAAGGCGCCCGGCCACAATCATCAAATCCGCTTGCCGTGGCGAGGGACGAAATACTTCCGCGCCAAATCGCGCCACGTCAAACCGCGCCGCCGCCATCGACATCATTTCAATCGCGCAGCACGCCAACCCAAATCCCAGCGGCCAAATCGAGCTTTTCCGCGCCCAATTCACCGCCTTATCCAGGGTCGTGAAGATGATCCCTTCATCTTCCAACAACTTGCCGAAGTCATCCGGCTTGGTCAGCGTGACATGCTTACCCAGCGATGTGCTCATAAGCCCTCGTCCCCTTCATTTTCGCACACCTCACCCTTGAAGCAAATCGCCTACTCGTGACACGGCCATGTTTGGCAGTGCGCGGAGCCTGCGCTCCGCTCCGCATGCATTCCGATTTATAATCGCGCCCATGGGCACGGTCCTCTCACCCCTCCGCCAGTCCCCCCACCTGCGCCTTCACTGCGTCAACGTTTTCGTCCGCGACCAGGACCGCAGCCTGCGCTTTTTCGTCGACCTCCTCGGCTTCAACGTCGCCTTCGACACGCGCGTGCAATCTGGTGAGCGCTGGGTCGGCGTCGCCCCTCCCGATGGCGCCGCCATCCTATCCCTCATCGCTCCTAAGCCCAATTCCGAGCAATACAAGCTCATCGGTCGTGCCACGCAAATCGTCTTCGTCACAGAAGACGTCACCGCCAAATTCCAGGAATGGTCTAAGCGCGGCGTCCGCTTTCAAACTCCGCCCCGCCTCAAGCGCATTCGCTACCAATCGCAAGCTGTACAAAATGCAGCGACCGTCGGCGATGGCCAAGCCGCCTCTAAGCGCGGGACAACATCCTCCATGGCTCCAAACGTTAGCGGCATGCTCCTCGGCGAGGAAACGCCTGTCTGGGGCGGCGTCTTCGCTCGGTTCCGCGATATCGACGGCAACTCCTTCTCGCTCGTCAGTTTCGACGAGCTCACCCACGCCATGGAAGCGCAACGCCGCTCCATCGCCGCAAAGCAGGAAACCGAACGCCGCGCCGCGCACGAACTCGAAATCGCCAAGCACGTGCAGTCCCGCCTATTCCCGCAAACCCTGCCGCCTCTCGCTACTCTCGAATACTCTGGCGTCTGCATCCAGGCCCGCCAAGTCGGCGGTGACTATTACGATTTCCTCGATCTCGGCCAAAGCCGCGTTGGCTTCGTCATAGCAGACATCTCCGGCAAAGGAATCGCCGCCGCGCTCTTGATGGCCAACCTGCAAGCCAATTTGCGGAGCCTCTGCGCCATTGCCCAGCAGCCGCCCGACCGTCTGTTGTGCTCCGTAAACCAGCTCTTCTGCGAAAACACAACCGACGGCGCCTACGCCACGCTTTTCTTCGCCGAATACGATGACTCCGTTCGCCTGCTCCGCTACGCCAACTGCGGCCATCTCCCTGCTCTTCTTCTCCGTGGCGACGATACCGTAACGCGCCTCGACGCCACCGCCACCGTCCTCGGCATTTTCAAAAAGTGGGATTGTGAGCTGGGCGAATGCCACCTTCTCCCCGGCGACATGCTCGCCCTCTACACCGACGGCATCACCGAATCCTTCAACCACGATGGCGAAGAATTCGGCGAGCCCCGCCTCCTCGACTCCCTCCGCCGCCATCGCTCGCTCTCCTCGCAAGCCGCGCTTGCCTCCATGGTCGACGAGGTCCTCCACTTCAATCCCCAAGAGCAACACGACGACATCACCCTAATCCTCGCCAAATGCCACCAGTAGCGCAGGCTTAAGCCTGGGCCGGCCCCGGAAGCCTGCACGTGTGCAAAACAGGCGTCTCTAGGGTCTCCTCCCGTCTTCCACTGAGAGATAAATCACCGCTCCAACGAAAAAAATGCTTCCGCGCGCAGCGCGATTCCCGTCGGCACCTTTCATCGCACCGTGGTCAATCGCACAAGGTTCTCGCAACTCTTATTCCTGCCACCGCTTACCGCTCCGCGAATTTCCCGCGTGTCCGTCCCGTAGATCCCCGATATGGAAGGCCGCGTGCCCACGCAAACAGTTCCTGCCCACATTCAGGAGGTGTACGTCTATGCTTCGTAAGTTCCTCTGTTCTGCCTCGCTTGCCGGCTTGATGCTCTCAGGCATCGCCGCGCACGCGCGTCCCGCCCAGGAGAAATCTCAACCAAAACAACGCAATGAGGAGACCAAGTCTGCCTCCGGCAAAGTAACCGACATTGCCAGCGACAAAAAGTCTTTCACTATCGAAGTGAGTGATGGAAACGCCAAACACACCATGCAATTCATCTTGGACGGCAACACGCAGGTGCAAGGCAAGGTCAGCGTTGGAACTGATGCCACCGTCGAGTTTCAACCCACTCCAGACGGCAAGAATCTCGCCATAACCATCACCCCGCGTTCTTCGCAATCGCCCTCGCCCGGCAACTGACCTTCTGCTCTTCGCACGTAGCAGTCTGACGAACCGGTCACTCTAGGAATCATCGTGACCGGTTCGTTCTGTCTTGCCCCACCAAAAATTTGCGACGCGCACCCGCTCTCGTTTACTCTGCTTGTCCTGAGCCAACGGGAAGGCAGCCTCGAAGGGCTATAGTATGCGGACCTCGGCAACTCGGAGGCCGAACACATGACTCCGCCAGGCTCGTCCAAACACATCCTTGTCACCGGAGCCGCCGGCAAGGTCGGCCGCCATTTCATCCACCGCGTTCTGCACTCTGCGAACAAGCACGATCCGAGCATTCGCCTCCGCGCGCTCTGTCACAATCGCCTCCTTGAACCACAACCTCGCCTCGAAGTTGTGCAAGGCTCCATCTCCGATCGCGCCACGGCCCGCAACGCCATGGCCGACATCACCCACGTCCTCCATTGCGCAACCTGCAAGGAAACTCCCGACGACGTGATCGACGTCACCGTCAAAGGCCTCTTCTGGCTGCTCGAAGAGTGCCGTGCCAGCCCACATTTGCAGCAAATCATTCTCATCGGCGGTGATGCGGCCCTCGGTCATTTTTACTACCCGCATCCGCTCCCGGTCACCGAGCAGCAACGCCACAGCGCCTACCCCGGCTGCTACGCGCTCTCCAAAGTCCTCGAAGAGGTCATGCTCGAACAGTATTTCATCCAATATCACCTTCCTGGCTGCTGCCTGCGTGCTCCCTGGATCATGGAAAAGGACGACTTCAAATTTTCCCTCTCCTTTGGCGAAGACGTTTTCGGCGGACCGCGCTGGCGCGACCTCGTCGGACCCGCGCGCGCCGACGAATACAGCAAGTCCGGCGCCGTGCCCGTCATGCTCGACCCCCAAGGTCAGCCCGTAAAACGCAATTTCGTCCACATCAGCGATCTCATCGATGCCATTCTTCTCGCCCTCGGTCATCCCAAAGCGCTCGGGCAAACCTTCAACATCTCCATGGACGAACCCGTCGACTATCGCCAGGTCGCAGACTATCTCCGCCAGACCCGCAACCTGCCCTCCGTCGACGTCCCCACTCCGTATTGGTCCACCTGGCTCGACAACACCAAAGCAAAATCCCTACTCGCATGGCGCCCCCAGTACAACCCGCAGCGCCTAATCGAGGAAGCCTGGACATATAGCCGCGCCCCGACCGACCCCCGCATCACCTGGTACCCCGGCTAACTCGTTAGGTGAGGTCACGTAGGGGCGCAGCATGCTGCGCTCCAGCTTGGCGCGATGTTCGCTTCACCCCACGCTTGGTGTCATCCGGACGTCAGCAGTCGAAGGTTCCGGCTTTCCGTGGAATAGGCGGAACTTTGCTCATGGAGAGCGCGTAACTCATACGGGAATAAGGAGACAAGATGAGCGGACGAAACGCACGTTTGGGGTGCAAACCGATAGTCAGCTCGCGCGCAAACATGTTGGCGCAAATAGCGCTAGCGGGAATATTGGCATTAGCGGCGAACCCGCTTTGCGCACAGGAAAAAGCGCAGAAAGACACAAGCAAAGACAAGGAATTGTCAGTCACCGTGCACGGTCCGGACACCGATGCCGGCCTGATTGTCAGCGCACGCGCCACCGCCAAAGAAATAGGCCTGCCCATCTACCCGGGAGCGATGCCGCACAAGGACCAGGACAAGGACGACAGTCCGGCCGCAAAGCTAGGACTGTGGAGCACTTCATTCGGATTCAAGCTCGTTGTGCTGAAGATGGAATCGAGCGACGGCCTCAGGAAAGTCGCCGACTATTATCAGAAGGCGCTGGCCAAGTACGGGACGGTCCTCGATTGCACGAATCCTGCGCCGGCCCAGGAAGGCAACAACAAGAAATCCGAAAAGCTCACCTGCGGCGACGACAAGCCCGACAAGGGCGGGATGCTATTCAAAGCGGGCACCAAAGAGAAGCAGCACGTCGTTGGAGTCCAGCCAAACGGGACCGGCACGATTTTTCAGTTGCTATACATTGAGGCCCGAGGAGAACAGAAGAAACCCGCCTGAATCCAGACCCAGATTTTATCTACTCCGGCGGAACGTATTGTCCGGCCAGGAGAATCCGCGACAGCCACTCAGCATGGGGTAGCCCCGACCGCAAGAGTTCCTTTGCTTCAGTCTCCACGTCGTAAGCGACCCGCCGAATGCTGACGCTCTCTCCGTCAATCACCAAATACGATGCACGTGTATCTCCGTCATAGGATTGGCTGACGCTGCCCGTATTTGCCACGGTCATCCCTTGAAGTCGGCGTATGTAGGGACGATGAATATGTCCGTAGACCACGATCTGCGCACCAAGAGACGCGTATGTACCGTGCAATTCCTCATCGCTGGCATTCGGCATCGGAGCGCGCCACAGGTCGCCCGGGCTGGCATGGACCATGCTAAAGCCACGTCCCGAGTACTGATCGGGAAGTCCTTCCAGCCATCGCAAGCGCTCCTCACCGATGCTTGCGAGCGTCGGTGGAATCATCTCTTGAATTCTGGCAAGAAGTGGCGCGATCTTCGGGTTTGCTGCGGCATATTCCGCCAGGCTTTCCGGTGCCCAAAGCATCTCGTCCGTATTCCCACGGACCCCGGGCCACCCGAGGATGCGGACCTGATCGATGATTTCCGCCGGGTGCACTCCACCGTAAGCCAAATCGCCGCCATGGACGACGAGGTCAGGTGCAATTTGTCGCAGGTCGGCGACAACTGCTTCGAAGGCGCGCCGATTCCCGTGAACGTCCGATACGATCGCGACTCTCACTTTGTCCGCCGACTCATCAGGCATCCCAGCAAAGGCTGACGGCGCTCAAGGATTCAGAACAACGCTACGTCTACTTTCCAGAAGTTTCAGAACCTTGTCCGCCTTGTCTGTCTCGACGCCCACTTCCACCAGCGCTTCGCGAAAGTGCCGCAGGAACCTGTCGAAATGTCCATCGTTCAGCCCTTGTTCCCGCGCGCGCGCATGAGCTGCGGCGATGTCTGCCCCTGTATAAACGATGCGTCCTCCAAGCAGCATTGAGACAAACATGCTCTGCCGAGATCGTAGCTGTGCCATATCGCTGCTCTTGAAAAACGGCCGGAGCGTCTCATCCGCGAAGACTCGCCTGTAAAAGGACTCCGTGGCCGCCTGCACGGTTGGTTGCCCACCGATGAGGTCATAGAGTTCGTCGATCACTCCATCCCCCTGAATGCCACTAAATACAAAGTCGCGAGGATTAGGTCGGAGCGAGAGGCTCGCAATGGATGGTCATTCTATCGGCCGCGCAGGCGAAGTCAATCAGCGCCGCCCGAGGGTCTTGCCGACTTGGGCAGCTTCCCTTCTCTTTAACCTTTGCACCATGCACGCAAGGTGATATTCACACATAAGCCCCGCTCCCAATCCGCTCGAGGAGGCAGTGCCCATGAAGCTCTTCATCGCAGCGGCTGGTCTAACCCTTGCTCTCGTTTCTGTCAGTACGCAGGTTCCTGACGCACCCACGGGTTTCGACGACAAAACCAACGGCATGGTCGATGATGCGACGCATCAAGCCGACCAAATGAAATTCGACGAGGTCGAGCAGCTCAGCGACGGCCTCGGACCGTTATACAACGCACAGTCCTGCCGCGAATGCCACCAAAGCCCGGTGTCCGGCGCGGCGTCCCAGGTCACGGAATTACGCGTTGGCCATCAGGGACCGGACGGACGCTTCCGCACTCCTGACATCCCGATCGCTCACGGAGCCGAGGTCATCACCGGCCGCTCGCTCGTGAACGATCGCGCCATCTGCCCCAATGCCGCTTTTCCTGACAAGGAAATCCAGGAACGCGTTCCAGAAACCGAGACGATCCGCACGCTTCGCCTCTCTCTCAGCGTTTTGGGCGACGGCTTCGTCGAGGCCATTGCCGATCAGACTCTCGTCGATCTTTCCAAGCAACAATGCAAATCTTCGCACCACAAAATCTGCGGCCAACTTCTCTATGTCCCCATCGTGGAAGCGCCCGGACAGATGGGCGTGGGCCGCTTCGGCTGGAAAAACCAGCACGCCAGCCTGCTATCGTTCTCCGGCGATGCTTACCTCAACGAGATGGGCATCACCAATCGCCTGCAACCCAATGAGGTCACCAACCTCTGCAACAGCGCTTCGGAGCCGAATGACAAGCCCGGGCCCGACGGCCTTTCCGATATCGATCGCTTCGCCCGCTTCATTCGCGCCACCAAAGCGCCCGCGCGCGATGCACAGCTCGCCAATGGCGCAGCTGCAAGGAAGGGCCTCACTCTTTTCGACAAAATCGGCTGTGCCACTTGCCACGTCGAGGCAATAACCACTGCTACCGCGGGAACCAAGATCAACGGCGGCACGTTCACAATTCCGCCCGCACTCGGCTCCATCACCTTGCATCCCTACGGCGATTTCCTGATGCACGACGTGGGCACCGGCGACGGAATCCTGCAAGCCATTCGCGAGCACTACGGGCACCGAGTCTTCCAGCAAATGTCGGACTATCTCTCGAAACAAGATTTTGAGAGCAGCCGGAACAAGATCCGCACCGCTCCTTTGTGGGGAGTTCGTTTACGCCCGCGACTCATGCACGACGGCGCCTCAACAACGATTCTGGAAGCCATCACGCGGCATCGCGGCGAGGCCAACCATGTCACCCAGCAATTTGAAAAACTGAAACGCCCCGACCAGGAAGCCATCATCGAGTTCCTGAAGTCCCTGTAAACGTCCGCGGCCTGGCGCCTTTATTCAGAAACAACTTCGTCTGATGGGAATGCTCGCTAGAAAAGCATGATTTGGTACTCCTACGACCCAGGTACCAAATCTTTAGTGCTCTTGGCCCATGGAAAGATATCCGGGCAGCCCCTATTCTTCATGACCTCTGGGTCACACTCGAATGGTTTCACTCATTGCTTTGTTGTTTGCTCTCCCTGTGGTGGGCCAAGGCTGCCCGCACGAAGGCCCCGACCACCGATGGTTTGGCCGTATGGGCTGTCAAATACAACGCAAGATGACCATCGAACACGCTCGTCCTCCCCGAACGATTTGGTCTTTTCGCATCTTGAAGTGCTCGGTGAAAATTGATCCGAAGCATCCCCACCTGTTGGTCGAATGGCCCGCGCGATCTCGAAGATTATGGCGGTTCCGCGTCGGCTACCGTTGGGATGCCAACGCCAAAGCCTATATCTTCCCTGCTCTCGCGCTAAAGAACGTCGATGGGCCGATGCCGGAGTATCAAACGGACTCACAACGGCGTCTCAACCGAAGTGACTAGGAGCCGGGGGTTCTTTTTCCTGTTAGCGCTCACACGCAACCTGCGTAGCGGCCGCCCTAAGAACCTGCGCCATTATTTCTTTTCAATCTGCTCTTTCAAATGCTTTGCGCAGGCCTCGGCAGTAGTTTGCTGCCCGTGAAGAGTGTTTTTCTTGTCCACAGAGTAGGCGAATACGATCGCCCCGCTCCTTTGATCGATCATTTGCACGCTGGCGGCATTGTCAGAGTGGATTTGCTTCGTCATAAGCATTTTTGCCCATCCAGCCTTTTTCTCTTCCGACGTGCTCTTCAGGATGTACGTCGCCTGTTCTGCGCTCGCCACGGGAACCAGCGGCACATTTTTCTTTTGTAAGGCTGCAGCAAGGTAATTCTCAAAGCCCCCCTGGGGCTCGATGTAGACGGTCGCTCCTGTAACGATGCGGTTACCGACCAGCGCTGCCGCAGGCCCGGCTGCGTTCGGTGGTGCACCAGCGGTCGTTTCGTATGTTGCCGGAGTCACAGTAGGGACCGATTTTGCCTGAACACGGTCGGTCTTCGCGTCTGGTTTTGCCCCAACCACGTGGCAGGCCATTCCGTTCACTAGTGTTTCGTTCGGGGCCAAGACACTCCCAGAGTTGGACAGGTCGCGGCACTCCATTCGCACCTGGGTCGCCGACGACTGCTGCCCGAAAGTAGTAGTCGCAAAACAAGCCAAGACAACCAGAGCTGAGTAAGTTCTCACGGTTTTTCCTCTGATGGGAGCTTGAGCAGAGACTCGTGAGCCACAAATATTACTTTCGTACTTGTGTCAGCAAAGGATTACATGGTCTTAAGGGCAGGTTAGGCATCCCGGCGCTAAAGGCCACGCGCAATCGGAGCCTTGAGTCGACTTGTCCGGTAACCGACTCGTCGGGAAATTTGCTACGACTACTCCGCTAAGTGGCTCATCTGGGGCCCTTCCAGAATGGGAAGAGCATTGGGGTACGTTGCCGGTACTGCCTGTAGGCGTCCCCGAAGAAACCAATCAGGTCGTGTTCTTCAAACTGAATGGCCAACAGGATGTAACCCGTCGTCGCGATGGAAAATAGCAGGTGGCCCTGAGTCATCTTGGGCGTGGCCCAGAAGGCGACGAGGAAGCCGAGGTAGATCGGGTGGCGAACGCTCTGATAGAGCATTGGCGTCTTGAAACCAATCGGCTCATAGGGCTGACCGCGCAGGTAGAGGGTGACTTGTCGCAAGCCAAAAAGGTCAGCGTGACTCACCATCAGGGTACTTCCCAAAACCGTGAGCCAACCAAGACCGTAGAGACCGAGAAGTATCCAGTGACCAACGGTATTCTGGACGTTCCACACGACTCCTGTCATTGGCCGCCACTGCCAATAGAGCAGATCGAGGCACAGGCTGGCGAGCAGGACATACGTGCTCCGTTCAATGGGATGCGGAATAAGTTTCGTCCACGCACGCTTGAACCACTGGCGCGCCATGACGCTGTGCTGTATAGCGAAGAGGCCTAGCAAAACCGCATCGATGCCCAGGGCCTCGATGGAAAAACTCCCCGCACCGGAATCTATGGATTTGGGAACGAAGAAGTTACCGACAAAGCCGATGGCGTAGAGAAACGTCACGAAGAAAATCAGGTATGCGATGATGCCATAGAGGAATGCTGCGATCCTGCCCATGGTGTCTGCCTCCTCAGCCAGAGTCCTGTTTGCCCCTGAGACTTGCGTTCGCTTGTCGCTAAGAGCTTGGCCGTGAAAACCACCGCGGTAGGAATTTGCACGAATGTTATCTCCGCGCTATCCCGTAGTCAAGGCAGATGCGCTCGAAGGAAGATCAACCGGAAAACGGTCAAGTGTGAGGGTGACGCATGTCGAACGGCTGCACGGTGGTCTGGGGCATGGACCTAAAGTGGAAGTTCTCGTAGCATTGCCCGCATGAAAAAAGTGAAATCTGGCAATCGCGGTTCCGCGGCGAAAGGCAGCGGCGCTCCGAAAGACGTTGATGAATACCTTGCTGGCGTCCCGAAACCCGCCCGCGGCACCTTGAACAAGATTCGCGCGGCCATTCGGTCCGCTGCGCCACCGGAAGCTACCGAGGCCATCAGCTACGGAATGCCGACGTTCAAGTACAAAGGATCGCTGGTGTGGTTCGCCGCGTTTTCGAACCATTGCAGTTTGTTCCCTACTGCGTCCGTGATCGAGGCTTTCAAGAACGAACTTAAGGGCTTCTCCACATCCAAAGGGACCATCCACTTCCCCACGGACAAGCCACTGCCGACCGCACTTGTTAAGAAACTGGTGAAGGCGCGTGTCGCGCAGATCGAAAGCAAGAAACGGCGCTGACAGCTTGCCCTCGAAGACCCCGTTCATGACTTCGAAGAGCGTTGACTGCTTCCGTCATCATCTAAATGGACGCAACGCCTGGTTAACCCGGTTTTGCTCGAGCAGGTGTCGTGATAGCATCTCAGCCCTCGTGAGTGCTTGTTGTTCTTCTCGACGCGACTTCATAAGACTCACCGCGCTTGCAGGGTCGTCACTTCCATTTATGCGTAGTCTGGGATTGGGCTCTAGCTTGGCCCACGACCGGACACGCTGGTACCGCGACGCCAAATTTGGCATGTTCATCCACTGGGGACCATACTCGCTGGCCAGCGTGGAGGCCTCTTGGCCCATAATGACACCCACACCAGCGGGCATCAGCGAGGCGGAGTATCGCGAGTTGCCAAGGCGGTTTAATCCATCAAAGTTCGACCCGAATACTTTCATTGATTTGGCTCGGGCCGCAGGACAGCAATACATGGTGTTCACGACTAAACACCACGATGGTTTTTGCATGTTCGACTCTTCCTACACAGACTACAAGATTACGAATACTCCCTATGGGAAGGACGTTGTCAGGCAACTGGCTGACGCTTGCCAAGGAAGGGGTATGCCACTGGGGTTTTACTACTCCCCGCCCGATATGCACCACACAGCCTTTCGTGACACCACGAAGTTGGCGAAAGAAAATTGGAACGGGGAGCCCGCACGCCCCGAGTGGCCCATGTACCTCGAGTATATGCGGCTCCAGTTGACCGAGCTGCTGACGAAATACGGCCCGGTCGCTTTGATCTGGTTCGACGGTTTGCATCACCAGGAGAAATACGACGGCAATCGCTTCTTTGAGCTGATCCAGAAACTGCAGCCTGCCACTTTGGTGAACGATCGAATTGGCGTGCCGGGAGACTATCAAACTCCGGAGCAGTTCATCCCTAATGCGATCCCGACCAAGGGAGTGCGTTTTGCGGCGACCGATACCGGCGTTCGGCAAGAAATGAAGAGGGTAACCCCGCCGCCGGAAGATTTTCAGTTGTGGGAAACCTGCATGACCATAAACAAGACGTGGGCATATAACGCGAATGATCGTGAATATAAGTCGGCGGAGTTTCTCATTCGGAGCCTGGTGGAAGTCGCGAGCCGTGGCGGCAACTTCCTGCTGAACGTTGGACCTCAGCCCGATGGCTCGATCCAGCCGGAATTTCAACAGCGTCTCCGCGCCATCGGCGATTGGCTCGCGGTTAACGGCGAATCCATATACGGGACGACGTACGGACCAGTGCAAAACATGAAATCTGTTCGAACCACAGCGAAACGCGGGAGACTCTTCCTCCACATCTTCGATTGGCCGTCGTCGCCATTGGAGATATCTGGGCTGGACACGAAGGTGATGTCGGCGCACATGCTCGCAGGAGGGCAATCATTGAAATTTCGACAGACAGAACGTCGGCTACAGATTGACCTGCCCCAGCAACCGCCCGACCCGAACGTGAACGTCATTGCCGTCAGAACTCTTTAAGAGGACGCTCGCAATCTTTCGCCAATACCCGACGCAATGCGCGGCATCGTTGCATGTGAGCGACACGGTGGTCGTTGGATAAAGACCAGCTACGACTGCTAATACCCTGAAGGGTAAAGTCAATGCAATCGGCCTCCTCACGGTTAGCGTCAGGGACCTGGAGAGATCAATGAGCATCAATGAGCATCAATGGGCGCGGTGAGATCACCTCTAGAGTGAGCCGCGGAACGCCTGAGGCTGGGTTGATTGCTCGCCTACGCGTAGCGGCGCTGATCGCGGTTCTGGCGGGGGCCGGGGGCTCGGTCGGTTTAATGCTGTATGTAGGCCGTCATAATGATTCCCGGCTCCTGCTGGTACTTTTCGCGATCTGGGTGCTCTCCCCGTTTATGGCCCTGCTATTCGCCCACGTGGTTTCGAAGCGTTGGTCGGTTCTTACCCGAGCGACGCTCTATGGCGTGATGCTGGTTCTCACGTTCGGCTCTTTGGCCATCTACGGAGATGTTGCCTTGGGGCCCCCGAGGGCGAAGACCGCTTTCGTATTCGTTGTTGTTCCCCCAGCATCATGGCTGCTTATCGCAATAGTTGCCCCGATAGCCGCGCTAATATCTGGCAAGCTGTCACGCCGAGCTGACGGTGCCTAACCCGGCATTGCAACGGACGCGTGCGGGTGCGCCGCTGAACGCCAACCGTTAGCCCGCACTCGTCCAATTCCGTCTCAAGCATGCACTTCACTCCGGATCCCCTTGACAAGAATTCGTATATACTTTACAGTGTAAAGTAGTTTGTAATGTCGGGCTCCGCGGAGGCTCTGATGAACGTCTCACCCATGGCGCAGCCGAGTACCTCCCTTCCAATGGCAATGCCTCTCGCCGCTTTTGTCTTGGTGGTAGCCGATGTCTGAAACGCGGCTGGTCCGTCGGATATTCAAAGGCTTCGCGGTATTGGCGATGTTGGGTGTCCTCGGGGTGGCGGCGTTGTTGGGGTCGCTCTGGCTGGAGTACCGGACCGAGGTCACGTTGCCGACACCCACGGGACCATTCGCGGTCGGCCGCGCGCTGTACGATTGGGCCAACGATGAGACGCTGGACACGCTGGCGCCCGTGCCAGGAACCAAACGCGAACTCCTTGTCTGGATCTGGTACCCGGCGGCGGCTGGGCAATCACCTGCGATGATGGACGACTACCTGCCCGCCCCGTCGCGAACGGTGGTCGAACGCGATCGCGGCCCGCTGCTCGGCAAGTTTTTGACGCGAGATCTGTCGAAAGTGAATGCGCACAGTATTCGTAACTCCGACGTGTCACCCCAGCAGCGATCGTACCCTGTGGTGATCATCAGGGCGGGGGCTTCTCTCGAAGTGTGGAATTACTCGACACTCGCCGAGGATCTGGCTAGTCACGGTTACGTCGTCGTGGGCTTCGATGCGCCTTACCGCACCTTTACCGTTGTTTTCCCTGACGGCCGGGTGATGAGACGGATTCCGGAAAACAACCCGGAACTCTGCCTTGAGAAAACGGGCCAGGAGCGGGATCGTTGTGCGACCAAGCTGCTGACTGCGTGGACTGCGGACATCGCGTTCGTACTTGATCGGTTGGAGCGGTTGAACACCTCAGACGCGTCCGGCAAGTTCAAGGGACGCCTCGACATGACGCGCGTAGGAGTATTCGGCCACTCCTTTGGTGGGGCCGCAGCCGCACTGTTTTGCCATGAAGATTCCAGGTGCAAGGCAGGCATCGATGTGGACGGCGCTCCACACGGCAGCGTCATTCAGGCAGGCCTTCATCGGCCATTCATGTTCCTTCTGAGCGACCACGGTCGCGAGTCCGACCCGGAAAGCCGCCAGATCATGGCCAACATTCAATCGGTTTACGATCGTCTGCCTCTGGATGGACGGCTACGCATCGAGATCCGTGGCGCGAACCATTTCCTCTTCAGTGACGACGGAGCTCTCTTGAAGAGCCATATCGTGCTGCGGACGCTCCGTATGTTAGGAATTGTCGGTATAGACGGACGTCGCCAGCTTGCCGTTACGACGTACTGCGTGTACAGCTTTTTCGACGCGTACCTCAAGGGGACAAGCGTTTCGCGGCTCAACATTTCCTCTCCGCTTTACCCCGAGATCCAAGTTCTCGAGTGACGCACCTCGGGTCGGCGATTGTGCCGGGATCACGGGCAACTCGGAAATAATCCACATTCCTGCCTAACGCGCTCCGGAGAACTGGAATCGTCCGAGAGAGTGACTCGCCAGATGTCCGGTAATCCGACTTATCGTCCACTGGCATGCTCGTTTCCTATTGACACTCTATACGTAGATCATTATTATCCCTATAGAGAGCCGATAGGAGGCATAAATTGAGCCCTGAACCGACAACACTTTTGCAAGGGACTTTGGACCTGCTGATCTTGAAATCCCTTATCGCCGGCGAGATGCACGGATTGGGAGTCTCGCGCAGGGTCCAGCAGATCACAGGCGGCACTTTTGTTGTTAAGCCAGGTTCGCTCTTTCCCGCCCTACACCGAATGGCGGAGGAAGGTTGGATTTCCTCATTTTGGGGAGACTCGGAAAACAATCGTCGCGCGAAATACTATCGCTTGACCAAAGCTGGGATGAAGCAACTTGAAGTCGAAACCAAGCGATGGGGCCGCGTTTCCTGGGCGATCGCGCAAGCATTGGACGCGTCGTAACGAGGTGCCTGGCATGCCGCTCTTTGTTAAAGTCCGAAGTTTCCTGAGAAATCTCTTTTTATCTCCGCGTGTGGAAGTAGACCTGGACGAGGAGGTTCATTCCCACCTCGAAATGATGATAGAGGAAAACATTCGTGCGGGCATGTCGCCGAAGGAAGCGCAACGCGCGGCACGCATGGAACTTGGCGGCATCGAACAGGTGAAAGAACAGGTTCGCGAAGAACGGCTTGGCAACTGGCTCCACTCCGTGATCTCCGATTGCCGCTACGGTCTCCGCCAGCTCCGGAAAAGCCCCGGCGCCACCGCCGTCATGGTCTTCACGCTCGCGCTGGCCATCGGCGCGACCACGGCAATCTTCAGCGTTGTATACGGCGTGTTGCTGCGCCCGCTGCCGTACACCGATTCGGGCCGCATCATGGCCGTCTTCGAGGTCACCTCGACGGGCCGGTGGTCACGCCTTGCGGACCCGAACTTCGACGATTTTCGCGACCAAAGCCGCGGCTTCCAGGCGATTGCCAAGTACACTGACAACATCGCGTCCGTTTCGGGTGCTTCGCAGCCGACGCGCACGACGGTCGCAGGCGTCTCCCCCGACTTTCTCAAGGTCTTCGGAGTTCAGCCGATCCTCGGGCGGGATTTCAGCGCCAGCGACGCGAAAAAAGGGGCTGGCCCCACCGTTCTTATCAGCTATGGATACTGGAGGCAGCATCTCGGATCGCCGCGGGACCTCTCGCAATCGCACCTGAAGATTGATAGCGCGGTCTTCTCCGTTATCGGCGTGCTCCCGGCCGGATTCCGTTTCCCAGCAGACGTGGATCTCTGGCTGCCGGCCGATTTGGACGGCGAAAACCCAAGCAGGACGTCGCATAACTACTACGCGGCCGGGCGCCTCCGCGACGGTGTCACTGTCGAGCAAGCGAATCGAGACATCAGCGCGATAGCCCGGCGCATTCACGACACATCGAGCGAGCAAGGCGAGTATCTCCTCAAAGATGGAATTGTCGTCCCGCTACAGGACTCGATGACGCGCAATGCTCGTTCGCCGCTGCTGGTCCTGCTCGGCGCGGTTGGATTTCTACTGCTGGTGGCGTGCGCGAATGTGGCGAATTTGCTGCTGGCACAAGCGTCGGTGAGAGAGCGCGAACTCGTCATTCGCAGCGCGCTCGGTGCGGCGCGCGGACGGCTGATCCGTCAATTCCTTACCGAAGTATTCCTGCTTTCGCTGGTCGGAGGCGGCCTTGGCGTACTGGGAGCGCTCGCGGGCGTGGCGGGATTAGTTGCGCTGGCGCCGGCAAATCTGCCGCGGCTGGACAGCGTCTCGATCAGTATTCCAGTACTTGTGTTCGCCTTCCTCCTTTCCACCGCGGTCGCCGCCGGCCTCGGAGCGTTCACCGCCGCACGCGCGACTTCCGGGGACCTGCGCAAGGGCCTTGTGGAAGGCGGGCGTGGACAGGCGGGTTCGCAAGGCAGCCAGCGCGTTGGCCGGGTAATCGTGGCGGCGCAGATCGCGATCACCTTGGTTCTCGTGGTCGGAGCGGGATTGCTCGGGCGCAGCCTGATGAAAGTGCTCGAAGTGGATCCCGGGTTCCGCGTGGACAAAATTGTCACCATGGACGTCTCGCTTCCATGGTTGGACGATCCCAAGGCAAAGGCAGGTCAGGCGATTTTCTTTTCAAGCCTGATCGATCGCCTCAAACAATTCCCGAGCGTGCGCCAGGTTGGCGCGACTAGCGGCCTGCCGATGGATGGCGGCCTTCCCGACGGAATGTTTCTACTGATGACGCAGAATGAGATCCCCAAGACAATGGATGGTTTTGGTGCGCTGTTCCAGCAAAAAGAACGCATTGGCAATGCGGATTTCTGCGTCGCCACGGACGGATACTTCCAGGTTCTCGGAATTCCGCTGATTCGAGGGCGAATCTTCGACGAGCGCGACGGCGCGAATTCTCCGCACGTTGCCGTGATCAGCGAATCGCTTGCGCGTGACCGGTGGCCAAATCAGGACCCGATCGGCCACACGATTGAGTTTGGAAACATGGATGGCGACTTGCGTTTGCTGAACATCGTCGGGATCGTGGGCGACACTCACGAATATGGCCTCGATGCGCCGCCGCGTCCGACCGTTTACGTGAATTTGTTCCAGCGGCCGCGCGCGGCGATCACCGTAACCATGCTGAGCGATGCTGACACTCGCTTGGTCACATCCGCAGCGCGAGGAATCCTGCAGGACCTCAACCCGGAGATTCCGGCGAGGTTCCGGACGTTTTCGCAAGTCTATTCCGCTTCGCTGGGCTCCCGGAGATTCAACGTCATTCTCATCGGATTCTTCGGAATCGTCGCGCTGCTTCTCGCTACGGCAGGCGTGTTTGGCGTGATGGCCTATTCCGTCAGCCGCCGCACGCGGGAGATTGGCGTGCGTGTCGCTCTCGGGGCGGCCTCCGGCGACGTTCTGAGGATGATCCTGAGCCAGGGATTACGCACTATTTTGATCGGTGTGGCGATTGGGATTGCCGGTTCGCTGGCACTGACACGCACCGTTGAGTCGCTGCTTTTTGGCGTCACTGCCACCGATCCGCTGACTTTCGGCGGAGTGACGCTTCTCCTCGTCGGGGCAGCGCTCCTGGCTTGCTTCATACCGGCGCGCCGGGCCACGAAAGTAGACCCGATGGTTGCGTTGCGTTACGAATAGGATTTGGTTTCTCGTCGTTCGATTGTTGAGGTGTTCACCATGCCCCTCCTTGTGAAAGCTCGAAGTTTCCTGCGAAATCTCTTTTTATCTCGGCGTGTGGAGGTAGGCCTCGACCAGGAGGTTCATTCCCACCTCGAAATGCTGATAGCGGAAAACATTCGCAAGGGCATGCCCCCGCACGAAGCGCAACGCGCCACGCGCATCGAACTTGGCGGAGTCGAGCAAGTCAAGGAGCAAGTACGCGATTCGCGGACCGGCGCCTTTCTCGATTCCCTGTTGCAGGACCTGCGTTTCACCCAACGCCAGCTACGCCGTTCTCCCGGCTTTGCCCTCACTGCCGTCCTTATCCTGGCGCTCGGCATCGCCGCCAATGTCATCGTTTTCGGCGTCCTGCAGGCATTAGTCCTGCGGCAACTGGATGTGCCACATGCAGACCGGATGATGACGCTTCAGCCCAAATACGGTGCCCCCTTTCTTTCGTATCCGGAAATGCGCGATGTGCGCGATGACAATACGGCACACCCCAACGATAAGGGCTTCAGCCCCTAGGTCTATAGGTGGCGGCGACCTACAGCCCCGTGAGCCAGACTTCCAGATCTTTTTCAACTGCGCAAATCGCTCGACATTTCATTTCGCCGAGCCCGATACGAAGATGATCAGGCGGCAGAGCCTGCAGACACAACCAAGGCCGGTCAATTGTCTGACCTGTTGAATATTCAAAGTCTGGTTGCATCTCCACAAAAATCTCAACGCTTAGTCGCGTCGCGCGATTCTCACCTACACGTCGTCTGAACGCCACCTTCGCCTCATCGCTGGACCATGCGAATTCCCTAAGAAAGGGCACACACGCTATAAGCATTTCAGCTTTGCGCACTCCAAAGGTCCACTGACTGTCCCATGTGTGAATTGGTCCGCCGTTCTTGAGTACCTCTACCACCGAATTGCCATGCCAGTATCCTGCCTTCAACTAAAATTTGGGATTCTGATCGCTGCCTAGCATTGTTCCTTGACAATGGGAGCAATACTCTTTCAGCATGCTCGGATATTTCGGACATCGCTCTTCAATAACCATGTCTCACGCTCTTTGACGGTCACGTTAGGAACCTGCGATCTCAGTCGAGGCTTCCCCCGCGTCCAGAACAAAGCCGCCACCTTCATCAATTCCGCCAATGATCGACATGATTTGACACTACGCCTCGGAGTAGCAACATTCCCAACCCCAAGCGCATGCCGTTGTTGGCGAGCCCAATCAAACATCACCTCGACAGCGAAGATGAACGACTGCAGTTCCCCTGGTTTCAGCGCTCTTATCGTGCCGGAAGTTTTGTCTTCCACGAGACAGCGACCTTCGTGAGCCGCTTTGTTACGAAAGCCATAAAGCTGCTGAACCAAAACCAGGAAAAGATCCGTTACCCAACACACCCGAGGAATTCGCCAACGCCGTCCTCAACCGCAAACCCAACTAACCACATGCGCGCACTAAATTGGCGGACGCAATCACCTGCCGGACAACCAAAAGTAGCGGGTAGCGGATTGCGCAATGCTTCCTCGCAGGCTGTCTTGACGCCGGTGCGGACGTTCGCTAGCGTCAAAGAGCGGAGTGCCTCCCCACTTCAGCAGCGGCGGCCCTGCGGACTACACAACGGGAGAACCCATTGCCCAACGCAATCATCACGTTGACGACGGATTACGGAACGAACGACCACCTGGTCGGCACCCTCAAGGGCGTTATCCTGAAGATTAATCCGGAAGCAACGATTGTCGACATCACGCACAACGTGACGCCTTTCGATTTGCTGGACGCGGCTCTGGCAATCGGCTCCGCGTATTCCTATTTTCCGCCGCGCACAATTCACATAGTGGTGGTCGACCCGGGAGTGGGCACGGAGCGGCGACCCTTGCTGGTAACCGCCGAAAATCAGTATTTCGTTGCTCCGGACAACGGCGTACTTTCCGTGATTTATGAACGCGAGCAGAATGTCGTAGCTCGGCACGTAACCGCGGAGCACTACTATTTGCAGCCGGTCAGCAAAACATTTCATGGGCGTGACGTATTTGCGCCGGTTGCCGCGTGGCTTTCCAAGGGATGGCAGACCGCAAGCATGGGCGAGGAAATCACGGACTACAAGAAATTCGCCCTGCCGAAACCGAAAGCATCCGACGGAGTTGCAAAAGGCATTGTGATGCGCGTGGACACCTTCGGAAACCTGATTACAAATTTTCGCGTGGAGGATCTGCCGGAAAGCGCGCTGGCAAACGGCGAAATAAAATTCCAGGTGGGAAATCAAACCGTATCGCGCATGGTCCCGACCTTTGCGAGCGGCAATGCGGGTGAGCCAGTGGCTTACGTAGGCTCAGCCGGATACGTCGAGATCGCGGTAAATAAGGGAAATGCTTCCCGCACGCTGAGCATCGGCCGCGGCACTCCCGTTGTGCTTGAAGGCAAATAGCTTCAACGCGTGAGCTCGAGCGCCGCCATTTGCGCGCGCGCGCGCGGGTCGAGCCAATCGCGCCACGCGTCGCCAAGCAAGTTGAAAGCAAGAACGGCGACCATCACGGCGAGCGCCGGAAAAATCACCATATGCGGTGCGTCGAAAAGATGGCTGCGTGCGTCATTCAGCATGGAACCCCAGCTCGGCACGGGAGCTAGCACGCCGAGTCCGAGAAAACTCAAGGTCGATTCGGCGAGAATGGCGCCCGCCATTCCAATCGTGGCTTGAATCAAGACTGGCTGCAAAATATTTGGTAGCAGATGTCTCGCGAGAATGCGACGGTGCGAAGCACCCAAAGAGCGCGCTGCTAGAATAAATTCAAGTTCCTTCACTTTTAGAACTTGCGCGCGAGCCAGCCGCGCGTAGCCCGCCCACCCAGTGATGACCAGCGCCAGAATAACTTTTCCGATGCCGGGCCCGAAAAACGCCGCAAAGGCAATCGCCAGCAGAATTCCCGGAAATGACAGAAATGCGTTGATGAGCAAGAGATTCACAAAGCGATCAAACCATCCGCCCGCATAACCCGCCAGCATTCCAATCACGAGTCCTGTAAGCCCGCATCCACACACAACGGAAATTGCAACAAGAAGCGAAACGCGCGCACCATAAAGCGTGCGAGCGAAAGTGTCGCGGCCCAACTCGTCGGTGCCAAACCAGTGCGCGCGCGAGGGAGCTTCGAGGCGCGCTGGCAAATTCTGCGCCGTGGGGTTCGAACGAGCAATCCACGGCGCGAGGAGAGCCCCAAGTATCAGCAACATTGCAAAGGTCGAGCCGAGGCGTGCGAGGATACTTTGGCGCAGGAACCGGCGCAAAGGTAAGAAGCGGCCTCCTCCCTCCGCTCGGGGTGACGTTGGCGATCCGTTGGCCGCGGACGGCGACGCGTTCGAACCAGGCGCCGTAACCATGCTCATGCGAGCCGCACCCGCGGATCGATTACGGCGTACAGAATATCGGTGAGGAGATTTACCAGGACGTAGGAGACGGCGATTACGAGGATGCAACCTTGCAGCAGGGGGTAGTCGCGTGCGGAGATGGCTTGCACCGTCAGGCGGCCGATTCCCGGCCAAGAGAAAATTGTTTCAGTCACTATGGTGCCGGCGAGCAGCGTGCCGAATTGCAAACCCAGGATGGTGGTGATGGGGATGAGCGCGTTTCGAAAGGCGTGGCGAAACAAAACTGCGCTCATGGGGAGGCCTTTGGCGCGAGCCGTTCGAACGTAGTCGCTCGAGAGTTCTTCGAGCATCGAGCCACGAACCATACGCGTGAGAATGGCAGCGAGGGCGGCGCCGAGCGTCGCCGCGGGCAAAATGTAGTAGCTGGGGCCGCCGCGTCCCGACACTGGCAGCAAACCGAGGTAGATAGAGAAGAAAAGAATAAGCACAGGACCAAGCGCGAAATTGGGAAAGGCAAGGCCAAAGAGCGTAAACAGCGAGACGGCGCGATCGACGGCGTGTCCGCGGCGATACGCGGCTAGCACACCCGCGGGAATGGCGATGGCAGCACATACCAGCAGGGCGCAGAAGGCGAGCTGGAGCGTGGCGGGATAGCGCTCGAAAATGATACGGCGCACGGGCGCCTGGAACTTGAAGGATTGCCCAAGGTCACCGCGAAAGAGTTGCTTCAAATAGTGGCCGTACTGAACGAGGAGTGGTTGATCGAGGTTCAAAGCGTGGCGTAGCTGGGTGATTTCTCCGGGCGCGGCGCCTTCGCCGAGCATCTGCTCGACAGGATCGCCCGGAACAATGTGAATCATCAAGAAAACCAAGGTGAGGACGAGCCAGAGCGCCGGGAGAGTTAGAAGAAAGCGCTGCAGCAGGCGGCGCACCATCAGCGAGTGCCCGCCGGGCGGTTGGATGATGAAGATTTTGCGGCTTTAACAGATTGGGGTTCGTCCGACGCAGGCGCCGCCGCTCCCTCAGCAGAACGATCGCCCGCTGCGGGGCGGGCGCGCTGGACTTTTACACGGGCCACGCGCTTACCGTCCATCTCGACCACCGTGAAGCGATAGTTTCCGTACTCAAAGCTTTCGCCCCCACGCGGAATGAAACCGAGTTGATCGAGCGCGAAGCCTCCGACCGTGGCGTAAGCGGGATCCTCAGGAAGCGTGATGTTGTATTGAGTGTCGAGATCGCGCACATTCAACGCAGCGTCGAAAATGATGGCTCCATCGGCGAGAGTAAGGGGCCGCTCGACGACGTCGAATTCGTCGTGAATTTCTCCGACGACTTGCTCCAGGATGTCCTCCAAGGTCACGAGTCCGAGAACGCTGCCGAATTCATCAACGACGATGGCCAAGCCGACGTGATGGCTGCGCAACTCTAAAAGCAGCTCGCTCGCGGGTTTTGTCTCCGGGACGATGAGCACCTCGCGCAGCACGCGGCGCAGATCGAACGGCGATGTTGAGAGATTTTCTTCCAGGCGTCGCTCGCGATCAAGAAGAACCCACAGCATGTCCTTGATATGCACGAAGCCTAGAATCTGATCCTCGGTGCCGCGATAAACGGGGATGCGGGAACGCTGCGTGGTGGCGAAAGCGCGAAGGACTTCGTCGAGCGTGGATTCGACGGAGAGCGTGTGCATGTCCGGCCGCGGAATCATGATTTCGCGAACCTGCACCTGGCCGAGCTCGATGGCGCTGACGATGAATTTTTCTTCGCCGGGAGCGAGCAGTCCACGCTCGCGAGCTTGCTGAATCTGAATTTGCAGCTCTTCCGTGGAATGCGCGCCCCCGGGAACTTGCGGCTCGGAGACGCCAAGAGCGTTGACGATGGCGCCGGAGATGCCCTCCAGAAGGTCAATCGCCCAGCGAAACGTTTTCAGAAACCACGAAAAGGGCCTCGCAATCAGCAGCGCGACACGCTCGGCGCGCGCCAGGCTGACGGTCTTGGGCACGAGTTCGCCGATGACCACGTGCAAAGCGCTGAGCATGGCAAAGGCGATAGCTAAGGCGGCGGCGTGCACCAGGAGCGTGACGCGCGAATCAGCAGTCGCTGGCATCAGAGAGCGGATTATGGCCGCAAAGGTCGATTCACCGAGAGCACCGAGGGCTAGGCTGGTCAGCGTGATGCCGAGCTGCACGGCGGAAACGACACGGTGCAAATCCCCCAAGAGGCTCTCGACGACGCGGGCGCGGGCGTCGCCTTTGCGGACGAGTTGGCGCACTCGCGACAGGCGCACGGCTACGATGGAGAATTCAGCCGCAGCAAAGAAGCCGTTGAGCGCGACGAGCGCGAGGACCCCGATTAGACGAACGGCGAACATGCGTCGTGTAGGTTGCCCCTGAAGTCATTGTAGCAGCACGTCAAGCGGCTGGTGGATGACTCGACCGCTGTGCGTGCGGTTGTGAGCGCGAGGACAGAGGAGACTTGCCGACAGGTCTTACTCGCGGCTTCAGCAAATCGAGTCCGACAATAACTTCCGGGTTGTCGACCATCCAGGAGTTGGCCGGTTCGGCGGAGAGGAGTAACGCGTGGAGTGTGGCGGAAGGAGTACGCAGCGTCCCGCCAACGCTCCAGATTGTCGTCGGATGGAGGCTTCTGCGGTATTATCGTTCCCTTCGTAAAGCCGGTTTCGGAACCCAGCTCTAACGCAGGAAGGGTCGGGTTCCATTCAACCCCCTTCTCCGGTTTCCGGAGGTTTTTTGAGTTCATCACAAATTCAATCGGGCGCATCAGGGTCGTCAGTGAAACGAGCGGACCCTTGCGCTACCACCTTCGGCAGCCTTCTTGCGTGCACAAGATGTCGGCACCTGCCTTCTGTGCGGAGGCTGCTGTTGTCCCTTTTATATCTGAGCTTGTTGGCCGGCGTGGTCACGAATGCAAGCGGGGACGATCGCCGACTCGGACAGGGCGCAGTCCCCCAAGCGAGCGTGGAGTCTCGACAGATTCGGCTGCCCATCATCGATGGGGCCAACATCCGCTTCGCGCGCTTCTACACCATGGAAGGGCCTTCGAAATCCAACGCTGGACCCTTTGTGCAGGATGATCAAGGCTTTGTGTGGTTTGGCACCCCATACGGTTTGAACCGCTTCGACGGTTACAACTTCAAGGTTTTCACCCACGACCCGGGAAATCCCAAGAGCATTAGCGGGTCGTCCATCACTGCGCTATTCAAGGACCATAACGGCTCGCTTTGGGTCGGATGCAATCAATTCCTCAACAAGTTCGATAGCAAAACAGAAGCGTTCACTCGATATCGAGTTTCCTACGTGTTCCACATCAGTCAGGACGTTGTCGGCACACTGTGGTTATCTACTCCTACCGGCTTGTATGCGCTGGATCCGGCGAATGGAGATATCCGGCGGTATTTCCACGATCAAAACGATCCGGCGAGCCTCGAGAGCAATGACGTTAAGTCCAGTGGTGAAGACCGAGACGGCGGATTCTGGGTTGCCACCAGCGAGGGCCTCGATTCATTCGATCGAAGAACTGGCAAAGTTACGCTGCATATACCTCTGTATGAACCTTCGTACCCATTCTCTTTCTACGAAGATCGCTTCGGAGTGTTCTGGATCTATCATGTTTCTGGCAATCCATTGTCCGTATTTGACCGGAAGACGCACACACTAACTCACTTTTCATTTCAGCAAGAGAATTCGCCTGGCTTGGCTTTGACGGGCATCACGGGAATGTTAGAAGACCAAAACGGAGCCCTATGGCTGTCATCCAACGGTGCGGGCCTGCTTAAATTTGACCGGGAACATCGGCGATTCATTCGCTATCGCAATAGCCTTGCCGATCCTGAGAGCCTGGCCCAAAACAGCGTCCGTGGAGTGTTCGCAGATCAGGAGGGGATCATTTGGGCTAGTCTGGGCGGCTTCGGACTTACGCGTTTTACCTCCAGGCCCCTGCCATTCCAGCGATATCGCCACGATTTCGGCAATCCGGCCAGCCGGGATGAACCTTTTGTTGGGGCGATTCACGAGGACCGGCAGGGGATCCTGTGGATCGGCACCCACGAAGCGCTTAATCGAATCGATCGCAAAGCAGAGCGATACGATGCCTTTAGCCTCACCGCCGCAGGAGAGGGATCCGATGTAATCACAATTTGCGAGGATCGCTCCGGCTACCTCTGGGTGGGCACCTATAGCCATGGACTTTTCCGCTTCGACCCGCGAACAGCGCTTTTCAAAAGGTTCCAACACAATCCGCGGGATCCGCACAGCCTGAGCAATAACATCGTCCCCCGCCTTCTCGTTGATCACAATGGTACGCTCTGGGCAGCCACTAATGATGGTTTGGATCGTTTCGAGGCGGCAACGGGTACGTTTACAGCTTACAGAGCCGGGTTGGAAGGCGTGCACCCGGATTATTTGGAATTGGTTGAGGACCGGAAAGGAATACTGTGGCTCGGTACGGAATCCTCCGGTCTGCTGCGTTTCGACCCAGAGACGGGCCAGTTTACGATTTATCAACACGACATAGAGCGTCCGGGAACATTAAGCGACGCCCGCGTGAACTCGGTCCATTTCAACAGCTCGGGCACTATGTGGATAGGTACTCAGGAAGGCCTCAATAGATTCGACGTAACAGCTGGCACATTCACCACTTATTCGCAGCGGGAAGGCCTACCGGGCAACGTCGTGGGCTGCGTTCTGGAAGATGGTCGTGGCGACCTGTGGATGAGCACTGACAATGGTGTGGCAAGACTCGATCCGCAAGCAGAGACATTCCGGACTTACTCGACAGCGGACGGACTCCCGGGTTCCGACTTGACCGGCTGGGGCGCCTGCTTCAAGAGTGCAAGCGGCGAAATGTTTTTCGGGGGATTCGGTGGCGCAACCGCGTTCTTCCCCGACAAAGTAAAGGATAGTTCGTACGTCCCCCCTATCGCTCTGACAGACTTCAGACTGTTCGGGACGTCGGTGGTGCCCGGGGTCGACTCGCCCTTAAGAATAGCGATCAATCACACAAATACTATTAGGCTTTCCCATAAGCAGAATAGCTTCTCGATCGGATACTCCGCATTGAGCTATTTAAACCCGCCAACAAATCGCTATCGGTACATGCTGCAAGGGCTGGATCAAGAGTGGAATGAGGTCGGACGCGATCAACGGTTCGCCACATATACAACGCTGCCAGCGGGTGAGTACACCTTTCGCGTGGAGGGCGCAACGAGCCGAGGTCCCTGGGACGAACCGGGTGCCGCTCTCCGCATTGAAATTCTGCCTGCCTGGTGGAACAGTTGGTGGTTCAGACTCACTTACATTGCCACGCTTCTTCTGGTGGCGGCAGCCATTTACATTTACCGCAGACGCCAGCAAAAGCGGGAGGAGGAGCGTAGCGAGAGATTACGCCAGGCACAAGCGGATCTGGCGCACATAAACCGGGTGAGCACGATGGGAGAGCTGACCGCCTCGCTGGCACACGAAATCAAGCAGCCGATTGCCGCGGCGGTCACCAACGCCAAGACCTGCTTGCGGTGGCTTGGACGCGATCAGCCCGATCTGCCAGAGGCACGCGAAGCAGCCTCGAGAATCATCAAAGACGTAACCCGCGCGTCTGACATCATCAGCCGGATCCACTTGCTTTTCAAGAAGGGGCCTCCGCAACGTGAGTCACTGGATGTGAATGAACTCATTCAAGAAATGATCGCCTTACTGCGCAGCGAGGCGAGCCGGCATTCAATTTTAATTCGCAACGAAGTTGCCAACGATCTTCCCAACATCATGGCGGACCGCGTGCAACTGCAGCAGGTTTTCATGAACCTCATGCTCAACGGCATCGATGCCATGAAGGGAATGACGGCCGGAGGTGAGCTTACCATCAGGTCGGAAACCTGCGATGCTCAACTGCTGATCTCGGTCAGTGATACCGGTAGGGGATTTCCTCCGGAGCAAGCGGAACAGATCTTCAATGCATTCTTTACGACGAAAGATAACGGGACTGGTATGGGGCTGCCCATCAGCCGTTCGATCATCGAGTCCCACGGCGGGCGCTTGTGGGCCACCTGCGCTCCCGGGCGCGGTGCAACCTTTCAGTTCACCTTGCCCGCTACGGTCGCGCCCCATGTGTAGACCTCCCCAGACTGCTTTCGCGTGGTAGCGAACCCTTCGTTCTGAGAACCATCCGAACCTGCCGCCCCATTGCGGAAATGGCAATTCTGTAGCGCCGCCGCTGATATTGGACGAGTCACGGGCTATTCGGAAATAACCCACTTGGACGTGTAACGTGGTAAGCGAAAACTTACCCATTACTGCGCGGTTAATTTTGGGGGCGCGAGCCTTCTGCTACCAGCCTGAGCGGTATTGGCGGGTGAGGTAGTCGTTGGCGCCGATGGCGTTGATGACACGCATGTTGTCGGCGTCGTAGTGAATTTTGGTTCCGGCGCGGAGGGCGACCACTCCGAGGAGCATGACCTCCGTCAGACGCGCGGCATACTCAAAAGGGCAGGACGCTGCGGTCTTGCCCTTAGCGGCATCGACCCAGTTTAGTTCGTGGTGTTCTCCCAGAATGCGCGGGAGTTTTTGCGGCGGCTTGCCGAAGGAATCGTGCAGGGACTTGGGCAAAAGGCGAGGATTCAGACCGTAGGTGTCGTGAAGGAGCTTGCCTTTACTGCCGACGAGCAATGCGCCGCCCCCTTTGTTCAATTGCTCTTCGCCGAGCTCGTCGGGGCGCTTGGGAAGCAAACCTCCGTCGTACCAGGTGAGCTTGACAGGCGGCATTTTGCCGCGCGCCGGAAATTCGTAGAAGGTGAGCGTGGCGTTGGGATACGAAGCGCCGTTGAACGGTGTCGAGATAGTCTCGATGGTGGTCGGCAAGCCGAGATTAAGCGCCCAAAAGGAGTGATCGATTAGATGAGCGCCCATGTCGCCAATCGCGCCGACGCCCCAATCCGTCCAGCCGCGCCAGTTGAAGGGATGGTAGATGGGGTGATAGTCCACCTGCGGCGCGACACCGAGAAACAGGTTCCAGTCGAGGCCTTCGGGCGCCGGATAGTTGCCAGCCAGTGCCGCAGCAAGGCGCGTGTTCACGCCGGTGCCGTTCCAGCGCAGGGTGTCGGCAGGAACCTTTAGCGGCTCGGGGCGCGGGACGCCCTGCGGCCAGAAGCCGAGCGGACGATTGGTCCAGATGTGGACCTCGCGAACATCTCCGATAGCGCCAGCCCAGACGTATTCGACCGCGGTGCGCGCTTCGTTAAAGGAGTGGCCTTGATTGCCCATTTGCGTGGCGACCTTCGTTTCCTTGGCGCGGCGTGCGAGGCGGCGCGCTTCGTCGACGGACCAGGCCAGCGGCTTCTGCACGTACACGTGCTTGCCGAGATCCATGGCGGCGAGCGCGATGGTTGCATGCATGTGGTCGGGAGTCGCCACGACGACGGCGTCCATGTCTTTTTGCTGCTCGAGCATCTGGCGATAGTCTTTGTATCGCTTAGCTTTCGGCACGTGCTCGGTCTTGAGCTTGATCATGTCCGCGAGCTGGGCCTTGGCCTTCTCGCGATCGAACTCAGCAACCGGCTGACCGGGCGCGGGCTCGGCGGGCGGAGCCTCGATGCGGGCGCGCAGCTTCTCGATATCTGTGTCGAGTCGATCCAGAGATTTTCCCGCATAGCCCCAGTCGACATCGCATAGGGCGACGATATTTTGCGAGGCGAGATTGGTGAGATTGGCGCGACCCATGCCGCCGACGCCGACGCCGGCGATGTTAAGCATGTCGCTGGGCGGCACGAAGCCCCGGCCAAGAACGTGGCGCGGCACAATTGTCAGCGCAGCGGCGGTAGCAGCGGCCTGCGAAAGAAATTTTCGGCGCGGAATCGGGTTGTTTTCCGTCATGAGCAGCTCCCTTGCGGCGAAGAGAGTAACACGAGGCGCGGTAAAAACCGCAGCGGCCGAGCCGAGACAAATACGTTCGCGCTCCGCGGATTCGTTACTTCGCTTTCCGAAAGAGCTTCGGCGTGACGAGCCACACGAGCTGGCCATTCGGCGGCGACACGCGCTTCAGCTCGACAAAGGCTACTCCGGCTTTCTTCATCGAAGTAATGTGGCGCTGCGCGCCAACAGTCGCGGCCAGCAGCCCATCCACGTGCGGCGCGTGACCAAAACAAAATACCGACGATGCGTTTTTCGCGCGCGCGAGTTCGCGCAAGAAAGCGGCGGGTTCGGCGCCTGGAAGCAGGCTCTCACTCTGCCGTATTTTTTGCTCCGGATAGTCAAGCGCGCCGGCGAAAATGACGGCGGTCTGCATCGCGCGAACGTACGGGCTGCTGACCACCAGGTCCGCGTGCACTCCCAGAGCCGCAATGCCCTTGGCCACTTGCTTGGTTTTCTCGATGCCTTCCTCGGTCAAATACCGCTCAGCCTCAGGTGGGCTCTTCGGGTCTTCGCGGTCGATGGCGATGCCGTGGCGGACAATGTAGAGCTGCATGTTGGGGTTTTCTCCTCAAGCGGAAGTCGATTCACTATTCATCTGTGCGTGGGCTGCAAGCGGGCGGCGCCGGCTTGGCGGAAAAACATGCGCACGTGAAATTCTTTTTCAAAAAGCTCGGCGCTGCGGTTAGCGTCGCGCAGGTCCTCCGCGGCGTCGCCGCGCGCGCTGATCTGCACGCCAACGGCGCCGCGCTGAAAGGAAGCATCGAGATTGGTGACGCGCTGGCGATGCGAATGGTCGAGGGCTTCCGCGATGCGAAGAATGGCCGCCAGCCTGCGGGCCATCCGCTTATCGTTATTATTCAGCGAAGAGTACGCCACGTGATGGCTGGCCGGTTCCGACTTCCGATTGTGATACCGGACGAGGGCGGCCACAACGGCGCGGTCTCGGCCTTCGAGACCCGGAATATCTCCGTTGAGCGCAAGGTATTCGCCGTGCTTGTGGTGTCCGCGATGGCTGATCATGTGACCGGCATCGTGCAACAGGGCGCCAGCTTCCAGCAAAACGCGCGATTCCGCGGGTAAATGATGAACAGCCTGCAATTCATCAAAAAGCAAGATGCTCAGCTCCCGCACGTGTTCGGCGTGACGCTGATCGTACTCCAGGCGGCGCGCGAAGCTGCGCGTGCCAACGAGGAGTTGACGCGCGGCAGCGCTGTAACGATGGGGCTCTTTGCGAGAAAAGGCCTCGCGCGCAATTTCCTGAAGCACTCCTTCGCGAATGCCGACGCCGGGGATCGAAAGGGTGCGCAGGTTGAGGTAGCGGCCGAGCGTGACAAAGGTGATTGCCGCGATGCCCATCACGTCGGCGCGGTCGCGGCGCACGGCGTAGGCCTTCATGCGCTCGCGGACATCGCGGCGCAGGATGTCATCGAGCCGCTCACGCAAGAGAGAAAGCTGCAAAGTGGGCACGCCGTGCTGGCGGGGGCCCGGCGCGACAGTCATGAGGGTCTCCGCGTTCCCACCAAGCGCCACCGCGATGCTTTCGCCGAGGTTGGGCCGCGACGGTAGGCGCGACTCCAGCAGCGCGCGGATGTACCGCCGCACCTGCTCCGCTTGCGCGGGACGAATTACGCCGGGAATGTTCAGCGTGGTCATCAGGCGCACCGTGCCCACCGGCAATTGCGCGCTCTGCTCGACTGTGTGATCGCGGAGAATATTGATCTCCAGGCTTCCGCCGCCGAGGTCAGCGATACAACGCGGGGGCGATTCCGGTCCGAGCGCGGCGATGGCCGCTTCCCTTCCAAGCCGAGACTCTTCCGCTCCGCTGATCACCTCGAGCGCGATGCCCGTCTTCTGTTTGATTTGCCTGACGAAGGCCTCGCGATTGCGCGCTTCGCGTGAGGCGCTGGTGGCTACGGCGCGATAGCGCGTCACGCCAAACTCGTCCATTATTTCCTTGAAGTGGCGAAACGCCTTGACCCCTTTCTTGAAAATGTCCTCGCTGAAACGGTGCCGCAGGAACACGCCTTCGCCGAGGCGCAGCGAGTAGCGCTCGTTATGCAGCGGCTCGATGTCCAACGCGGAATAGGCGCGCGAGACAGAAAGGCGCACGGCGTTTGAGCCGGCGTCGATGGCGGCAATGTGGACCGGCTCAGACATGCGGAGAGTTTACCGCCAGAGGTGCGCCAACGCAGCGGAGGGAGTGTATTTTGTGGCCCGAATGCCTAACTGCTCGGCGAGGCGCTGGCGCAATTGCTTGTTGACCGCGGAGACGCTGGCTTCCCCGTCAAGCTCGATAAAGTTGTGGCGCTTGGCCATAACTTCAAATTCGCGCTTGATCATTGTTTGGTACCGGATGAAGGACCAATACAGGTCGTGCGACAGCGACATGTCGCGGCCGGCTTCCCAGTAACTGATCGCTTGCGCCTTCTTGAATTCGCGGGCAAAGGCCGTCTCCGGACGCACGTTAAGCCAAAACGTGAGGTGCGGGCGCAAGGCCATCGCGTACAGCCCGCTGATGTAATCGCGATTGATGCCGCGCACTACGCCGCGCGCGATCAGCGTAAAGATGAAGCGGTCGGCAAGAACGACCGTGCCGGAACGCAGCGCCGGCAAGATGCGATGCTCTACTTGATCGAAAAAGTCGGTCGCGTACATCAGCGAAAGCGTCAGGCGGGTTACCGCGTTTTTCGCCAGCAGCTCATCAATATCGCGCCCAACCAAATTCGAACGCCGCAGACCGCTGGTCTGCACCGCAAAGCCCTCGGACTCGAGCCATTCCTGCAGCAAGGCGATTTGTGTCGATCGGCCGGACCCGTCCATTCCTTCGATGACAATCAAGCTGCCCGTGATTTCGCTGGGATCGAAGCCGACCAGCGCTTCGCCGTAAAAATATTGCGCAGCTTCTTCTTCGCTAGCGGTCTTCGTCGCGGTGCCGGGCACGGGCGCAGACGTGGCGTCGGGGGTCGGGGTCACAGTTGTGGCCGACCCTGCTTTCTCTTTGTCTTTTTCCTGGTCCGGCATTGCTATTCCGTTTCGGCCGCGCGAGGCGCGAACCGCTTCAAGTCGATTTTCGAGGCCACGATGTCGCGCATCTGCTTTTGCAGTTTGTTGACGGGGATGGTGCCGTCCAGGACCACGAAATTGTCGGCGTCCACCATCTTGTCGTATTCCTCGAGGATGCGCGCTTGAAACAAGCGAAAGCTTTCGGCACGGTCGTACGACAATCCCAGATCCATGCCCGCTTCGTAATACTTCAGCTTCGGGCGCCCGCTCAGGATCCGGTGCACAGCGACGTCCAGCGGCGCGCGAAAGTAAAACGTGATGTCAGGAATGGGCGCGAAGCGATAGAGATTGCGGAGCCAGCGCGGAGGGCAGCCGCGTGCCGCGTCGCGCGCGAACGCCGTATAAATGTAGCGGTCGGCAAGCACCAGGTAGTCTCCCTGCAGCAGCGGCATGATCTGTCGCTCGCAGCGGTCCGCAAAATCCGCGGCGTGCAGCAAGGAAAATGTCGTCGGCGTCAGCAGTCGGCGCTGCTTGCCGCGCCGAGTTGCGGACTTCACCAGCGGCGAGGAGTTCCACTCCGTGAAGTGCAGCCGGTAACCCCCGATCTCGAGCCAGCGCTTCAGCAAATACAATTGCGTGCTCTTGCCCGAGCCATCCGTGCCTTCCACGACGATTAGCGCCCCCGGATAGGCGCGGCTCGGCACCGGCCGCCCTGGCTGCGGCAGCGTGGATTTTGCCGCCTCCGGGCGCGGCGCCGTTTTCTGATCCTGTGGTTCCGTCACATTTGTGGGCACAATCGACTCGGTCGGCTGGAGCCTATATAGTTTTTGTTACAAAGTCATTACAACATAGCGCGGGGCGTCCCGGCAAAGCGGGCGAAATCATCAAAATACAGTGACCTTGAAGTGCAGGTACTTCTTGGGATTCTGCCGGAAATCTCCGATCAGCAAGCGAAGATCCCCGGTTAGGCCGGCCAGGTTGTCGTACAACTGTGGATCCGAAAACAGTTTACCTGCCGTGGTTGTGTTGTCATTCAGCTTCGCGGTGGCGCTGGCCAGATTGGTGCTCGTGTCTCTGAGCTTGTTGTATAGCGCATCGTCGGTGGCCAGCTTGCCCAGCGTTCCCTTGCCCTCGCGGACGTCGCTGATCATTGCATTGCCGCTGCTCAAAGCTTTCTTCGCTTCGTCATAGAGCGATGGATCATACAGCAGCTTGCCGATTGTGCCCTTCTGGCTGCGCACGTCGTTCATGATCACATTGACGCTGTCGATTGCGGTATTCGCCTTGCCATACAGCTCGTCGGAAACCACCAACTTCCCGAGCGTGCCCTGCCCTTGTTCGACATTGGTGACCATTTGGTTTGTCTTCGCGAGAATGCCATTCAGGTTTTTGTACACCTGATCGTCGGTGAGCAGCTTGCCCAGCGTTCCGCGCCCTTCCTGCACGCCGGCCAGCAACTCTCTGACGTTGTCGGAGAGCGCCTGCAAATTCGCCAGCACGTCGGCGCTGCGCTCGACCACTTCCTTGATGGCCTTTTCCTCCGTGCCGGTGATTTCCTGCCCTTCCTTGAGCGGCACTCCCGTGAAGCCGCGCGTTATGTTCACGTAGCGGTTGCCGAGCAGTCCTTCGGTGACCAAACTGGCCGTCGAATCCGTCAAAATGTCCGCTTGAAACCTGCGATCGATTCGCATCACAACTTCGATGTTTTTGTTTTTTTCCGGAACGTGCCCCGGTGCCCGCGGAACCAGCTTGATGGATTCCACGTTCCCCACTTGTACGCCGTCCACTCGCACCGGGGCGCCGGTCGTCAAGCCGGAGACTTCCGGCAAATAGGTTTTCAGCCGGTACTTCGGTCCGATAAAATTCGCGCCCGTGACATAAAAAATGCCGACGGCGAGAATAAACAATCCGACCAGCACAAATAACCCGACGCGCAGTTCCGTCCAGGTCAGTTGTTTGCGCTGCGCCATGAACTCTTCCTGTTCCTTCCCGCGTCTTCTGCCTCAGCCCTGTACACACATCGGCCTCGGTCCCAGTTTCGCTAGCGCTGCACAATATCTACCGACCAATTCGCCCTCGCCAGCTTTTCTGCCCCCACAGCCTATCAAATTCCCACAAGAAACCGCTGCAAATACGCGTCCTTCGACTCCGCCATCTCCTCGGGCGCACCCTCGAAATAAACTCGTCCTTCTCGATAAACCACGAATCTAGTCACCGGCTCGCTCTCTTCCGCTCCTTCCGGAAGGGCGCTTTTTCTCTTTGCAAGGCGCACTACGCGCTTGGTCTCTGCATCAAACCGAAAATTCGCCAGGGCAAATCCGTCCTGTAATCGATGCGTGGCCAACATGGCGGTTACGCCGTGCTCGTCGCGCAGCCGCAGAATCAGCGTGATAATCGTTTGCGCTGTCACCGGATCGAGACCCGCGGTCGGCGAATCGTACAGCACGATGGGCGGCCGCGCTGCCAATGCGCGCGCGATGGCCACGCGCCGCCGCATGCCACCCGAAAGTTCCCCCGGCAGCATATCCTCTGTGTCCTCCAGCTCCACAAAGCGCAAGGCCTCCCGCACACGCGGCTCGATCTCGTCTGCGGGCACGCGATCCTCGCGAAACCGATAGGCAACGTTCTCCGCCACCGTCATAGAGTCAAACAGCGCGCCCTCCTGAAACACAAATCCCAACTGCCGACGATAGGCGAGCAATTCGCCCTCGCTCATCGACGACACTTCGTGACCCATGACTTCGATCTTGCCTTGCGTCGGGTGCAGCAGTCCCGCTGCCAATTTCAGTGTCAGCGTTTTTCCGGTTCCCGTTTCCCCCAATAGCACCAGCGTCTCTCGCGGCCTCACTTCAAACGACACACCGCGCAGCACGTCGCCTTCGTCGAATCCAATTCTTACGTTTACGAAAGTTACGACCGCGGAAGTTTCGGTCGCTTGCGGGGAGGGCGTCAAAAGATTTTGTCTCCGAGGTACAAGGCCAGTTTGGTCAAGAACAAGTCCGCGCCGATGATCATTACGGATGCCACCACGACGGCCTGCGTGGTCGCGCGGCCCACACCCTGGGTGCCGCCGCGCACGGTCAACCCCTTGTAGCAACCGACGGTCGTGAGAATAAACCCATACACCAAGGGCTTCGTCATCCCTTGCATGATGTCCGCAAAATCCAGCGCATTAATCGCGCGGGTCCAGAATTCCACCGCGTTCAAGCGCAGCGAAAAGACCGAAGCCACGCAACCGCCAAGCAAGCCTATGAAATCGTTCAGCGCGGTCAGCAAAGGCAACATCACGATCCCTGCCAGCACTCGCGGTGTTACCAGCTTGCGGCTCGGGTCCGTGCCCATAGCCCGCATCGCATCTACCTGCTCGGTTACCACCATCGAGCCCAGCACCGACGCGATGCCCGAGGCCGAGCGTCCCGCCACCAGGATTCCCGTCAGTGTCGGCCCAAGCTCGCGCACCAACGCGATGGCCACCACGTCTCCGGTCAGCGCCGTCTGGCCAAATCGCTCGAACTGCGAGCCCGTCTGCAAGACCATCACCGCTCCGATGAAGAAGCCGGACATCAGCACGATGGGCAGCGACCCCACGCCAACGTCATCCATCTGATCGAGGATGTCCTGGAAATAGCGCGGCCCGCTGAACAGGTTCGCAAGCGACCGTCCGGCCATTACCGAATAATCTTGGATGTTCGCGAGTAATTGCTTGAAGGCGTCGGTCAGCACTGCGCCCATGGAAATGCGTTCCACGGGCTTGGCCTGACGACCCGCTACCTGGAAAGGAGTGTCTGCCACAATTCCCTATCGATACGGCGCTCGACCGCGACCTATTGTAAGACAAACACTAGGCCAGAAGCGTAACCGCCGCCGCGAATCACGTCAAGCGCCACCGCCAGGCCCGCAAGCGCTGGACGCGCAAGCACACCGCCGCTACACTGCTTGTTCCTAATTGCCCATGTTGCGCTTCTACACTGCCGGTGAATCGCACGGACAGGCTCTGCTAGCCTTCGTTTCCGGATTGCCCGCGTCTCTCCCAATCGATGTGGACTTCATCAATCACGAACTCCACCGCCGCCAGCTCGGTTATGGCCGCGGCGGCCGTCAAAAAATCGAAAAAGACCGTGCCGAAATCTTCGCCGGCGTGCGACACGGCAAGACCATCGGCGCTCCCGTGGCGCTGCGCATCGAAAACCGCGACTGGGCCAATTGGGAGAAGGCCCTCCCCGTTGAAGATTCGCCTGATCTCGTGGGCCACGACAAGAAACTCGTCGCGCCGCGTCCCGGTCACGCCGACCTTGCCGGCTCACAAAAATTTAATTTTCACGACGCACGCTACGTCCTGGAGCGCGCCTCCGCTCGCGAAACCGCCGCTCGCGTCGCCGCCGCTGCCTTTGCCAAGCTGCTGCTGCGCCAATTCGGCGCCGAAGTGGCCAGCCACACGGTGCAAGTGGGCCACGTAAAGCTGGACCGCAAGGCCAGTTGGGACGAAATCCTCGCGGTCAACGCCGACATAGACTCCCCGCTGCGCTGCGTCGACCGTACGGTTCAGGACAAAATGAAGGCGGAAGTTGATGCTGCGCTCAAAGCTGGAGACACGGTCGGCGGTATTTTCGAAGTCATCGCTCACAACGTCCCCGTCGGCCTCGGCAGCCACGCACAATGGGACGAGAAGCTCGACGGCCGCCTCGCGCAAGCGGTGATGAGCATCCAAGCCGTCAAAGGCGTCGAAATCGGCGCCGGCGTCACCGCCGCGGGCTCTTATGGCAGCGAAGTGCAAGACGAAATCTCCTACGATAAATCCGCGCGCCGCTTCCGCCGCTCTTCCAATCGCGCCGGCGGTCTCGAAGGCGGCATCACCAATGGCGAGGAGGTGATCGTGCGCGGCTACCTCAAGCCCATCTCCACGCTGCGCCGCGCCCTCGGCACCGCCGACATGGTCACCAAGGAACCGGTGCAAGCCGCATACGAGCGCTCCGACTGGTGTGTCGTCCCCGCCGCCGGCGTCGCCGGCGAAGCGATGGTTGCCCTTGTGCTCGCCGATGCTTTTCTGCAAAAATTTGGGGGAGACTCTCTCGCCGAGATGCGACGGAATTTCGATAATTATGCCCGACAAATCGACGAGTTCTGAAGCTAGGCAGGCCGCCGCGGCGGAGACAGTCTCCGCTGCGCGCAAGATCCACCCGATCGTCAAGTTCGGCGATCCTATCCTCGAAAAGCCCACTACGCCGGTAAAGAATTTCGACGCCGAACTCGAGCAGCTCGCCGAAGATATGTTCGCCTCCATGTATGCCGCGCAAGGCGTCGGACTCGCTGCGCCCCAAATCGGCTTGAACCTGCGCATAGCCGTGATCGACGTAACCGGCGGGAAAAATCCCGAAGCTAAAATCGTTCTTGCCAACCCCGAAATTATTCACGCCGAAGGTGAAAAGCGCGAAGAAGAAGGCTGCCTCTCCGTTCCCGGCTTCCGCGGCTACGTCCTGCGCCCGCAATTTGTAACTGTCAGGGCGCAAAACGCCAAGGGCGAATCCTTTGAAATCCGCGGCGAAGACCTCCTCGCCCGCGCCTTCTGCCATGAAATCGATCATCTCAACGGCATTCTCTTCATCCAACATCTGAGCATGCTGAAGCGTGACCTAATCAAGCGCAAAATCAAAAAGCTCAAGAAGCAAGGCGAATGGTAAACGCAGCTGCTCGCGATTGAGCCGCAGAACAACATTTGTCATCCTGAGCGGGGCGAAGGACCTCAACTGCGGCACGACTGAGATCTACAATTCGGACTAACCCCATGCGCATCCTCTTCTGCGGCACCCCGCACTTCGCCGTCCCAACTTTCATCCACCTCCTCGCGCAACCCGACATCGAAATCGCTGCCGTAATCACGCAACCCGACCGCCCACGCGGCCGCGGCCGCCAGATCTCCGCGTCTCCAGTGAAGGAAGCCGCCATAGCGGCAAGTGTCCCCGTACATCAGCCCGAAAAGATTCGCTCGCCCGAAGCACGAGATTTACTACAGCGGCTGGCGCCGGACTGCATTGTCATCATTGCCTACGGCCAAATCATTCCCGCTACTCTCTTGAACATTCCCAGACTCGGCTGGATCAATCTCCACGCTTCGCTGCTCCCTAAGTATCGCGGCGCCGCTCCCATCAACTGGGCAATCGCCAACGGAGAAACCGAGACCGGCCTCACCACCATGCGCATCGACGCTGGCATGGACACCGGCGACGTACTCCTGCAGGAAGAAATAGACATCGCTCCAGAGGAAACGGCGCCCGAGCTCACCGAAAGTATGGCCGAAGCTGGCGCGCCGCTAATGCTCGAAACTTTGCGGGGCGTCGCGGCAGGAAAGCTCGTCGCTCGTCCGCAAAATAATGACGAAGCGACCTACGCTCCGTTGTTAAAAAAGGAAGACGGCCGTATTGATTGGAACCGTCCCGCGCAAGAAATCTACAATCGCATGCGCGGCTTCGCTCCTTGGCCCGGCGTATACACTTCTTTTCGCGGGCAGACTTGCCATCTTTGGGCCGAGCCATTTTCTCTGGGCGCGCCCACCAGTGGCCCGCCGGGAACCATTTTTCGGGAAGATAGCCAAATTTTAATCGCCTGTGGCCACACAACCTTATTGCGCCTCCTCTCCGTCAAACTGGAGGGGCGCAAGCAAATTTCGGCGGTGGAATTTGCGAACGGCGCGCGGTTGACTGAACGGGAACGCTTCAACAACGCCTGAATTGCGCCGAGAGGAATGCTGAGGCATACTCTCTTATCGTTCACCTCAACTAGCTCGACTTCATCAGGGGTCCATCAAACCCTTTCGGATATAGTTGTACCGGGAGACTGTAGTTCATGAAAATCATTCGGTCCTTACCAGCCCAACTGAAGTTGTCCTTTTTCCAATTGAAGTTGCCCTCTTGCGCGCGGGAGTTTTTTCGCATTGCGGCCTGCTGCCTCATGGCGTTGCAGCTTTCTTTCGCTCCGATTCTGTCCGCCGCACCCGCGGAAAACTCCGCATCCACCAAGACTCCGCCCGCAAACGCCGGTGATCCCATTCTGAAAGCGATGCAGGGCGAACTTTCCCGCGCCAGCAGTTCCCTCTCGAAGACTGATCCGGCCCCCTATTTTCTGAGCTACACCGTCAATGACCAGAACATCGTCGTGCTCGTCGGCGCTTACGGCAGCTTGCTGACCGACGCTGCGCTACAGCGCCGCCAGGCGGACGTCGTCATGCGCGTAGGCTCCCCCGCGCTGGATAACACCCACGGCCAGAGCCGCGTCAGCGGCATGACTTCGGGCACGCTCCCGCTTGGCGACGATCCCGACGCCATCTCTCGCGTCCTCTGGGAGCTCACCGATCGCGAATACAAGCGCGCCGCACCCGCCTTCCTCAACGTCAAGACCAACACCGCCGTGCGCGCCGAAGAGGAAGACAAGTCTCCCGATTTCTCCAAGGAAGCGCCGCAGACCCACACCGGCGAAGCCCTAAAACCGCAAACTTTCGATCGCGCCGCTTGGGAAGGCGAGATTCGCCGCCTCTCCGGCGCGTTCCGCAAATACCCCGGAGTCTATTTCGCCAGCGTCGTCCTGCAGGTGCAAAATTCCAATTCCCGCCTGGTCTCCAGCGAAGGCGCCGCCATCGCCACCCCCAGCACCAGCACGCGCCTGATTATGGAAGCGGAAACCCGCGCCGCTGACGGCATGGAACTGATTCGTGTCGAAACGTTTCAAGCGCCTTCCGCCGCCGGCCTTCCCAGTGAAGCCGATCTGGCCGCCAAGATTGACAAGATCGCCGCGGACCTGAAAGATTTGCGCAAAGCACCGGTAGCCGAGCCCTACGACGGCCCTGCGCTTCTTAGCGGACGCGCCGCGGCCGTATTCTTCCACGAAGTTCTCGGCCATCGCCTCGAAGGCCACCGTCAGCGCGATGAAGACGAGGGACAAACCTTCACCAAGAAAATCGACCAGCAAGTGCTGCCGAAGTTTCTTAGCGTGGCCGACGATCCCACGATTCACGAGCTCGCCGGAGTGAAGCTCGCCGGCTCCTACGAGTACGACAACGAAGGCTCGCCGGCGCAGCGCGTTGAAGTCATCCAGAATGGCGTGCTCAAGAATTTCCTGATGTCCCGCATGCCCATCAAGAATTTTGGCGTTTCCAATGGCCACGGCCGCAATCAGCCCGGACTCATGCCCACCGGACGCCAAGGGAATTTAATCGTCACCTCCACGCAAACCGTTCCCGAAGCGCAACTCCGCCAGAAGCTCATCGAGGAAGTAAAGCGCCAGGGTAAACCATACGGCCTCTACTTCGACGACATTCAGGGTGGCTTCACGCTCACCACCCGCCAGCTTCCGCAAGCCTTCCAGGTGTTGCCCGTGGTCGTATATCGCATTTACGCCGATGGACGTCCCGATGAATTGGTCCGCGGCGTCGACATCGTCGGCACTCCGCTCGCTGCGCTCACCCGCATCATGACCACCGGCGATCAGCAGCACGTCTTCAACGGTGTCTGCGGCGCCGAAAGCGGCAGCGTTCCCGTCGCCGCCGCCGCTCCGGCCATGCTCTTCTCCGAAATGGAAGTGCAAAAGCGCGGGCATTCCCACCAGCGTCCGCCCATCTTGCCTCCTCCTGGTTTTGAAAACACCACTACCACGGCGCAGGGCGCGCAGTCCAAGACGGAGGTGAAGCCGTGAAAATCGCCCGCGCGACGTTCACCTTCGCATTTGCAGCTCTTCTAATCTCAGGCGGCACATCGCTTTACGCCGCCAAGCACAGCCCTAAATCCAAAGACGACGCGACGAAAACGCCTGACCTGCTCGCGGCTGCGCGCCTAGCGGCCGGCGGCGACACTCTGCTGGAAGCTCTGCTCACCGAGCTGGACCGCTCCAAAGCGCAGCTAAAAATGGATCAGGTCGCCGCGCCCTACTACATCGAGTATCGCGTCAATGATGTCGAAGAATACCTGACGGAAGCCGCTTTTGGCGCCGTGCGCGAAAGCCAACGCGTGCGCTATCGCGTTCTCCGCGTCGTGGTGCGCATCGGCAACTACAAGCAGGACAGCTACTACAACCAAGGTATGGGCGAGACCAACATTCTTCCGCTCGACGACGATCCCATCGCTCTTCGCCATCAGATCTGGCTGGCCACCGATGAAGCCTACAAAGCCGCGGGTGAAGCACTTACCGAGAAGCAAGCGGCTCTGAAGCAGTTCAGCGCCGAAGCCAATCCCGTGGACGATTTCGCCAAGGCCCCGGTTGTCGCCGCTGTCGAACCGACCGTCAAACTCCAAGTCGACGCCGCCGCCTGGAAGAAAACTCTCGAAGACGTCACCAATCTCTATCGTCAGTATCCGGACGTCCAGTCCGTCAGTGCCGCCGCGCGTTTTTCTGCTATCAACGAATATCTGGTGAACTCAGAAGGCACCGTCACGCGCTCCGGCAGGAAAACCTACAACGTCACCCTCAACAGTTCCGCGCAGGCCGCGGATGGAATGCGCCTCAGCCGCAACCCGTTCTGGATGGTTGCCAAGGCCGAAGAACTTCCCACGCGCGACGCGCTGCTCGCCGACGCCAGGAAAACGCTGGATACCCTAGTCGCGCTCCGCCAAGCGCCCATCGTCGAAGAAGAATATCGTGGCCCGGTGCTGTTCGCGCCGGATGCCGCGAACGACGTAGTCGCCTCGCTTGTCGGCGCCAATGTTCTGGGCCGCAAGCCGCAGCTCGGCAGGCCCAATCGCACCGTCGGTGCCTTTGCCACCAGTTTCAAAACGCGCGTCCTGCCGAACTTCCTCAGCGTCGTCGACGATCCGACACTGCGCGATTTTCAAGGCAAGAGCCTCGTCGGCACCTATGAGGTTGACGACGATGGCGTCAAAGCGCAGCCGGTGATGCTCGTCGACAACGGCACGCTCATCAACTATCTCGTGGGTCGCCAGCCCATTCGCGACTTCCCCTCTTCCAACGGACACGGCCGCGCCGGCGCCGGAACCTATCCCGCGCCAAATCTCGGCGTGCTTCTGCTTAAGAGCAAGGAAGCGCAGTCTCCCCAAGAATTGAAGAAGCGCGTCATCCAGATGATCACCGACCAGGGCAAGCCCTACGGTTATCGCGTCGAGACGCTGGGCCCGGGCAACTCACCGCGCCTGCTCTATCGCGTCTACCCTGACGGCCAGGAAGAGCTCGTCCGCGGCGCCGTCTTCAGCGAGTTGGACGTGCGCGCTCTACGCAGTGACTTAATCGCGGTCGGCAACGATCCGCAAGTCAGCAATCGCACTGGAGGCATTGCGACCACCGTCATCAGTCCCTCGCTGCTCTTCGACGAACTCGAAGTAAAGCGCGCCGACACCAGCAAAGACAAACTCCCGGATTATCCGCCTCCGCCGCTGGAGAAAAAATGACCCTGCGCACGGCATTGACGCAGGCAACTGTAGGGGCGCAGCAAGCTGCGCCCCAGCTTGCTACCATGTCAACGGCATTTTCTCGTTCCAACCGCACCGCCGATGAATGACATTCCCGAGACCGCTCTCGACCCTATCGATGCCCCCGAACCCGGGAACTCTCTGAATTTCCGCAAGCGTCTCGAAGAACTCGGCCAAATGGCCCTGCTGGTCTTCATTCTTGCTTCCGCCGCGTTCCTCAGCGCCATTACCGCGATGCGCATCGCCATTCACGGCCGCGAAGTCACCATGCCCAATCTCACCGGCAAACCCGTCACGGAAGCCACCAGCATGCTCCGCTCGCGCGGCCTCGTGCTGCGCGTCGCCGACCGTATCTACAGTGAGCTGCCCATCAACGTCGTCGTGCGCCAGACTCCACCCGCTGGCCTGCTGATGAAAGAGTCACAGCAGGCTCACGTCGTCCTCAGCCTCGGCCAGCGGGAACTGCAAATCCCGCTGCTCGAAGGTAATTCGCTGCGCGCCTCGCGCATCGAACTCCTCCGCGCCGGACTCCAAGTCGGCGAAGTCTCCGCCGTCACCATGCCCGGAAAACCGGCCGACGAGGTTGTCATCCAAACGCCGCGCCCCGGCGCCGGTGCCGCCACTCCCCGCGTCGACGTCCTCGTCTCGCAAGGCTTTCGCGAATCCGCCTACGTCATGCCCCACTTCGTCGGCATGATCGAATCCGACGCCCAGCGCCGCCTCGACGCCGTCGGTCTCCGCCGCAAAGTAAATTACGTCTCCGCCCCCCAGTGGCCCCACGGCACCGTGATCGACCAATCCCCGTTAGCTGGCTCCCGCCTCCCCGCCGCCTCCACCATCGAACTCACCGTAGCCAACTAAGCCTGAACGCCTGCTTTTTACAGTCGACCCTTCACACAAGGAGCCCTTAGGTCGAGAAAAGAGTCGGATCTGCTAGACTCGCCAAGCCATGTTGCCTCGTACGGCCTTCGTTCTACTCAGAAGCGGGTTTGCAGATTGGGAGGCGGCATCGGCGCTAGCCGAACTGCGACGAACCTTCGAATACTCTGTAAAAACGATTGGGCTGTCCTCACAACCCGTCGTGAGCATGGGAGGGTTCGAGGTGACAGCAGACCTATCCCTGTCTGAGTTTGTGCCTGAGTCAGCGAGTATTCTGATTCTCCCGGGAGGTGATGCCTGGACAGAGGGCGAACTGGCTGAGGTGTCACACGCAGTGCGTGCGATGGTCGCATTGAGTCGGCCGGTGGCCGCAATTTGCGCTGCGACACTGGCTCTGGCCCATGCTGGCTTACTCGATGATCGGTTGCATACCAGCAACGGCAAAGGCTTTATCGAGAAGCATGTCCCTGAGTACCGAGGTCAGAACTTGTATCGCCCATTGCGATCAGTCCGCGATAAGTGTGTTGTAACAGCGAACGGCCTTGCGCCGTTTGCTTTTGCAGCTGAAATATTCCGTGCGCTTGTTCCCGAACGCGAGGAGGACATCGAGATCTACGAGAACCTTTACTCCCGTGGCCTGCTGGACAACTAGGAAGGTCCGGCTTCACTGCAGATCCGAAAATTGCAGCTTGAAGGGTTGATCTAGTGATCGCCCTTCGTCACGAATAGACGAACAATCATCCCCCACGAATAACCGAGCCTTTGAATCTAGTCTTTTTCGTCGTCCCGGTCGTCGTCCCCTCGCGCACGCATCGCGTGTCTCGACACGTAATCCGCCACAGCTCTGCCCAGCGTATTTGCGCGCACGCACGAGGTCCGGAAGTGTATGCCGCCAAAGACGCGCGCATCGGCGATTTCCGATATCGCGTCCGAAAAGTTCGAATACGCACGAGTGCCCGAACGTACTTCCGAAGTGACGGTAAACGTTGTGTTCTCTCCAAACGCGGCGGCAAGGACGAAAGCCGCGGCTCCACTCATCGAGGAATGAGCCGACGGATACTCAGGATGCGGCGGAGTGCCCGTCAGAGAGTTCAGCAATGGCTCCCACAGCGGCTCGGCGTCAGTAGACGTCAGACCCGCGCGGATGGCGGTGATCGGCCGCCAGAAAACGTAGCGGTACTTGCTATCCCAGCACGCAATAAGCGCATCGGAAAGCGTGAGATTCAATAACGCAAATAAGTGCGCATTCTCGGTTAGAGTCAGCCCGCGTGCTGCGGAAATCTGCGCGGTAATACGGTTCCAGGCAAGGGGAGTATTCAATGCCCAAAATAACGCGATTTCCGTTTGCTCCGTAGTGCGCATCGAGCCAGTGAGGACGCCCATAGCCTTCACTTCGTTGAGATCTTTAGCGTACTCCTGGCTGCTTAGGGCCAGGGGCGGCGGCAGGCGGAATTGCGATGGTCGCCTGAGTATCCATGGAGTCATGGTGGCGATCTGCGGCGTTGCGCCGAAAGCGTTAGCGGGCGGCGTGGGGCGCCAAAAGCCGACGGCCGGCGTTCCTACCACACCCTGAACGCCGATGAACGGCGGCGGCGCTGGCGCGAACCCGTCGGTCAGCCGGGAGGTCCAGACGGCATCGGCAACGGTTTGGCCCCAGGCGATACCCGCCGCGATGGCTTCGGCTTTTTCGGTCGACGCGAGCGCCGCGAGCGACGCATTCAGCCGAGTAGTGAGCGTCCCGCTCTGCGCCGGATATAGGTGCAAGAGAATCGCGTAGGCCGCCTGAATTGCCGCTGCGCGCTGCGATGCGTGATGCGGCGCGTCCGCTCCCACCAGCAACGGGCGGAAGCGCGGCTCGATGCCGTTGACGGCGTCGAATACCGAGGCCGATACCAGCGCGACTACGCGGCTGGTTACATTCGGGGCGGTATTGGCCGTAAGGACCGTGGTATTCATGACGTCGATCCATTCCAGCACCGGGTCTGGCGTGGTAGCGGATACCCGTGCGGGACTCGCGGCGAGCAGTGCCACAATCAGCAGCATTGCGCTCCGAATCGTCGCGCCGGCGCCTTGCCGGCAAAATAATAGAGATAGGTCTACGTTAGACCTAGTCGCAATTCGAGTTTTGGACATACGAACCTTCCTTGATAGTCGGTAACTGAGCGCCAAATCGGGTACAAGCACGACGACACACCGGTCACGCCCCGACCTGATCGCTTGTAGCCTGGCATATGCCCCGGCGCAACGTGCAAAGAGGGGCAAAGATGGGCAAAGTGCAACATCCGCAGATTTGTACTTGCATATTTAGGTAGTTACCCCCAAACGACGCCGATGTGATAATCTGCCCCCGCAGGAGCGTCTAGGCCATGTCTGTCGACCTGACATCGAGCCCTAAGACCCATCCCGACTCCCGGTCGCAGCGCCAGCGCCTCGAAGCCTGGAAGGAGATTGCTTCCTATCTGGGGCGTGACGTCACAACCGTCCGCCGGTGGGAGAAGCGCGAGGGCCTCCCGGTCCATCGTCTCCACCACAGCAAGCTCGGATCGGTTTACGCCTTCACCAAGGAACTCGACGCGTGGCGCAAGGAACGCGCGTCTGGCGCAGTTCCCTGCGTCTCGGATTCAGACTTCGTGCCCGCCACCAGCTGGCTTGCAGGCCGTTCACCCAAGGCAATCGTACTGGTGGGACTGGTCCTGATGTTGGCCGCCGCGCTGATCGCGGGGCTAACGTGGTTCGTGCGCGAGCGGACCGTCTCACCGCCGGCCTACGCCGGCGCACGCATCCGAGCACTCGCTGTTCTTCCGCTGGAAAACTTCTCCGGCAATCCCGAGCAGGACTACCTCTCCGATGGCATGACAGAGGCGCTGATTTCGCGGCTTTCCGCAATTCACGCCCTGCGTGTCATCTCGCGCACTTCCGTAATGCACTTCAAGGGCACGCGAAAGTCCTTGCCTGCGATTGGGAAGGAACTGGACGTCGACGCGGTCGTCGAAGGCTCGGTGCTTCGATCGGGTGACAAAATTCGCATCACTGTTCAGTTGATTCGGGCCAACACGGACGAGCACCTGTGGTCTGGTACGTATGACCGCGAACTGCAGGACGTGCTGGCGCTGCAGAACGATGTGACCTACGGCATTGCGCGTCACATTAAGGTTGCGGTTACCGGCGCGCCAACAGGCTCAACCGCAGCCCCGCGCACCGTGGCCCCTGAAGTCTACGAAGCGTACCTGAAGGGCCGTTTTGCCTTGCATAAGAACAGCCGGACCGCGCTTGAGGAGGCTCGTCAGCGCTTCCAGGCCGCTATCGATGCGGACGCTACGTTTGCTCCCGCCTACGCCGGTATCGCGGCTACTTACTCTGCTCTCGGCCTCGTCTTCTACGGCGAGCCTCCTGGCGAAACGCGTCCAAAGGTGCTCGCTGCGGCTCGCAAAGCGTTGGAATTGGATCCTGAGCTTGCGGAGGCCCGCGCGGAGCTTGGAGACGCCCTGCAGAAAGACTGGCACTGGGCGGAAGCGGAAGCCGAATACAGGCAGGCCATCGAACTGAGCCCCAACAATGCGGCCGCTCACGGAGGCTTGGCCCAATGGCTCCTATGCCAGGGTCGCACTGAGGAAGCCCTCGCCTCGGCTCGGCGAGCGCAGGAACTCGACCCGCAGGAATTTAATGGCACTCAGGTAGGGTGGATCTTCTTTCATGGCCGCCGCTACGATGAGGCCATCCGGGAATTGCGTACTGCGCTGACCGTCGAACCTAAGGATCCGATGGCCGTGTGGTTTCTCGGCTTTGCGCTCATAGCCGCCGAACATTTCGACGAAGCGATTTCAACTCTGGAGAGAGCCGCTTCCCTTTCTAACCGTAGCTCGGCTGTGCTGGGCGTGCTCGTGCACGCTTACGCAGCCGCTGGCCGCCGCACCGAAGCCCTACGGATTCTCAGCGAGCTTCACAGGCGCCGGAAAAGTGGTTATGTCCCGCCAGCCGCGTTTCTTAACGCCTACCTGGGACTCCATGACACAGAAGAGGCGTTCACCTGGCTCGGGCGTTCCGCCGAAGAACGATCGAACATCGTGCAATTTCTCAAAACTCATCCCTTCTTCGATCCCCTACGCGGCGACCCCCGTTTCGCCACGTTCCTACGCCAAGCGAACCTCCAATAACCCACTGCTCTGTAACAAGTGGGACAGCCATTTCTGGCTGTCCGCCGTTGCGCATGCTCCCACAGCCCATAGCAGAGCTTGGCCGACCGCGGCACTCATCCCTCGCTGCGCAGCTCCGGTTCTCAATACGAAGCCCACAAATTGGTTTTTTGTCTTGACAACGCTCTAACCGATGAGCTATAGTCTCAGTTGGTTAGATCTGCGTCCGAACTCTCCGCGGCCAATTGTGGCCGTTTTTTTTGTCCGCCCTTGGCTGCCGTATCGCCCAGAATCTGCACACTTTCAGTGCTATCTAAGTCACTTTAGAATCAACACTTGCAAAAGTGTATCAAAACAAACAACTTTAACTTCCTTTAGAATCAACACTTATAAAAAAAAGGGGGGAGGGGGCCTGTGGCAAGATACACTGCTGCCTCCTTAGTCTGCTGTGACTCCAAACCCACGCCCGCCACGATCCGCCGTCCGCAAAGCCACGCTTCTCTCTTTCGTCTTCGTCATGTATTCCTACACCACCGGCGGCCCCTTCGGCCTCGAGGAGCAAGTCAGCAGCTCCGGTCCCGGCATGACCTTGCTCTATCACCTGCTCATTCCATTGTTCTGGTGCATCCCGATCTCCCTCGTCGCCGCGGAGCTCACCACCGCCATGCCCGTGCAAGGCGGCTTCTACCGCTGGGTGCGCGCCGCGTTCGGCGACTTCTGGGGATTCCTCGCCGGCTGGTGGAACTGGACCGCTTCCTTCCTCCTCGGCAGCGTCTATGCCGTGCTCTTCGCGGACTATCTCGGCTTCTACTTCCCTCAACTCACCGGACGCAACCATTACCTCGTAGCCGCCGCGCTGATCGCCGCGATCACCTACGTCAACGTGCGCGGCATCCAGATGGTCGGCCGCATTTCCACTCTGCTGGAAATTTTCGTCCTCGTGCCCATCGCCGTGATGACCGTCATGGGCCTGGCACAGTGGAAGCACAACCCCTTCGTCCCGCTAGTTCCCCCACACAAACCCTTATTCCAAGTCTTCGGCGTAGGACTCGCCCTCGGCGTCTGGCTCTATTCGGGTTACGAACAACTTTCCACCGTCGCCGAAGAAGTGGACAATCCCCGCCGCACCTTCCCCCGTGCACTCGCCATCGTCGTTCCCCTCTCCATCGCCACCTATTTCCTCCCGACCTTCGCCTCCCTCGCCGCACTTGACAACTGGCAGCAATGGCATGGCGACTACTTCTCCGTCGCCGCAAAGCTGATCGGCGGTCCGCTCCTCGGCGCTTGGGTCGCGCTAGCCGCCATGGTCACTAACGCCGCTCTCCTCAACAGCACCGTCCTCGCCACCACGCGCATGCCATTCGCCCTCGCCGAAGACAAATTCCTTCCGCGCTTTCTCACCCGCACCCACCCGCGCTTCGGCACTCCCGCCGTCTCCATCATCACCTCCGGTGCAGTCTACGCCGCCTTCGCCACGCGCACGCTCACGCAACTCATCACGGTCTACGCATGGCTCCGCGTGGCCACATCCGTGATGACGGTGCTCGCCGCCTGGAAACTCCGCCGGATCAAACCAGAAATGCCCCGCCCCTTCGTGATTCCCGGCGGAAGAAAAGGCTTGCTCTACGCCGTGGCCGCACCCGTTTTGCTCGGCATCCTAGCGACAGCGGGAAGCATCGCCGAAAGCGTCCATCGTAGCGAGCATCGAGTCATCCTCTGCACCGCAGCAGCAATCCTGCTCGGCCCGCTGGCCTACGCCGTTTCGCACTGGTGGCGCCGACATCGGCCATAGCCCTGTGCATCGCCGGACCGCTGTTGGGTGACACCTGTAACGCCGGCATCTTGCCGGCGTTCATTCTCGCGGCTACTCTCTGCTACAGTTGCACCGCACAATTTGCAGCTCCCGCGTAATAAATGATGACCATCACCGAAAAAACCTTCTGGCTCGACACCGTCGAGATTCCCACGCCTGCCCCGCACGAATTCCCGCAGCGCGTCGACGTCGCCATAATCGGCGCCGGCTTCACCGGCCTTTCCGCCGCTCGCTCGTTTGCCCGCGGCGGCGCATCCGTCGCCGTGCTCGAATCCCAAACGATCGGCTGGGGCGCCAGCTCCCGCAACGGCGGCATGGTCCTCACCGGACTAAAGCTCCCCGCCAGCACGCTACTCTCGCGCTATGGCAAAGAAGCCGCCGCCCGCATGTACGCCGCTTCGCTCGAATCGATTGATTTTGTTGAAAAATTAGTCCGCGAAGAAAATATCGCCTGCGATTTCGCCCGTTGCGGCCACCTCGAAGTCGCCTGCAAGTCAAAACACTTCGACGACTTCCGCCGCAGCGCCGAAGAAACCGCACGCCACTTTAATCATCAGCAACGCCTAGTCCCAAGAGAGCAGCTTCAATCCGAAATCGGCTCCGCCATCTATCACGGCGGCTTAGTCGATGAATCCAGCGTCGGCGTAAATCCCGCCCGTTTGGTCGCCGGTCTCGCCCGCGCCGCGGAAAGCGCCGGAGCCATGATCTTCGAGCAAGCCCGCGTCGAAGAAATCCAGCGTGAAGGCGCCAGCGGCTGGAAAATCGCCACGCCGCGCGGAACGTTCCGCGCGCAAAACGTCCTCATCGCCACCAGCGGCTACACCAGCCGCGTCACTCCCGCGCTGCAAAAGAAAATCATCCCCATCGGCTCCTACATCATCGTCACCGAAGTCCTGCCGGAAAAATTCGCCGTCGAGCTCAGCCCCCGCAATCGCATGATCTACGATTCTAAAAATTATCTGTACTACTACCGCCTCACGCCCGATCGCCGAATGCTCTTCGGCGGCCGCGCAGCGTTCTTCCCCGAAACCAGCAGCACCATCCGCCGCAGCGCTGAAATCCTCCGCCGCGGCATGCTCACCGTCTATCCCCAATTGCGCGACGCCCAAATCGAATACGCCTGGGGCGGCACGCTCGACTTCACCTTCGACATCATGCCCCACGCCGGCCAGCAAGACGGTCTCCACTTTTCGCTTGGCTACGCCGGCCATGGCGTAGGGATGTCCACTTACCTTGGCGACAAAATCGCGCAATCGATTCTCAGCGGCCGCGACGAAAATCCGTTCGCGCGAATTCCCTTCCCTGGCGCCCCGCTCGGCCTCTATAACGGCCGCCCCTGGTTCCTCCCCGCCGCCGGCCTCTGGTACAAACTCCTCGACTTGCTCACCTGAGAACGCATTTGTAGCGCCCGCTTTCTGAATCGGGCCCTTCGCAATTTTGGGGGGCGGAGCTTTAGCTCCGACATAAAGCAGCACCAAAACGGGGCCTTAGCCCCTGAGGAAAAATCTTTGTCGCGCCGTCAATGAAAATCATGCGAAACCGTCTCCGCTCGCGTAATCGACAACGGCCGCACGCGCTCCGCCTTCACCGAAATTACGTTGTCCTGATTCTGCAGCTGCCCCTCAATCAGCAAAAACTGCTGGTTCACCACCGCAATATGATTCTCCCGAAAAAGCTGCGGCGTAATAATCGCATTAGCAATCCCCGTCTCATCCTCCAGGCTGAGAAACACAAATCCCTTCGCCGTCCCCGGCCGTTGCCGCGCAATCACCGCTCCCGCCACGCGCACTTTCGCCCCATCCGCAACGCGATGCAGATCACGTGCCGACAAAATCCCCTGCCTCCGCAGATTCTCCCGGTGATAGCTCATGGGATGCGGCCCCACCGTCATCCCCATATTGCGAAAATCCGAAACCAGCCGCGCCTCCGGCGTCATCGGCTCCAGCGGAGAATATTTCCCCAGCGAATGCGCCGCACTTTCCTCTTCCGCGAGCAGCGCGTCCGATTCCTCGCAACCTTCCAGCAGCGGCCCCGCCCGCCGCGAAGCGCGTTCAATCTGCCAGAGCGCATCCCGCCGGTGAAACCCAGCCCTGTTCCCCACAAAATTCAGCGCCCCAATCTCCGCCAACGCCGTCAACTCCGATTTCTGCAATCTCGGCACGCGCAACTTCAAATCCTCAATCGAAGCAAATGGTCGAAGCGAACGCTGTCGCACAATCTCGCGTCCCGCATCCTCCTTCAGCCCTTTCACAAAACGCAATCCCAGTCGCACACACAATCTCTCTCCATCCTTTTCAATCGTGCACAGCCAATCCGAACAGATCGCATCGATCGCCCGCACGCGTAACCCGTGCCGCTGCGCATCCTTCACCAGTGTCGCCGGCGAATAAAATCCCATCGGCTGATTGTTCAAAATAGCCGCCGTAAACGCCGCCAGGTAACGGCACTTCAAATACGCGCTCGCATAAGCCAACAGCGCAAAGCTCGCCGCGTGCGATTCCGGAAATCCATACAGCGCAAACGAAGTAATCGACTTCACGATCGTGTCCTGCACCGCGCCGGTGATCCCGTTTTTCTCCATCCCTCGCCGCAGCTTCACCTCCACTTCCTTCATGCGCTTTTCCGAGCGCTTGAACCCAAACGCGCGCCGCAACTCCTCCGCTTCCCCGCCCGTAAATCCCGAGGCAATCATCGCCATACGCAGCAACTGCTCCTGAAACAGCGGCACGCCCAGCGTCCGCGCCAGCACCGGCTCCAGCGAAGGATGCAAACACTCCGGCGCCTCGCGCCCCTGCCGCCGCTTCAAATACGGATGCACCATTTTTCCCACGATCGGCCCCGGCCGGATAATCGCTACCTGCACCACAATGTCGTAAAACTTCACCGGCCGCAGCCGCGGCAAGCAAGCCATCTGCGCGCGGCTCTCGATCTGAAACATGCCGACGGTGTCGGCCTTTTGCAGAGTTTCGTAAACGACGGAATCATCTGCCGGCAATCGCGCCAGGTCCACCTCTTCAGCGCAGTGTTCCCGAATCAGCTTCAGCGAATCTTCCAGCACCGCCATCATCCCCAATCCCAGCAAATCCACTTTTACGATGCCCATGTCCGCGCAATCTTCCTTGTCCCATTGCACCACCACGCGTCCAGGCATCGTCGCCGGCTCCAGCGGCACCACCGCATCCAATTGTCCCTGGCACACGACCATTCCGCCGGAGTGCTGACCTAAATGCCGCGGCAGGTCCTGCACTTTGATGCAGAGTTCGAAGAATTTACGGATTTTGGGATGCCGAATATCGAAACCGGCGTCATGGAAATGGCGTTCGAACGTGTCGTGCTCATCCTTGTATTCCCACGCGCCCACCAAGCTCGCCAGCCGGCCCAAAGTTTCCGGATCGAATGACAACGCTTTCCCAATCTCCCGCGCCGCCGATCGCCCGCGATAGGTAATCACGTTCGCGGTCATCGCCGCGCCCAATTTTCCATACCGTTCGTACACATACTGGATCGCCCGTTCCCGCTGGTCGCCGCTCGGCAAATCCAAATCAATGTCCGGCCACTCTCCGCGCTCTTCGGAAAGAAATCGTTCGAACAACAGCTCCATCCCCACCGGATCAACCGCCGTGATCCCCAACGCATAACAAACCGCGCTGTTCGCCGCCGAGCCGCGCCCCTGGACCAAAATATTTTTCTCCCGGCAAAACCGCACAATGTCCCAAACAATCAGGAAATATCCGGGCAGATCGAGCTTTTCGATCAGCGCCAGCTCGCGGTCGATTTGCTTGCGGACCTTCTCATTCTCCGATCCATAGCGCGAAAGCATCCCTTCATACGTTCGCTCGCGCAAAAACTGCATCTGTGAGCAGCCTTCCGGCGTCGGATACTTAGGAAACTCATATCCCAAATCCTGCAGCGTAAATTCCAAGCGCGACGAAAGTGCCTGCGTATTCGCAATCGCTTCCGGAAGGTCCGCAAACAATCGTTCCATCTCCGCCGGCGATTTCAGGTGCCGCTCCGAATTCCGGCTCAGCAACTGCCCAGCAGTAGCCAGGACGTGGTGATGCCGAATGCAGCTAAGCACGTCCAGTAATTCGCGCTCGTCCGGAACCGCATGACAAACGCCATTCGTCGCCAGCAGCGGCAAAGACAACTTCCGCGCGATCTCCACCGCGGCCTGGTTGCGCGCCTCTTCTTCGCGCCCAAAATGCCGTTGCAGCTCCACATACACATTTCCCCGTCCAAACAAATCGCACAATCCCCGCACGCACTCCGCTCCCAGCGCAACGCCGCCTTGCTGCAAAGCCGCCGCTAGCGGCCCCTCTTCCCCACCAGTCATACAAATCAGTCCCGCGCGCATCTCCACAATCTCTTCGCGCTCGACGTGCCCCTCCCCCTTCCGCGCCTGCAATTTCATCTTCGTAATCAACCGGCACAAATTCTGGTAGCCCTCGCGCGATTCCACCAGCAGCGGATACCGCCATCCACACGCCGAAGTCACCTCCGCCCCGATATGCGCTTTCACAGAACCCTTTTTCGCAGCAAGATAAAAGCGCGGCGCTCCGTAAACGCCGTCGCGGTCCAACACCGCCATCGCGGACATCCCGCGCTCCCCGCAAGCCGCGGCCAACTCTTCCGGCACAGAAGCCCCTTCCAGAAAACTAAACGCCGATCGCGCGTGAAGTTCCGTGTACATCAGTCATAGCTCCCGCGCACAAACCATCCTTGTCGCAGCGCGTCGTAATAAATTCGATAGAGCCTGTGTTGCGTGCCGCTCTGCTTCTTAGGTTGCGACTGCTCACCTTTGTGCTGGCGAGGAGCGGGCGCAGCATGCTGCGCCACTACAACGGAAGGCACAGGGAATTCAATCTCGAGATCCCACTCGTCCTGATGCCACGCATCTTCCTGCCACCAATCCCCGGAGCTACGCCACGGCCCCGAAGCGGCCACAACTTCGCCGCGCATCCCCCGCAAATACACTCTCGCTGGCAGTCCGTCCCGTACTTCCACTCGAACAGCCTGCGCCGGCCGTGCGACACGAAAACCTTGAACCGTAACGCCAGCATCTTGCTGGCGAGCCCTATCCTCGTGTTGCTCGTTGCTCGATCGTCTTGCCTTTTTCTTGCGCTCTGTAATGACCACAAATCGCCTCATCCGAAAACTTTCCGGCCGATGGCTATCCACCAATTCCGCGCAACCCAAATTCGCTTCCCCAACCAGTTTCGCCAGCCGCGCAATCGTCACTTCCAACTTCTCCGGATCCGGCCCGCACGGCACAAACAATCCGTTCTGTGCCACGCGCGGCGCCGCCGCATCCGCCGTCATGCAAATTTTCTGGATTGGCGCGGGCGGCGGATCCCCCTGCAGTTGCAGCCGCAGCAATTTCAATAGTGTCTTCGCATTGCGCATCGGCACCGGTAGCGTCAGCACTTTTTCGTACTGCTTCACGTCCGGTTTTCTTCGCAACTCTTCCTTCAATGTCTGGAAATCCTTTTCAAAAGAAGGCTGCAATTCGAATCGCACCCGCACCGCGCGCACGGAAAGCGCCCGCGCCTCCAGCCGCGCGCAAAGCTGGTCCAGCAACCGCCCCAGCAAAAACGACAGCGGCTCTAGTTCTTCCACCGCATCATCCAGCTCCATTTCTTCTGCAAAGCTGGAAGATGGCTGCGCCAGCACCAGCGCACGCTCGCGCACCCCGCGCGCCAACTCGCTCAGCCGCACGCCTTCCTGTCCTAATCGTTCCGAAAACTGCAAGACCGGTAGCGCCGCCAGCGCCTGCAGCGTCGCAACGCCCCAACGCTCCAAAATGTCCAGGGTTTCTGCTTCGGTGGTAAGAACGCCAACCGGTAAAGCGCCTAAGCGCCGGCGCTCCTCGCCTGCCGGAATGAGGGTGATTCCCGGGAAACCGCGCGCCGCGTGAATCGCCACTTCAATATTCGCGGCCACCGCCACACGCGCCGCCAAGCCAATCGCGGCCACCCGCCGCGCCAATTCCTGCGCAATCTTTTCGTCAGCGCCAAATAAAGACGCCAGCCCCTCGAGATCGAGAACCACTGTGTCCGGCGCCGTATCTTCAACGCGCGGCGAAACGCTCCACGCCGCGTCCAGCAAAGCCGCGCGTGCCGCTTTCTCCTGCGATTCCGAGCGCGCGCAAATCTGCACATTGCCGAACTGCGCCACCTGCGCCTTGGTCATTCCCAACTGGATTCCCGCCTCGAACGCCGCTGGATTCGCCGCCACCACGCTCCACAACGGAGGCACTCCGCCGATCAACGCCAGCGCACCATCGCCAAGCGCGCGCTGGCCGCGCACCACCGCCTGCACCAAAAAATCCGCAATATAAACGCAAGCAAATCCCATAACCCAAACCAATTGGCATCCTGAGTAGCGCTGGCTTCCAGCCGGCGCCGTATCCGTCATCGAAAACTCCAATTCGTACTAGCTTCAAAAATTCTTGACTCCGCCACGCTCCCTGCAAGTGGCACAGCCATTTTTGGCTGTGCTCCTACACGAATATCAATCACACATTGCTCTGGCATTTGTATCCGAGTCCGCACCACGCCCGCGCGCACCGAAAACCCTCGCAGCAGCTTCGCAAAGGGATGGCAACGCGCTGGGGGTCGGAGCTTTAGCTCCGACATAAAGCGCTCGCTCTCACCGGGCTTAAGCCCCTGAGGAAACATCTTGTCGCCCGCCCCCGTCCACCGCGCCTCCCCCGCCTCCAATCGCACCACCAGCGACGCGCACGTCTTCGCATGCGGCTCCTGCTCCAGCAGCAGCAAAATCGTCGGCGTATCCTCCACCGCTCGCCGAAACCGAAACCACGCATTGAGCGGAACCTGGCGCACCGTGCGCGTCGGCACATCGCTCAAATCCACTGCCACCATCCCAAATCCGCCGGCCTGGATCAGCAAATCCGTGGCCCGCAGCGCCTGGTCCAGATTTTGGCAACGCACCCAAAGCAATTTCCCGAGCGCAATCCCCGCCGCATTCCCCGTCAGCGGATCGAAACTGTCGCGCGCATCCACCAGCGCGCAAACTTCTCCGTTCGCCGTTCTCTCCGCCAGCGAAGCCAGAAGCAAACTCGTTCGCCCCGAACCGGCCGCCCCGCAAATCTCCGTCATCGCCCCTCGCGGCAATCCCCCCATCAATGCATCCATTTCCGGAATGCCCGTGGAAACCAATTCGAACGCATTGCGATCGCGGTACGCAAAAGGCGAAGCAACCCGCCCGCGCAAATCCGCTTCGATTTTGGAGCGTAGGGTAGCGAGTGAACTGGCAGTCATGGGAGTTTGCGGCGAGCGGCAAAGGACGGGGATACTTCGCTTTTGTTTCGCCTAGCCAAATTCTCCGCAAATCATCGGCTCATGTCAAGTGCCGGTTTTGGGGATCAATTTCCGATTTTGTGCGTTTAGCAGGACTTGCGCACGCTAGTCGGCAGAATATCGCGAGCCTCTCCACCGGTAGATTGTGTGTGTCTTCTCGTCAGCCCATGTTTTCTGGATGTTGTAGTGGCCATCCGTGATCGTTTTCAAGACTGTGACCCTATCAAGCGCGCCGACTTCTCCGTCTTTCCCTAGAGTCTGAGCGAATTGGGCATCTGGCTGCTGAATGAAGAGATTAAGGGCGCACCCCGCCGACCCGCAGAATCCAGTGTTTCTGTTCTCGACCAGAATAGCGGGAAGTCCTCGCGGCGCTACCGGCAACTCTCGCCACATCAGGTTAGTTCGGAACGTCTCTTCGCAACCCTTCTTGAAGTCATCCTCAAATTCGTCGCAATACTCTGTCTCACTTGCGGCAAGCGCCTTAAGAACACCAGAAGGCAACGATTTCACCTCCGTATTGCCAAGTGATCGAGTGCTGATAGGGGCTGCTACCGCCCTCGCAACTTCAGTGGCATTCAGTTTTCCTCGAACTGCCATGGTTTCCAGAATCTGGTTGCGTCTTTGCAATGCCTTGTCGGGATCCTTAAATGGGGAAAAAATTGCCGGCCCTCGGAGTAGTCCGGCCAGAAGAGCTGCTTCCTCTGCACTCAGAGCATTGGCACCCTTCTGAAAGAAGTGTTCAGAGGCATTCTCAACGCCCGTCGCTCCAGGACCGAAGTAAGCCCTATTCGCATAAATTGTGAATAATTGCTGTTCCGAAAAACGTCTTCGGATGTGCCAACTCAGTCGAAACACGTCCAACTGATATCGTGCGGACCTTTCGAGTGTGTTGCACATAAGTGTGCGCGCAATTTCATCCGAAAACGAAATGCCAGGTTCTGCGCTCACGAGCGCATCCTGGAATGGCTTCCCAATGCCGTCGGACGGATCAGCGAACGAGAGGCCAGCAAGGCAAGAATCCGTCGCGAGATGCCCCGCCGTTGGCGCAAATTCCGATAACTGCTCGGTCTTAGGCAAGTCGCCCGTGTAAAGAAAAAACCAACCGCAAAAGCCGACCGCTGCAATCAAAACTAAAATCGCCAAACCGAGTGACACCTTGTATAGGGCCGCCATAGAACAATCTTAGGACGTGGCTTCGTTGTTGTCTTTTTCCGCCTGTCCATATCGAAGCTAATTCGCCAACTCTTGGTTAGTCCGCGTCGTATCCATCGTGGCCACCGTGCATCCCTCTTCGATCTTGCGCGCACCAGACGACGAAACCCGCCACACGGAATTGCAGCACTTCATCCGAGACCTGAAGCAACTCTCCAGATTCATTTAAGAAATGAAGCTCCCACTCTTTCACTCTTTCATTCTTCCACTGTTGAACTCTTCCACTCTCCCGCGGAGTGCTATACTTCACCTGAAAACTTCCCCGTTTCGTTTCGAGGTGCCCATGGCTACCGCGCCGGTAAAGAATCCTGGTTTCCCGGGACCTCCCAAATTTGCCACTGTCGCGGAAGAGCGCCGGCATCGCAAAGAGCGGTTGGCCGCTTCCTTCCGCCTCTTTTCAAAATTTGGTTTCGATGAAGGCGTCACCGGCCACATCACCGCGCGCGATCCGGAGCAGCCGGCCCATTTCTGGGTGAATCCGTTTGGCGTGCACTTCAGCCAGATTCGCGTCTCCGACCTGATGCTGGTCAACGCCAAGGGCGAAGTGGTCGAAGGCAAGCATCCGCTGAACGGCGCGGCGTTCGCGATTCATTCCAGCGTGCATCACGCGCGGCCGGATGTGATTGCCGCGGCGCATTCGCATTCGCTGCACGGCAAAGCGTGGTCTTCGCTGGGGCGATTGCTCGATCCCATCACGCAAGACGCTTGCGCTTTTTTCGAAGACCACATCGTCTTCGATGATTTCACCGGGGTCGTTTATGACACCAGCGAAGGCGAGCGCATCGCGCGCACGCTCGGGCCGCGGAAGGCGGCGATCCTGCGCAATCACGGCTTGCTCACCGTCGGAGAAACGGTGGACGAAGCAGTGTGGTGGTTCATCACCATGGACCGCAGTTGCCAGGTGCAGCTTCTCGCCGAAGGGGCGGGCAAGCCCATTGCGATCGACCGCGAAAATGCACTGGTCACGCGCGGCCAAGTGGGCACGCACGCGGCGGGTTGGTTCCAGTTCCAGCCGCTGTGGCAGCGCATTACCCGCGAACAGCCCGACCTGTTTGACTAGTGGCGAGTAGCGAGTGGCGAGCAACAAATTGCCGCTCTCCCGCGAGCTCGCCTCGCCGCTCTCACGGCTATTTCGCTCCTTGGAAGAACTCCGCCATGCTGGGCGCGTTTTTTGCGCCTCCGGGCCAGTGCGTTTCGTCCAGGCCGAGCGCTTCCAGCGTCAGGCGCAGCGTGCTTTCATGATGATAAAGCGCGATCGAGCGATACGCCGGCTTGACCTTGGAACTCACGAGAATCGTTGCCACGCGCCCGCCGCCCGAATGCCCCGCTCCATCGCTTTCGTCGTCGCCAGAAGCTTCGTCGTAGGTGATGATCAACAGCCCAGTGTCTTCAAAGATTTTGCTGGCCAGCAGCGGGCTAAAAATATGCCTTAGCCAGTCGTCTGTTTGCTTAAGCGCGCCTGCATCGCCGCATCGCGCGTCTCCCTGGTTGCCGCCGTTGGTGCCTTTGATGCTGTGGCCATCGTCAAAAACATTGGGCACGAAAAAGGAATAATTGGCGAGCCGGTTTTGCGCCAGGTCTTGGGAGAATTGCGAAAATTGGGCGAGATTGGCGCGCTCCGCAGCCGAAATGTCTCGTTCAAAATACGCCAGGGGATTGTGCCGCTTCACATATCCGGTGTTGCCGATATTTCCTCCGGTGTAGCCTGGCCCCGGCACGCCTTCGATGTACGCACGCCAGGTTTTTCCATTTTGCTTGAGCTGGCGAATGACGTTGTCCGCGTCGACGGCCTCGGTGCGAAAATCGCCCAGTCGACCTTTGGAAAGCGCTTGTCCGGTGGTCAGCACAAAATAGTTGCTGATGGAAGGATGCGCGTTGGCGTAAAAAGAGGCCGCGACTGCATACTTGCTCGCCAGGCCGTTCAGAAAGCTCATCGCCGAATTGCCGATGACGCAACTAAAGTCCTGATTTTCTTCGACCACAAGGAACACGTGGTCCACGCGCGGCACTTGGGCGCGAGAAATTGCGCCGCATAGGAAGGACGCCAATGCAGCGGCTATTCCCCATGTCATTCCCTTTGTCAAGAGCATTTCCTCAAAGACTCACTATCGACACGGCTCGGCACTATCAAACGTTCCCCCAAATCTACTTTTGCGACTCGCTTACTTCTCCCCGCTCCGACGCTTCGTGCACCGGGTGCCCGGCGCAGTGCGGGAGATACTAGCTGAACGGCTGCTGAGAATGCTTCTCAAAATAACGTTTCAAGCCGCGCAGTCCCCAACCATCGTTGAAGCCATAATATTTCATCTCCTTGTACGCTTCTTCCTTGGATTTCCCTTTGTAATACATTTAGTAAAGGCCGGTGATGAGCATGGCGCGATCGCGGCCCAGGTCGCAATGAATGTAGATGGGATGATAGCGCCTGTTGCGCAGAAGACAGAGAACGGCGTTGATGTGCTTTTCGGATGGCTCCATTGGCGAAGCGCTGATTGTGCCGGTGAGCAGGGTCATGCCGTATTTCTTCGCTCTTTGTTTCTCCCAGTTGTTGAGCCAAGGGAAAACTTTCAGTTGCACGATGTACTTGATGCCTTTTTCCTGCAGAAATTCGTAGTCGGCGTCGGTTTTTGGTTTCGATCCTTTGTAGACGCCGTCGTCCAATTCTTGAAAGCGGACCAAGTGTGTACCCGGCGCGGGGTGAATGCGCCGAATGCCCTGAGTATTGTTTCGTATCGGTGACTGCGCGACCGAGCGGCATCCGACCGCCGCCAGTGCCAGGAGGAGGAAGAGAGTGTTTCGCATCGGCAGTGGGCGCTACCCCAACCGCGCTAGACGCGTTAGCACATGCGCATTTTCCAGTACTGCGCCAAGTGAGACAAAGTTGCGCCGGTCCATTAGCGCCTTGGTGGCGGCGCGCACGCGGCCTTCGTGCAAATGGTCGAGAGCGTCGCCGAGCGAAACGGCGAAATGCAGCATCACGCTGGAATCGCGATAGCAATCGGCGATGCAAGCTTTGCAACCGTCACGCACCAGCGGCGTCTCGGCAAAGTCCCAGACAGTGCAAAGTTTTTCGCTCCAGGAATCGCAGCGCCACATGTCGTAGTTCCAGTCCACGTAAAAGCTCTTGAAGCCGCCATAGCACTCGAATTTCTCCGTTTCGCCGCGCAGGTGATGCTTCATGTCGGCTACGGAGGCGCGGGGATTGTTGACGGGGAATTCTGTGCGCATGGAATCGAGGGAGTCGAAAGCGGCTACGAGCTCTTGAGTGCTGAAGCTCATGAGTTGCGAATCACTGGACCATGCCAGCGATGAGGAGCCGAGTCGCGCTGTCTGCGGATAGGAAAAGGCCACCGCGTCGAAACCGAGCTCGCGCAGTAGCGGCGCGAGATCGCGATAGTCGCCGAGCAATTTGCTCATGGTGACCTGCGCGAGCGGCGTCATACCGAGTTCGCGCATGCGCGAAGTGCCGGTGCGGATACGTCCGCCAAGCCCCTCGAGGCCGCGATTGGCTTCGTGCTGGGCGATGGTCGCTGCGTCGATCGAGATGTAGACGGTTTTCAGTCCAGCCGCCGCGAGCTTTTCCAGTTGCGACGCGAGCAGCCAGCCATTGGTGATCAGCGCAGGACCCATGTCGCGCTCGACGACCATGGCGATCATGTCCGCGAGGTGTGAGTGAAGAAGCGGCTCGCCGCCGAAGAAGCTGATGTAGCGGATGTCGCGTTTGCGCAGGATGTCCAGGGCGCGGCCGAACTGGTCGGCATCGATCCAGCGGAGATTGTGGGAGCCGACCTTGCCGCGAGCGAAATTGCAGAAGTCGCAAGCCGCGTTGCACGCGTTGGTGACGGCCACATTGCAGAGCGCAGGTCCTCCGCGCCGGATGAGGCGCAGCATGTCCCACGCTTTGGAGGCAAATGTCGTCACGATGTGCGAGCCAAGGTTTTGCGGCTGCGTCCCGTTCCTGGGAAACGGCAAAAGTTAGATTCGCGGGTGCGGGGAAAGGGCGGCGTGCTGAGGTGGTTGACCACGGAGGCGAAACCCAGTCGCGCGGATTGTATGTGCCTCTGCGTCTGTGCGCAATCCTCGTTGTTGTGACGCGCTTACAGCGTTTATGAGAAAGACGGCCGCCACCCTTCGCTACTCAGGGCAAGCAGTCTGGGGCGGCTACACGGGCACGCAAGGATCTGCGAAGTTCCCGGCTACGGCGGTCATTTGGTTGTTATGCGATGATTGTTAGACGGCGGCCACAGGGCTAGTCGTTCCGCGCCTTCCCCGCTTCATACGAGCCTTGCCGACCAACGCGACGATACCGGTGCTCAAAAGGAGCAAGGTGCCGGGTTCCGGAACGGGGGAGACCGTGCCACCTGTCCCAAGCGTACCGCCGCTCAAACCCCCTGTGCCACCCAAGCCAGCAACGTTCGCGCAGGTATTGGAGATGCTGTTATGATCCAGCGTCACTGCACCATTTCGCGCTAGGGCTCTACCGCAGTCGATTGTCGCGCCTGTATCCAAGCCGATGCTCGTAAGCGCCACAATATTTCCTTCGAATGCAGTACCACTTCCGAGAGTCGCGGAGCTGCCGACTTGCCAATACACGCCGGCACCTGAACCTGCATTGGTCACAGCAACAGACGAACCGCTTGCAGTCGTGAGCGTGCTTCCTATCTGGAAGATCCAAAGCGCATTGGGGTCGCCCCCGCCGTTGAGAATGAGTGCTCCCGTCAACTGAGCCGACGACGAAAAATTATAGACGCCCGGCGCGAGCCCCCCCACTCCGAATGAACCCAAATCCGTACCGGTCAAGCTGGCGGTGAATGGCGTGGCTGCCAGAGAATTATACGCAGTGGTAAGCTGCCCCTGAGCTAAACCCTCCGAACCCGGCTGTATCGTTCCTCCAGTCACCTGCGCCGGAAGAAGCCCAGTGATCGAAGAACCTGGGCTGACGCCCACATTTCCGACGATGATGCTGCTCAACGGAACATCGGTCACCGTCGAGCCAGCCAGGACCGCAAAAGTACTCAACTCAGTTCCAAGGACGGCGTCGGCATAGGCACTGGGTGCGAACAACGGTAGAACCAACAAAGGGAGAACCAACAAAGAGAAGCGGCGCAGTTTCATACTTCCTCCGGCATTTTAGGGACCTTGTGAGAGGTGTTACCAGGGAGAACATGGCACGTTGCGTGCCAGTCGAGCGCGTCGCTCCGTGGCGCGCACGACAAAACAACATCCATGTGCTTCTATTTACTGGACTTAACTTGTTCAAGATTGCATAAATGGCTTCAAAACTGTGCGAATGGCTCGCGTGGCGCTAGGTAAATCTCTGCACTCTTTGTCCAACTCTTTGGGGTTTTGGTCCAAAGAGCAAGCTGTAAAGAGCAAGGCAAAGCGCCCGCCACCCTTCGCAACTCAGGGCAAGCAGTCGGCGGGCGCTACGCTGAAATGGGCGGGCCGACCCTTCGAGGCTCCCCTCGAGGCTCGGGGCAAGCAGGGCAAGCCGGCGGTACGGCGAACAGAGGCGAGCAACTAGCTTGCAGATTCGCCGTTGCGGCGCGTTGCAGTTGAGGTCCTTCGGCTACCCGCAGCGGTTTGAGTCAGTCATGCAGCACGACACTCAAGAGAGAAGTATCGATCTGAATTTCGCCGTTGTACTTGATGAAACCCAGCTTCTTGAATTTGTTCATGAACAAATTGACCCGCGTGCGTGTTGTGCCGATCATCTCCGCCAGCGTTTCTTGCGATACTTTGGGGAGTATTCTGTGAGGCTGGTCTTGCTTACCGTATCGGGCAAGCAAGAGAAGAGTACGCGCGAGCCTCTTTTCGGTCGAGTTGAATAGCTGATCGACCAAATCCTCCTCAATCCGAATGTTCCGTGTGAGCACAAAATTGATGAAGAGGTCGGATAACTCATGCTGTTGATGAAGCACTTGCGTCATTTCCTTCTTGTCAATGACGAGTAAAGTGCTAGGAGTAATCGCCGTCGCATTCCCCATGCGAACCGACTGGCCTGCCAGGCACCCCTCGCCAAAGAAGTCGCCAGGCCCCAAAATTGCGATGATCGCCTCTTTGCCGGCTTCACTAACCGCGCTAATCTTCACACCGCCTTCTTGTACATACAAGACGCTCTCAGCGGGGGCACCTTGAGAAAAGACAATCTCTGCTCTCTTACACTGTCTAACTTTTCTGGCCACGCCAGCCGAATCTAGAAAAGCGCGGGCATTGAATGCGCGCTTTTTCTTGGACATACTCTTAGATTTTTTGTTGCTGGGATTCATGATTGGTACCATAACTCCATCCGACGAAATGTGCGAGAAGGATTTCGAGGGTATCGTTTGCAAGAAGAAACTCTCCTGTCGTGCGGCATCGCCGGAATGACGTTTGAGTTCGCGCTGCTTATAGGATTGAAGGACTGGTCTGCCATCGGTGAACCTCGCTTATCTGCTGCTGTCCAGACGAGTATTGGGAGTTTCGAAATGAAATCGATACCGCAGGTCACGTAACGATAACTACATACGTATGGGACCCTATCCTCGGCAGATAGCATCGCGATGATACCAGGAATTTCAAGGGCGGGGAGGTGCACAGCCAAAATTCGCTGTGCCACTAACTTAGGGTTAGGCGGGTTCACTTAGGTCTAGTTCGTGTTCGATTTTGCGGAGGACTTCATTTGTAGGCGTTCTTTTGCCGAGCGTCAACGTCACGAGGCCAAGAATCACAATCAAGAGCACGATGGTGATTAGTGCTCCGACTGAAACTGGAAAGATGCGACCTTGAGCCGGAAGGTCCAAAATTAAACCCTTGGTCGTAAGGAGGCCCTTCGTCGCAAGCCAAACGAGTAACGCCCCAAGAGATGTCGCGAGGCCTAGAAAAAGAATGCCAAGTACTTTCAGCACGGTATGCATTTTCTCCTCCACGTCATGAGTTCGGCGGGCGAACAGGTCTTGTCTGACGCGAACGTAAGTGAGTAGCGCTGTAGCCCTACCTGTCCTCCCTAGCTCGATACGTCATGAACATAGGTGTGGATCGAATGTCTTAGCGTAGCAAATCCCAACAAAACACCCTATTCCGAAAGCGTTTATGTAGAGGTCCCCGCAGAATAGGAACGGGGGACTCAGCTAACGCCGTGTATTTGTTATGTCAATACAAAGCAAAGGCGCCCGCAACCCTTGGCGGTTCCGGGGCTTCGACGTGGTTTGGCACAGGATAAAACTGCGCCACTACGGGCTTTCTTCAGGGGCTGAAGCCCGTTTTTCAGCGGGCCTTTTCCGCGGGCCTGAAAGGCCCGCACACCCGGACTGAAGTCCAGGGCTTCCACCTGAAGCTACTTAGCTTAGGGCTAGGCGGGTTTCACTTAGGTCTAGTTCATGTTCGATTTTGCGGAGGACTTCGTCGTTGATGCGGCCTTCATTGCGAAGGCGGAGGCCGGTTTTTCGTTCGAGGCGGAGGAGTTCGCCGAGGATTTTGCGGTAGCGCTCGAGCTCTTTGTTGCTCATGCCATCGTCGTCGGAGTTTTCTTTGCTCATGCTGGCCAGGCGGCGGGCGTAGCGGCGGGAGAGATCGTCGTAGACAGCGGCAAAATCTTCCAAGTCTTCTCCGCGGGCGCTTTCGAGATGGGTTAGCGCGGTGCTGGTGATGATGCGGCGGGCCTCTTCTTCCTCGTCGTCATTGCCGGTATGGCCGGCCAGGCCGAGGGCGCGGATGAGCGGAGGCAGGGTGAGCCCTTGCAGCACCAGAGTGACCAAAATGACGCTGAAGGTGAGAAAGATGATCAGATTGCGCTGCGGGAACGGCGCGCCATCGGACAGTGTTTCGGGAACAGCTATGGCCGCGGCCAGGGCTACGACGCCGCGCATGCCGGTCCAACCGATGATGAAGATTTGCTTCGCGGAGGGCCTGGGAAGGTCCTGGCAGAGAATGCGTTTGCGAATAAAGTAGGCGAGATAGCCGCCGGGATACATCCAGAGCAGGCGCAGCACGATGACGATGGCGCTGAACAGCGCGCCGTAGAGCAGCAAGTGAAGGAAGCTGTAGCCGCGAATTCCCGCGAGCACGTGGGGAAGCTGAAGGCCGATCAGAACGAAGACCAGTCCATTGACGGCAAAGGTGAGGGAATCCCACACGGCCCAGGCCTGCATCCTGACGGTGGCGGAGAAAAACTCCGAGCTCTGGCGGCTCAGGTACAGGCCGCAGGCGACAACGGCGAGCACTCCGGAAGCGCGCACGGATTCGGCGGCGAGGTAGGCCGCGTATGGCGTGAGGATGCTGACGACGATCTCGATGGGGCCGTCGTCGATGCGGCGCTCGAACCATTCGACAATCAAGCCGAGGACGAGGCCGATGATGAGTCCGACGGCAATCAAATAGGTGAGCCGCAGAGCGCCCTCCGTAACAGTGGGAGTGCGCCCATCGACGACCATGGCGATGGCGAATTCGAGAGCGAGCAGGCCGGTGGCGTCATTTACGAGACTTTCGCCTTCGAGGATGTCCACGATGCGCTGCGGGAGGCCAAGGCGCTTGGCGATGGAGGTGGCGGCGATAGCGTCGGTGGTGGCGACGACGGCACCCAAGACGAAGCCGAGGCGCCAGTCGAAGCCGGGGAACACCCAGTGCGCAGTCTCGGCCACGCCGAGCACCGTGAAACCGACAAGGCCGAAGGCGAGAAGGAGGATGCTGACCAAATTGAATTTGAAATCGCGCCAAGAAGTCAGCCAGGCGGCGGCGTACAGAAGCGGAGGGAGGACGACGAGAAAAACGACGTCGGGATTCAACGAGATTTTGGGGATGCCCGGGATGAAGCCAAGCAGCAGACCGGCGACGACAAGAACAATCGGATAGGGCGTTTGCAGTTTACGCGCGAGGGCCGCGAAGATGACGACGAAGAGAAGCAGTATGAGGAAAACAGTTTCGATTGCGTGGATTCCGCCGCTTTGCATCATGTGAGAAGCGTTCCTTGAACTTGTTAGGTTACGCGAAAACGGGTGAGTTCGAAAATGGGGGCGAGCGTGGAGAAAAGACGAAGAGAGATTCCTCCCTGCGCGACCCGGCGCCCTCAAACCGGGCGCAAGAAACAGCCGGGTCGCTTCGGTCGGAATGACGGGTTCGTTCGGCGCGGCTGCTCGGAGCACAGCCAAGATTGGCTGTGCCACACAAATTATTCGTAGCGGAGGGCGACGAGGGGGTCGACGCGGGAGGCGCGGCGCGCTGGGATCCAGCAGGCTACGATTCCTGTTATGAGGAGGAGCGTGGCGACGGAGGTTAGCGTTACCGGGTCGTAGGCGGAGACGCCCCAAAGTTGCGTGGCGATTACGCGCGCTACGGCGAGGCTGGCGATTATGCCGAGAAGGATGCCCGCGCCGACAAGGCCCACGCCCATGCGGATTACCAAGCCGAGGACGTCGCGCTTCTTCGCTCCGAGGGCCATGCGGATGCCAATTTCGTGGGTGCGGCGGGCGGTGGTGTACGCGAGGACACTATAGACGCCTATGGTGACCAGCACGAGGCCGATGGCGCCAAAGACGGTCATCAGCAGGAAGCCGAAGCGAGGCCCGGCGTAGGAAAACGAGGCGATGAAACTTTCGAGGGTGCCGGTGAAGGTGAGGGCGACGTTGCTGTCGGTGGCCCAGATTTCCTGGCGGACGGCGTTCATCATGGTCATGGGATCCGGGCCGGTGCGGACGAGTACGCCGCGCGCGCCGGAGCCGGTCATCGTGTAGGGCACCCAGACTTCCGGCTGCACGGGATCTTGCAGGCCGTTGTTCTTGACGTCGGCTACGACGCCGATGATCTCGAACCATGGATCGGCGAGCTTATCTGGAAACTGCTCGAGCTGGGCGATGTGCACGCGCTGGCCCATGGGATTTTCTTTGCCGAGATATTTGTGCGCGAAGGTCTGGTTGACGACGGCGAGCTTCCGCTTCCCTTCTACCTCGGCTTCGGTGAAGGCGCGGCCATCGATGAACTGGATTTTGAGAACGGAAAAATAGGCTTCACTGCAAAGCTGAAAGAGCGCGTTCCATTTTTCGGCGTGGGTCTTACCGGGAATTTCGATGTCGGTAGGAATGCCACCGTAGGGAGGAAGCGTGCTGGTTTCGGTGGCTTCGAGGACGCCGGGCACGGCTTTGAGGCGATGCAGCAGAGGACGGAAGAAGCCGGCGACCTGGTCGGAGGTTTTGTAGCGGTCCTCGGGGAGAGGAAGGCGAGCGACGAAGATGTGGTCGGGCTGCAGGCCGAGGTGCACGTCGCGGAGAGCGACGAAGCTGCGCATGAGGAGGCCGGCGGCGACGAGTAGCGTTAGCGAGACGGCGACTTCGAGGACGACGACGGCGTTGCGCAGGCGGCCATGCGTGGACCCGCCGCTGGTGCCTTTGCCGCTGTCGCGCAGGGGATCGTTGAGGTCGCGGCGCACGACTTGCATCGCGGGCGCGAGCCCGAACACGATGGCGGTGAGCACGGCCACGCCGAGAGTGAAGAGAAGGACGGGAAGATTGAGGCGAATCACGGCTTCCGCGGGGACGATCTGCTTGGGAATTAGCGCGACGAGCGCTTTGAGTCCTCCCCAGGCCATGAAGGCGCCGAGGATGGCGCCGCTGACGGCGAGGAGAAAACTTTCCACCAACAATTGGCGGACTATGCGCCAACGGCCGGCGCCGAGCGCGGCGCGGATGGCGAATTCTTTCTCGCGCGTGGTGGCGCGGGCGAGGAGCAGGTTGGCGACGTTGCCGCAACCGATGAGTAGCAGGAGCCCTACAGCAGCGAGGACGATGTACAGAGTGGTGCGGAAGCGGCCGACGACTAGGTCGGTGAGCGTTTCGATGTGGACACTGAACTTTTTCGGGTAGTCCTTGGGGTACACGGTGGAGAGATTTTTGGCCACGACGGTCAGGTCGGATTCGGCTTGGCGGATGGAAACGCCGGGCTTTAGGTGGCCTAGGAAGAACCAGAACATGGGGAATCCGTTGCGCTCCATGGCGGCGGAACGGCTGGGCTTAGTGGGAATCCACATATCGGCATCACCCCAGCCGAAGCGGGGAGGCATGACACCGATCAGGGTGCGCTGCGTACCGTTGAGGACGAAGGTCTTGTTGATGAGCTTGGAATCGGCGCTGAAGCGGGTGACCCATGTTTTGTAGCGCATGACGAAGACCGGAGGCGCGCCAGGTTCGTAGTCGGCGGGCTGCGCGACGCGACCGAGGTAGGCGGGCATGCCCAGGAATTCAAAGGTGCCAGGAGTGATGAGGTTGCCGTCGAAGCGCTCGGTGCCTTCACTGGAGCGGTATAGGACGTCCAGACCGTCGTTGGCGATGACGCGGTCAAAGACGTGATTCTGCGCGACATAGTCGAGGAATTCGGGACCGGAGTAGGCGGCGCGGCCGCCGGGCTCGTTTTGCTCGGTGTCGTGAATCTGGACGGAGACTAGGCGCCCGGGATCGGTGTAGGGAAACGGCTCCATCAAGACATTTTCGATGACGCTGAAGATGGCGGTGGAAGCGCCAATGCCCAGCGCAAGAGTGACAGCCGCGATGATGGCGAAGGCGGGGCTCTTGCGGAGATTGCGAAGGGCGAAGCGGATGTCCTGGCCGAGGGTGCCCATGAAGTGCCTCCTGACGGGTCGAAAGGCGCGTGAAAGTTATACGTGCTCTGGCACTTAAATGTTCCGATACGCAAGCGCACAAGGAGACAGCAGCACGCATGGTCGCATGGTAATGATGACGAGTCTGATGCCGAAAAGTGAGCCTGGAGTTGGCAGGGGGAGGGCTCTGCAGCTTTGGGAAGCCGTCGATTGCCAGGGTGCGAGCTAAAGCGTTAGAAGCAGTTTGTAAAACGTTAGGCCTCGGCGGGTAATGCGCCGAGGCCTTACTGCGGAACTACTCTTCGTCGCCGTCTTGTTCGGCAGCTACGGGAATTAGTGTGCCGAAGAGGCCGTCCTGTTCGTCGTTGATGCCGGCTGTGAAAAACATAGTCGTGGAGGAGCCAGCGGTGCCGTTGTTGCCGAAGGTCAGAGACCAAAGGCCATTGATGGTGAGGATGGAACTATCGGGATTGCGCACGAAGCCGATGAACTTTTTTGTGAAGCCGTTGAAGGCGGCGATGCGGCCGCTGCCGAAATTGCCGACGAGAATGACATTGCTGAACTCGCCGAAGTCGCGCGGCGTCCAGACAACGCCCCAGGGCGAGTTGAACCAGTCGCCGTGTTCGAGGCGGCCCTGGAACCTGCCGGTGGTGCTGAAGATGTCGACGAAGCCGAGGCCGTCACCTGCGACGTCATCGTGGCGGAGGGCATTCTGCTTGGCGTAGGTGACAAAGAGGCTGCCCCCGATGTTCTGGATGTTGAAGGGCGCGAAACCGCGGGGAAGGCTATCGTCGTCAAAGGCGTCTTCGTCCAGGTGTATCTGATGGAAATTTGTGTCGTAGACTTCGACGCGAGCGCTGCGGAAATTTGTGACGTAGAGGAACCGTTTGCCGTGGATTTCGCCGGAAGTCATCCCTTTGTAGACGGCGCCGCGATTGGAACCGTGGTCGGAATTATCGACTTCGAGAACGGCGTTAGGGGAAAAAGGTTTTCCGCCAGGCAGGAGATTCACGAACGGGTTCCAACCGGAAATAGTGCCGTCTTCGGTGGCAAAGATGAAGACGGCTGGTTTGCCAGGGGGATTGCCTTTATTGAGCAGGAAATCGGTGGGGCTGCCGTTGTAGACAACGCCGGTGGGAGTCGATTGCGTCCCCGGAGGGGCAAAACCCGGCGGGGGAACAACGACAAAGTTACTCTTGCTGGCGTCGGCTTCGACGAAAATGTTGATGGGGTTGCCGCTGCCATCGGAGAGGGTGGAGGTGCCGGAATTGTTGTTGGCGATCCACCATGGGCTGCCGGTGGGAGAACGCGTCAGTCCCCACGGATTTTTCAGGTTGGGATCGGTCTTGTCGGCCTTTCCCTGAATATCGGAGATGAGGTTTTTCTGGGTGTAGTGTTGCGCGGGGGTGACGTTGGGAACAGCGAACACGGCTAACGCAAAGGCGGCGGAAAGCTTGGCGCACTTCAAGAGACACTGCATCATGATTTCCTCCAGAACAAGATTGGGGTCAGCGCGGCAAAAATTAAGTCGTGCGGTGACACAGCGGAACAGGTTTCCTGGGCGCGGGCATCGCTTGCTGATTGCTCAAGTTTGCAGAAACCGATGCTCGCGGGCGGAGGTTAAGTTAGCTTGCGGGCAAGGGTGAAATGTCACACAAAGGTCAAAACGGAGTCATCTTCTCGGGAGGGTTGGTTTCGGTTTTTCTTTACGGCGCGAAAGCGGCGGTCATTGGCGGCCCGCGGCAACCACGACCGGCGCACTCCATCGATTTCGCGAACGTTTATGAGAGATTCTACATCGGATGCCGACGGCGGGCGGCACGGTAGCTAGGGCGCAGGGCGTGCTGCGCCCCTGCGACGGTTACGAAGCCTTTTCCTGGGCGTAGGCGAGGTATTCTTCGTAAGGGCCTTTGAAGTCTTCGATCTTGCCACCCTTAAAGTGCCAGATGCGGGTGGCGACTTCGTCGATCACGTCGTGGTCGTGCGTTACGAGCAGGACGGTGCCGTCGTATTTTTGCAGCGCGATGTTCAGCGCGTTGATCGATTCCAGATCGAGATGGTTGGTGGGCTCGTCGAGGACTAGGAAATTGGGCTTTTGCAGCATTAGCTTGCAGAAGATGAGGCGGGCGGATTCACCTCCGGAGAGAGCTTTCGTGGGTTTGAGAGCGTCGTCGCCGCTGAATAGCATCTGACCCATCAGGCCGCGGAGCTCTTGCTGATTGGCGCTGGGGTCAAACTGCCAGAGCCAGTCGATGGCGGTCATGCCTTTGGTGATGGAATCGCCGTGGTCTTGCGCGAAGTAGCCGACGGCGACTTCGTGACCCCAGACGACGGCGCCGCTGTCGATGGGAAAGTCGCGATCTGAATCTTCGATGTAGCCTGTCGCGTTGCGAACCAACGATTTCAGCAGAGTGGTTTTGCCAGTACCGTTGCGGCCCATCAGCGCGATTTTTTCGCCGCGCGTGACGCTGGCGGAGAAGCGCGGGATGACTTTGAGATCATCGTAGGATTTCTCGATGCTGCGGACTTCGAGCGGATGACGGCCGGAAGCGCGCTTCATATCAAAGCGGATATAGGGGCGCTGGATGTTGGATCTGGCTAGCTCGGAAGTTTGCAGGCGCTCGACTTCTTTCTTGCGCGAGGTGGCCTGCGCCGAACGGGTGCCGGCGGAAAAGCGGGCGATGAATTCGTTGAGCTGCGCGATTTTCTTTTCGCGCTGGGCGTTTTCCGATTCGATGCGGGCTCGGATGTGCGTTTTGGCGACGACCATATCGTCGTAGCCGCCGTTGTACATGATGATGGTTTCGTAGTCGATATCGGCGATGTGGGTGCAAACGCTGTTGAGGAAATGGCGGTCGTGGGAGATGACGATCAGGACGCCTTCGTATTCGCGAAGGTAGTCCTGTAACCAGTGCACGGAATCGAGATCGAGGTGGTTCGTAGGCTCGTCGAGAAGGAGGGCGCTGGGATTCCCGAAGAGGGCCTGCGCCAGGAGGACGCGAACCTTCTGGCCGCCTTGCAGCTCGCCCATTTTTCTTTCGTGCAGATCGCTTTCTACGCCTAGGCCATCGAGCAAAATGCCGGCGTCCGCTTCCGCGGTATAGCCGCCTTCTTCCCCGACGATGCCTTCGAGTTCACCGAGGCGCATACCGTCAGCGTCGGTTAGTTCTTCATGGGGCTTGGCGTAGAGCGCGTCGCGCTCTTGCAAGGCATCCCAGAGGACTTGGTTGCCCATGACGACGGTATCGATTACGCGAAACTCGTCGAAGGCAAATTGATCCTGGCGGAGGACACCCATCTTCTTTGGCGCGGTGATGGAGCCTTTGGTGGGCTCGAGCTCGCCGGTGAGAATTTTCATGAACGTGGACTTACCGGCACCGTTGGGGCCGGTGACGGCGTAGCGGCGGCCGGCCATGAAAGTACAGGCGACATCCTCAAAGAGGACGCGCGGGCCGAAGCGCATAGAGATGTTATTGACCGAGAGCATAACCTTTCAATTGTACCGTAGTTTTTGATGAGAGCTAATCGAGAGCGAGCGGTGATTAGAAAAAGATAACGCGGAGACGCAGGGGGCGCGGAGGAAGTTAGGAAGCACTGGCCTGAAGGCCGGCACCACGTGCGGCGGGAAATTCGCCTTCCCAGCGGGCGATTACTACGCAGGCCAAGCAGTTGCCGAGGACGTTGACGGCGGTGCGGCCCATGTCCATGAGTTGATCGATGGCGAAGAGGAGGAAGAGCGGCTCGGTAGGGAGACGGAAGGAAGTGGCGGCGGCGAGGACGATGACGAGGGAGGCGCGGGCTACTCCGGCGGTGCCTTTGCTGCTGATTAGCAGGGTGAGGAGCATGACGGCTTGCTGCGCGATGGTGAGATGAATGCCGGCGGCTTGCGCGATGAAGATTAGCGCGAGGGATTGGTAGAGGCTAGAGCCATCGAGGTTGAAGCTGTACCCGGTGGGGAGAACGAAGGCGACGGTGTCGCGCGGGACGCCAAGAGACTCCATTTCTTCCATGGCACGGGGCAGCGCGGCTTCGGAGCTGGCGGTCGCGAAGGCAATGGTGACGGGCTCGGCGGCGGCGCTGAGGAATCTCTTTATGGGGACGCGCGCAAGAAGCGCGATGGGAAGCAGAACGCAAGTGATGAACACGACTAGCGCGACGTACATTGTAGCGAGCAGCTTTAGCAGCGGAAGCAGGACGCCCAGGCCTAAGTGGCCGACGGTGTAGGCGACGGCGCCGAAGACGCCCATGGGGGCGGCGAGCATGACGATGTTGGTGAACTTGAACATAGTTTCGGAGAGGCTTTCGGCGAAGGCGAGCATAGGGCGGCGCTTTGCCTCGGGGACGAGCGCGAGGGCCATGGCGAAGAGGATGCTGAAGACGACGACCTGCAAGACCTGGTTTTCGGCGACGGACTTAGCGATATTTTCAGGAAAGATGTCGGTGATGAGTTGCGTTGCGGTATGCGGCGTAGCGTTCAGCGATTCGGCCGTGGCGGAGGGTGGGAGATGGACGCCTTCACCGGCGCGGCTGATGTTGATGGCGGCGAAGCCGATGAGCAGCGCGATAGTGGAGACGATTTCGAAGTAGATGAGGGACTTGAGGCCGAGGCGGCCGACGCGCTTGAGGTCGGCGTGGCCGGCGATGCCGACAACCAGCGTGCCGAAGAGGAGCGGGGCGATGATGACGCGGATGAGGCGGAGGAAGATGGTGCCGAGGAATTGGAGATTTATGGCGAATGAGGGGAAGTCGTGACCGACTTCCGCACCCGCCAGCAGACCAACGAGAATCCAGGAAGTGAGAGTGCGGCGCTTGGCGGCGCTGGCGGCGATTAGCACGATGCCTAGCCAGCGGAGCAGAGGCGGGAGAAACGCGGGAATTTGCCTCGCGTGGCTGCCTGCGAAGAGAGACACAGCAATCGCCAGCGTTGCTACGGCGATTACCGCGGCGAGGAGCTTGTTTTTCATCGGCGGTTGCGGGAGAAATTCATTGGCGCGGAAAGGTATGCCGGATGGGTGCGGGTGTCAATGGTTTGAGGCGAGCCAGATGCTCCTCAGGGGCTAAAGCCCGTTTCTTCCTGGAGCCTAAGGTCGGAGGTGAAGCCCCTACTGGCAGAGAGACTGGTGGCGCATCAACCGCAAAAGCGCGGCCCTTCGAAGCTCAGGGTAAACAAGACCGCACCACTCCAAGCGGCAGACTCTACGTTTTCTTTAGGCCATTGGGGATTAGCGGGAGGGCGTTTAGGCGCTGGCCGGTGGCGTCGAAGATGGCGTTGCCGATGGCCGGGGCTACAGCCATGATCGGGGTTTCGCCGGCTCCGGCGGGGGCGATGTCTTTGCGGTCGAGAAGGACGGCTTCGATTTCGGGGACGTCGCGGAAGCGCGGGACGCGGTAGCGGGAGAAACGCGGATTGGTGATGCGGCCGTTTTCGAATTCGATAGCTTCGAAGAGCGCGCCGCCGAGACCTTGGATATTTGCGCCGATGACCTGGTTGCGCAGCCCGTCGGGATTGACGATGGCACCGCATTCGAACGCGGTGACCATGCGAACGACACGCACGCCGCCGGAATTCTTGTCGACGGCGATCTCCGCGCAAGTAGCGACGTAACTTCCCTTCTCGTGGCCGGCGGCGATTCCGAAGCCACGGTCTTCCGCTTTCGCGTGGGGCCAGCCGAAGTTTTTCGCTGCGGCTTCCAGCACGGCACGGAGGCGCGCGTCTTCGAGATTCTTGAGGCGAAATTCGAGCGGATCGATTTTCACCGAGCGCGCGAGTACGTCCATGTGCGTTTCGCGGGCGAAATGATTGGCGGTAGCGGCGAGTCCGCGGTAGGAGCCGCTGCGCAGAACCAGCGGCACGGAATGAAATTCGGTGCGCACGTTGGGGACGGCGTAGGGCGTTTCGATTCCGGAGGAGCCGGAATGATAGTTATGAAAGTCCCAAGCAAGGAGCTTGCCGTCGGGAGCAATGGCGCTTTTGACTTCGATGACGCCGGCGGGACGGAAGTAAGCCCAAGTGAATTCATCCTCGCGGGTCCAGCAAACTTTGACGGGGCGGCCTGCGGCGCGGGCGAGGCGGGCGGCTTCGATTGCGGCGTCGCCGGTGTGCTTGCCGCCGTAGGCGGAGCCAGTGTCGGGGACGATGACGCGGACATTGCTCTCGGGAATGCGGAGACTGTCGGCCAACTCGCCGCGCACACCGAAGGGACGCTGCGAGCCGGTCCACACGGTGAGCTTTTCGCCGGACCATTCGGCGAGGGCGGCGCGCGGCTCGAGCGGCGCGTGGGCGATGTAGGCGACGGTGTAGGTGGCGTCGAGAGGATGCGCGGCACTGGCGAGGGCGTCTTCGACCGAGCCCTTCTGCTTGCGATGACGGTCGTCGGTTTTGGTCTCGGCGTTGTTTTTCAAGTACGAGAATATTTCGCGGCTGGAAACTTGCGGGACTTTTTTCCATTGTGCGCGAATGGAGTCGAGCGCGGCGCCGGCTTCGCGCTCGGTGGGAGCGGCGGCGGCAACGAAATCGCCGTCGCGAACGAGGACTACGCCAGTCATGAGTTTGGCGGCGGTGTCGTCATACGAAGTGAGCGTCGCACCAAAAGAAGGCGGGCGCAAAACTTTGCCGTGGAGCATGCTGGCGGGATGCAGGTCCGGTGTGTACCGGTGGCGACCGGTGACAAAATCGCGGGCGTCTACTTTCGGTAGAGGCCTGCCGGCGATGGTCCAGTCGGCCGGCGGCGTGACGGGATCTTCGGCGGGAAGATTTTGCGCGAGGGTTTTGCCGCGGGCGAGGGACGCGTAGGTGAGGGATCGGCCGGAGGCGGGATCAGTCACCTTCGCGTTTGAGGCTTTGAGGCCATCGGGAGCGACGTTCCATTGCTTCGCGGCGACTTCGATGAGGAGGTCGCGGGCGGCGGAGGCTACGCGGCGGAGTTGCGGCGTCATGGTGGGCGTGGTGCGGCTGCCGAAGGTTCCGGCGTCGAACGGAGTGAGCGCGGTATCGCCCATGACCATGCGCACGGTTTCGAACGGAACGCGCAGTTCGTCGGCGACGGTTTGCGCCAACGAGGTGCGAATGTTCTGACCGATTTCGACTTTGCCGCAGAACACGGTGACGACGCCATCTTCGCCGATGTGCAGCCAGGCGCTGATGTCAGAGGGCAAATCTTGCGGATGGAATCCGTGCGACGGGGCGGTTTCCTGGGCGGCTTCCGAATTTTTCGCGATGGCGAAGACGGCGATGCCGGCGCCGAGGAGCTTGAAGAATTCGCGGCGAGCCAGCTCGAAATGGTGGATCGAGCCGGAGGAGAACTCGTAGCGTTCCGGCTCGAGGATGAGCCCTTGCGGTTGGCTGGGTGTTCTATTTATTGGGCTGCTCATCGGGTGCGCTCCTGCATGGTCTTGGCGGCTTGGTGCACGGCGTCGACGATGCGCGGATGCGCGCCGCAGCGGCAGATGTTGCCCTGCAAAAATTGGACGATTTCGGCGGAGCTGGGATTGGGATTGCTTTGCAGCAGGCCGACGCTGCTCATAATCATGCCGGGCGTGCAGTAGGCGCACTGAAAGGCGCCGGCGTCGATGAAGGCTTGCTGCACGGGATGCAGGCGGCCGTCTTTCTCAAGACCTTCGATGGTGGTGACTGGCTTTCCGACCGCGGCGGTCACGGGAATTTGGCAGGAACGGCGCGGCTGGCCGCCGAGCAGCACGGTGCAGGAGCCGCACTGCCCTTCTCCGCAGCCGTACTTGCTGCCGGTGAGGCCGAGTTCGTCGCGCAAAACGTACAGCAGTGGAGTTTCAGAATTGTAATGAATGGGATAGCGCTTGCCGTTCACTTCAATTTCGGTTGCGGTCGGCATGGTGCTCCTTGCGATTGGGAGACACAGATTCAAGTCAGAGTCGTCGTCCCTGAAAGTATCCGTGCAGAAAAGCAGGACTGTCAAACACAAAGGAAACGTGCGACCACTCGCTCGCCGGGTTTTGACCGCGCGAAGCCGAGTGCGCGCGCAAGCAGGTCTAAAAATATGCCGTAGCGCTCGACTAGTGGCTCGGGCTTGAGGAATCAAGGCCTGTGTGGGCGAGCTGGAACCACTGGCGCAGGTATTGGCCGTTCCGGGACGACCGGCGCAACATGGTGCGGAAATTCTTCATCTCTCATCGGGCCCGGCGGCCTTTCGGCGCGCAGATTATCTAACTGCTGAGGCTCGAGCGGCCGGCCGGGATGTTCCATCATGTGTGAGCGGCGGTCGGCGAATGGCACAGGCGGCGGCGGCGGGGGAGTCCTGGAAAATAATTCCGGATGGGCGGGTGGTGGAGTTGGCGGACGGGCTGCAGGTGGCGGAGTTACCGGATGAGCCGGGGGCGGCGGAGTTGCCGGATGGGCGGGGGCTGGAGCCCTCGGCGCGGGGGCACGCCCGCCGCTTTCGACCGGCGGCCGATTTCTGGTGACCAGCGGCGGGGGGGTCCGAGTTTCGCCAGGTGCTGGCCGAGTTCTCGCGCCCGGCGCATTGCGCGCCGTGACCACGGTTGGATGACGAATGGGCGGCGGAGACACAGGTCTGCCGGGCAGCGCCGCGCGACGCGTGGGATTCACGGTTGGGTGCGGAATCACCGGCGCACGAGCCAGCGCCTTGGGATCGACGTGAACGACATGGTGCGCCACGGGCTGGCCGCTGCTGAAGACGTGCGCCGGTACGGCAGTGGCTGCTACATCGCGATACTTGTAATGGATTTGGTTGATGTCCCTGACGTTCAAGATGTTGGTGATGTTCGTAACATTGCGGATGTTTGTGACATTGATGCGCTGAAGATACTCGACGCTGTAGTGATACCACGGAAAAAACGGCTCGCCGGGACCGAGTGGAAACCAGGCAGCCAATTCGGTGCCGACACCGATGCTAAGAGCGAAACCCGGCCCGCCGACGAATGCTACAAACGCCGGCGCAAATACAGGCAACACCACGTAAGGACCTGGCAGCCATCCCCAGACTGATCCGATGAAAACCCAGCGACCATAGTGGAAGGGACAGAAGCCCCACGCGTCGTCATTGACCCACGTCCAGCCCCATGGATCGATCCAAGCCCAATGGCCGAAGCGATACGGAACCCAATCCGCCGGAACATCGTTGGGATACCAGACGGGACCGTAGTCGCTGACTTCCTGCCAGTGTCCGTAGTCGTCCAGATCGTCGTAACCGACTGCTCCGCGGCTTACATATTTTGCGGAAGCCGATGATGCGGCATGTTCATCGCGCTTTTCGCTCCAGTGGTCAAAATCGTCGAGACTTGGCATGGGAATTGAGTCAATGCTGACGGGATCTCGTCCGGTGAGCCTCACAGCTTGACCGGCTTGCACCGTTTGCGAAACGTCTTCGGCGGTAATCTGCAGGCTTCCGCTATTGACGCTGACGGTCGTACGGTTGCCGTCGGGGTCGACGTCGACGCGGTATGTGCCTGGCTCGAGGACAGTGAGGGCGGCGTTCGGTGTGTCGAGCTCGACGGTGTCGCCGGAAGGCAGTTCATAGACGCTGACGCGAAGGATCCCTTGCTCAAGGCCAAGCTGCATGATCTGGTCATTAAGATTGGTGACGATCAGGTCGGTGTGCTCCGACACGCGAACCGTGTAAGGTCCTACCTCAAGTTCCGCGCGCGCGCCCTTGTCGGCGTAAATGCGATCACCTGTGGTGACAGTGAAGTTCAGCGCGGCCTGGCTCCATACGTCCTGACCTGCCGGCTGGAAGGACACCTTGCCTTTGAGGTAGCTGATGCGCGCGGCGCGAGCGGGTGGATTCTCCTCTTGCGCGAGTGAGGGTGTGGGCCATGAAAGCGCCATGAGAAGTATAAAGGCCTCCGCGAAAATCGAGATTGCGGAAGCGGCTTTGCAGATCCTTGTGGAGCTCATGTCGTCCTGACCTCCGTGCGCAGAACTGCGCGGGGCCGGGGTGCAACAGGGGAGCGGCAGCTTTGGCTCCAAAGTCGCCGCTAATTCAGTATCCGCTTAGCGTCATGACTGGAAGGGCTTAGGGGCAAAGTCAACCAGTTGCGGAAGCGCGGCGGAGCGCGAAGAAGGGCAAGCGTCAACACGATGACAGCGGTCCACCAGTTTCATCGCGCTTCGTAGGGTTTGGGGCGAGAGATGCCGAGCCGCCGCATTTTGTAGAGTAAGGTGGTGCGCTTCACTCCCAGACGCACGGCAGCCCCGTTCTCGCCTCCAACCACCCAATCCGTGTTTCGCAGAGCTTCCTGGATAAATTCGCGTTCCGCCTCGGCAAGCGTGCGAATGTTCGCGGAGGCATTTTTGACGCTATTCCTCAACTCCTGCAAGGGGGGGCGCAACACCATGTCGGGCGACAAGATAACCGAGCGCTCCATGAAGTTCTGCAGTTCGCGAACATTGCCGGGCCAGGAATACTCGACCAGCGTTGCCATATCCTGCGACAGGATAGTATCGATGCGCCTGTTCATGCGGGCAGCATATTTCTTGACAAAATGCCACACGAGGAACGGTATGTCGTCTGCACGGTTGCGGAGCGGCGGGACGGTGAGGGGAAAGACATTCAAGCGATAGAAGAGATCGCTGCGGAAGCGGCCTTCCTTCACCATATGATCCAAATCTCTGTTGGTAGCGGCTAAAAGGCGGAAGTCCACCCGAATGGTACGCGCACTGCCAAGTCTTTCGAATTCCTGCTGCTGTAAAACGCGTAGCAGCTTCGATTGAAGCTCTAACGGTATCTCCCCGATCTCATCGAGAAACAGAGTGCCGCCATTAGCCAGCTCGATGCGTCCGATTTCCCTTGTCACGGCGCCGGTATATGCGCCCTTCTCACGCCCAAAAAGTTCGCTTTCGAGGAGTCCGCCGGGAATGGAGGCGCAGCTGGTTCTCACGAAGGCGCGGTCGCGCCGGGGGCTCAGGTTATGAATGGCCCTGGCGACGAGTTCTTTCCCTGTGCCTGTTTCCCCGAGAATGAGGACGGTGGAATCTGTCGGCGCAACGGTTTCAACGCCATTGAGCAGCGCGGCGAGTCCCGCGCTTTGTCCAATGATGACCTCAGCGAAGTTGGCTGGCTTGCGAGGCATGAGCGTCGCTCCGCTTTCGGGAGACGACCCGCGATAACTTTCCTCGACCCTGTCCATAGGCACCTATCCCGCTGAGAGTTCTTGTACGACCGACTCTCTTCAATTCAGCCGCTCTGTCTGGGAAGCGACCCAGCGCCTTTCGTCCAGCCGGGTAAAATTATCGAGAGCAGTTCTAAAAAGTGATGCTGATACTAGCAGTTTCACACGTCGATACTATGCTTGCTTGATGCGGTTACAGGAAAGACTGTATTGCAACGGCCAACTGCTGACGCGCGCGTCACCCACCTTTGTCGTAATGCTCTAGTGCTAGCACGGTGTCGAGGCGATGTCGAAAAGCTGACGGACGCGCTGCCAGATTGCCGCCACGCCTCTCCATGAGGACTCCGGGCCTGAGCATAAAGCATTGCCACAGACGGGCATGCACGAACTCCTACCCAGCACAAATTCAATTCTGCACTGGTCTCAAAGCTGCTGAACCAAAGACTTCGCGCCTTGTTGCTGCACTTTAGGCGTAGCAGTGTCTCGGGGCATAGCTCAAGCAAAGTAGCGCGCTGCACGAGCCAAACCGAGCGGGCGGCGTGTTGCGAAGAGAGTCGCGCTTTGCGTTTGTCGGTAGCGCCGAAACGTAAACGGAGCGGCAATCTGGTTGGAAAGGAAAACTGACGACCATGACCGATTTGGAGATACGAAAAAACGTGGAAGCGGAGCTCAGTTTTGACCCTAGCATCAACGCCGCCGAGATTGGCGTAGCTGTTAAAGACGGCATTGTGACGCTTACGGGCCGAGTAGACAGCTACTGGGAGAAAATCGCGGCGGAAGAGGCAGCTGCGCGAGTTGAGGGAGTCAAAGCGGTAGCTAACGAGCTCGAAATTCGCCTGCCGTTTTCCAGCGAACGCACGGACGAAGACATAGCACGAGCTGCGGTGAACCGACTGGAGTGGACGATTACGGTTCCGAAAGACCGCGTCAAGGTCAAGGTGTCCAAGGGCTGGGTCACGCTCGAAGGGGAGGTGGACTGGCAGTTTCAGAAGAATGCGGCCGAGCAGGCGATACGCAGCCTCGTCGGGATAAAGGGAGTAATCAACCACATCGTGGTGAAGGAACGGCCGAGCACCGCCGAAGTGAAGGCCAAAATTGAGGAAGCGCTAAAACGAAGCGCGGAGGTGGACGCGAGCCGCATCACGGTGGAAGTCGACGGCGACAAAGTAATTCTGAAAGGCACGGTGCGGTCGTGGTTCGAACGAGAAGAAGCGGAGCGGGCGGCGTGGCGAGCGCCAGGCGTCCGCACCGTGGATAACCGAATCATCGTGAGCACGTCAGCAGCAGCCGCTGCTTAAGAAGCCTAAACAAAAATCTTCAAACACCCGAAAACAACGGGCCGGGGACCCGGGAAGAGGAGCCATGCAGATCGATTTGGTCGATGTCATGAGAAAGCAGGACGACGGCAGCTTGATTTGGGTCGAAGCAGTGCAAAACGTGGAGGTAGCAAGAAGCCGCATCGATAATTTTGGTAAGACAGCGCCGGGCGAGTACGTCATTTTTGATCAAAACACACAGCAAATCGTGGCCTGCATTGAGGCCAACGCGCTGAGGTGCGTGACAACGTCCTAGAAGAATTCCGGAGGAGCGCAATGGACAATGTGACTCGTAGGGATGCTGCAGATACAAATTCCGAGCATGTGCTCATCGCCGTGCCGCCCATTGAGGCCTGGATAGATAAGCACAAGAAGGAATATCGCCTCAGCATCGCCGTCCCCGGCATGGAACAGAAAGATCTTCAGGTCAGCCTGCAAGGCAACAACCTGACGGTTAGCGGGGAACGCAAGGACAGCCAACAAAATCGGGACGTTTATTATCTGCAACAGGAGTTTTCTCGAAGACGTCTTCACCGAACCATTGTTCTACCCGAAGGGGTAGACACGGAAAGACTAACCGCCGAATACAACAACGGCGTGCTGGAGATCAGAGCGCCGCTTCGCGAATCGGCTCTACCCAGGCAAATTGAGGTGACGAACGCCCAAAAGTCCAAAGGGGTCTCGGCCACGTGAGGCATCGGAGCGCTTGTACCGCTTTCCATTGTGGCCAACACGCCTCCCAATGGCCGCCACAACCAGCCGGGCAAGGAAATCGTAAGTAGGTGATTCGGAATCCAGAAGGAGAAGCTCATGCCGCGCATCAGAGGTCCATTTTCGAGAGCAGCGAGAGTGTCAGCCTTGCGCCTGGCACTCTTGGCGCTGGTGGCGATCACCGTCCTGGGAAGCTTGTATCTTTCGCATCACCGTTACGGTCAGTTTGTCATGGCGGCGCGACCCGGGCTCGACGGGCCGGACATCGAGCTGCTGGAAAAAGAGAACAAAGCATATGAGCGCATCATCCAGGCAACGACGCCTGCGATCGTCTACATCCGTACCGAGCAGGTGGTGAAAGCCGAGCAATCTCCCCTGTTCATGGACCCCTCGCTCAGGCAATTCTTTGGCGACCAGTTTCCGCAGATACCGCGCGAACTGCGCCAGCACGCGCTCGGAACAGGCGTCGTCTTCGATCCCACAGGCTATATCGTGACAAACAACCACGTTATTGACCGTGCCACGAGCGTCCAGATCATGCTCAACGACAAACGCGTGTTCAAGGCCAAGATTATCGGCGCGGACCCGGACATCGACATCGCTGTCGTGAAAATCGATGGCCGAAACCTACCCACCATACCGCTAGGTGACTCAAACAATCTGCACGTGGGCGACACGGTCATGGCCTTCGGCAATCCTTTCGGCTTGAACTTCACGGTCACGCGGGGGACAGTGAGCGCGCTCGGACGCTCGGAGGGCAATATCGAGGCCGTGCAAGATTTCATTCAAACCGACGCGGCGATCAATCCTGGGAATTCCGGTGGCGCCCTGGTAGACATTCGGGGCGAAATGGTTGGAATCAATACGGCAATTTTGAGTCCCGGGGGTCCAGGAGGCGAAGGCGCTGGCTTTATCGGCATTGGGTTTGCGATTCCCATCAACATGGCCAAACGCGCCATGGAGTCCTTGATCAAGACCGGCAAGGTGACACGCGGCTATTTGGGCGCGACGATAGGGCCGGTCACCCCGGAGTTGGCACAGGAATTCAAAGTGCCCGACACCTCGGGAGCGTTGGTGCAGGACGTAACCCCCGGAGGCCCGGCCGACAAAGCGGGGTTGAAGCCCGGCGATGTCATTCGGAAGTTTAAGGGCGTACGGTCAATGAGTCGTCAGACCTGCTGGCCATGGTCGCCAGCAGCAACCCGGGAACCCCGGTCACGCTGGAAGTCGTTCGTAATGGCCAGCCGCAAACGGTGACGGTTACGCTCGAGCAGCGTCCCAGCAATCTTTCTTACGTCGGGGGGCCGCGCAGACCGCCAAGTGAAGGAGCCCTGCGCGGCGTCGCCGTGCAGAACCTGACATCGGCGCTGCGGAAGCAGTTGGGCGTGCCGGCGGAAATTCACGGCGTTGTGGTCACGGAAGTTGACCCAGCCAGCCCCGCGGCGCAATATCTAGCGCCGGGAGACGTCATATTGGGCATCAACCACCACGACGTGAACTCGGTGGCCGACTTCAACAAACTAGCGGCCGAGGCCAAAGGTCAAACGCTGCTTCGCGTCATGCGCGACGGACAAGCAGCGTTTGTGGTTATCCCGGACCAGTCCGAAGAGAAGTAGAGAACACCAGGCCCAGCTATCCGGCAAGAAATGGTTCAGAAGGTCCCAGAGGGACCTTCGGAGGAATCTCATGAGTGTCACATCAACTCCCATTCCCGTAATCGTGAGGAAGTCCCTGGGATGGTCCATCGGTCTAAGCGTGCTGATGATCGTGGCGGGAATCCTGGCGATTGTCATACCACCGGCGGCCGGAATCGCAGTGACTGTGCTGTTCGGGTGGCTGCTTGTATTCAGCGGCTTAGCCCACTGGGTGTTCGGATGGCAAACGCGCAGTACGGGCGGGCTTCTCTGGGAATTGCTTCTGGGCGCGGTCTACATCGGCGCGGGCGTCTATTTACTGTGGAACCCGCTGGTGGGCATGGTATCGCTAACGCTCGCACTCGCGATTTATCTATTCGCGGAAAGCATACTCGAATTCATCCTCGCGGTCCGGCTGCGCCCCATGCCTGGCTCCGGATGGCTCTTCGTGGATGCCATCATCACCCTGGTTCTCGCCATCATCATTTGGCGAACTTGGCCGGCGAACGCCGGATGGGTGCTCGGGATACTTGTGGGATTCAGCATGTTGTTCAGCGGTGTTTCGCGGCTGATGCTGTCTCTCGCCGCCCGGCGGCTGGTGTCGGAGATGGCGTAGTCACCGCCAATGCCGCATAGCAGGCCGACGCACAAGATCTGAGGAGATTGCCATGGCCACGATGATTTGTGAGCATGTGGAAGCGATTCGCGACGTGCAGCCTAGCAGCGACGGCTGCCTGGAGTGCCTGCAGACAGGCGACGACTGGGTGCACCTTCGGCTGTGCCTCACTTGCGGGCACGTCGGGTGCTGCGACACCTCCAAGAACAAGCACGCCACGAAACATTTTCGCAAAACCCACCACCCAATCATCCAGTCCTTTGAACCCGGCGAAGACTGGCGCTGGTGCTACGTCGACCAGATCATGCTGGCGTGACTAGCGCCTTTGTAAGGTAGAATCGACGGAAGAGCTCCTGCTACATGCCGCTTGAGCAACAGGAACAGCAGCCGAAGCTGAAGTTGTTCGGGACTCTGGGCTCCCCCGCCGCCTACGCGATTCGCGATTTCCTGCATCGCAGCGATGTTCCGTTCGAATGGGTGGAAATCCGCAACAATCAACACGCCCGCGAAATCGGCGTCGACCACATTCACGATCCGCGGCTGCCCGTGTGCGTATTTTCGGACGGCACGCGCATGGAACGTCCGACCATTCGACAAATTATCGAGAAGCTGGGATGGTTTCGCACTCCGTCGTGTACCGAATATGATCTGGCCATTTATGGCGCCGGTCCCGCGGGGTTGAGCGCCGCGGTGTACGGAGCCTCTGAGGGCTTGAAGACGGTTGTGGTGGAAAGATGGGCAATCGGCGGACAAGCGGCGAGCAGCCCGAAAATCGAGAACTACCTCGGCTTCCCCGCGGGTATCAGCGGCGCGGAGTTGGCGGAGCGCGCCCGCGAGCAAGCCTGCCGCTTTGGCGCGGAGATCCTGCTCGCGCGCGAGGGCGTGCGCGGTGAGTTCCAAGCAGGCAAGCGCATCGGCTACTTGGCCGATGGCACGAAGATTGTGGCACGCACGGCCATCTGCGCCACGGGTATCGAGTACCGGCGCCTGGGTCTGCCGAACGAAGACCGGTTTATCGGGGCGGGTGTGTACTACGGAGCGGGCGCCAGTGAGGCGTCGATGTGCGGGGACGAGCACGTTTTCATTGTGGGAGGCGGCAACTCGGCCGGGCAAGCCGCCCTGCATTTTGCGCGCTTCGCGAGGATCGTGAGCATGGTGGTCCGCGCGGACAACTTGAAGAGCACCCTTTCCACTTACCTGATCGACCGAATCCGTTCCGCGCCCAAGGTCGAAGTCCTGACCAATACGGAAGTGACCAACCTGGAAGGCGATGAATTGCTGCGGTCGATCACGCTAGTAAATCGCAAGACCGGTGAGGAAAAGAGTTTTCAGACAAGGTGGCTCTTTGTTTGTATCGGAGGCTCTCCGCACACCGATTGGGCGGTGGAAGCCGGAGTCGTGCGGGACGAAGCGGGATATCTGGTTACCGGGCCGGATTTGCACTTTGAAGGCCAAGCGTCGAATGGCGGGTGGCCGCTCGATCGAAGTCCCTATTACCTGGAGACGAATGTGCCGGGGCTGTTCGCGGCCGGTGACGTTCGCCACGGATCAGTGAAACGCTGCGCTTCCGCGGTTGGAGAAGGGGCCATGGCGGTCACCTTCGCGCACCGCTATCTTTCAAACGGCTGAGCGACGCTCGGTAGTAGGCTAAGCGCCTGCGCAGAGGAGTTCGCAATCACTCTGCCGCATTAGCGGCCAACGTTTCCACCACTGCTATGTTTTGCACCAACTCGGGCGGGATGCCATGACGTTGCTGCAGATATGCCGGGCTGTTGTACGAAACCCAGACCTTCCCCTGACCATCCTCCCAAACCAGAATCTTTAGAGGCAGATCGATCGCTAGGCTGGGCGCCGCCTGCATTAGCGGCGTGCCCGCCTTCGGGCTGCCAAAGATCAGCAGCTTGGTGGGCCGCATTTTCATCCCCACCTTCTCTGCTTCGCCGCTGTGGTCGATGATCGCAAACAGCGTCACTCCCTTACTCTGCAGAATTCCCTTCAGCGTTCCCACTGTTTCGTCCACGGAATGATGACTGAGCTTGTCGGTAATCCCATTGCTGATGGCCTGATCCATTGCCGCTCCTTTCGGTTTCAAATGCTCTAAATCGCGGATCGCTTCTTACACTCGAATCCAATTAGACAGAATAAGCGCCAACGTGCTGACTCCAACAATGACCCACAGCGTGAGGCCTTGCAACAGAGGGCGAACGCCGACCTTGTTAAGTGTTTCCTTGTTCAGGCTGGCGCCGATCAAAAATAGAGTCACCGTCAGACCCAGCTTTCCGAGATGGTTCAGCGCACCGAAGGCCGGGTTGAAGCCTGGCAGCAAAGTATTGAGCAGCGCGGCCACGCAAAAGAACAGGATGAACCATGGCCACTGAATACGCGCCTTGCTCTTCAAAACTACCGCGGTTCCCACCGACAGCGGAACAATCCATAGCGCCCGCGCAAGCTTGATGGTGGTGCCGATGGCGAGCGCTGTTGGGCCGTATTTCGCCGTCGCACCGACCACGGAGCTCGTGTCGTGAATCGCCAGCGCCGACCATAGCCCGAACTGGCTCTCGCTCATGTGCAGTGCGAATCCAACGGGAGGGAAAACGAACAACGCGACTGAATTCAGGATGAACACCGCTCCGAGCGACACCGCCATTTCTTCTTCGCTCGCCCCGGCGATCGGTCCGACCGCCGCGATAGCGCTGCCGCCGCAAATTGCGGTTCCCGCGCTGATCAGAAAAGAAGGTTTCCTGGCAACGTGAATGACATACCCAAGGCCCAGCCCCAGCAGCATCGCCCCCGTGATGCTCAGCGCGGTGTAAACAAAACCGGATCGCCCAGCTTGAAGAACCTCCTGGAGATTCATCCCAAAGCCTAATGCGACCACCGAGGCTTGTAGCAGAATCTTTGTCAGATTCCTGCTTTCGACGTGAAACGGGTGGGTCAGAATCAAGCCGTAAACGAGCCCGCCGAACAGCGCGATCGCTGGTGAAATCAGCCCGCTGGCCGCCAGGATCACTCCCGCGAAGAATATGATCTTGTTCACGGGCAAAGTCTCGCACGGCGACAGACCCACGTCCAAGAGACAATTGCCGGCCGTGTGCGACGTCAGCCGCTCTGTTGTTCTCCCCACGCAAGCAGCTCTTGATGTCGCGCCGGTCAGTTCCAGTTAGATTTGCTTAAGGGTTGAGCGGCTGCGGACGCAGCATCACTTGAAACGGCTTGCACAGGACCACGTCGCGCGGCTAGAAATTCTCTCGAACCTTCCGCCCAGTCTTCGGCATGCGAGCCTGCCTATAACTGTCCAATTCAGCGCCGCTGATCTCGTACCGCGTCTCGGGAGGATGATTTGAATAAGTGGCCAACTCGACCTGAAGCCTGAGCGCGCAGATACCCGGCGCATCTTGATAGCTCGCGCGATGCGATACAAACGCCTCGTTTGCTATGTGCAGTCTGAACTCGCGCTCCTGCCCGGCTTCGCGCACATTGAATGTGTATTCGCGTGTCAGCGGCTTCGCTTCGAATCCCATGTACTGCACGATGATTCCACTGCCCATTTGGCACCTGTTCCGATTAGAACAAAAGCAGAGCGCGCGTTGTGGAGGCTTAGTAGCTTCGCCGACCGCTGCCGCCTGCGTGCCTCCCAGAGTGGACTGGGCCAACCTGAGAACGACATCCTGCGCCACGGGGTTCCTGCGGACGCGCTTCGTTCACCTGCAACGCGCGGCCTTCTACGCTGAGCCCATTCATCTCTCCGATGGCCCGCGCCACGTCGCCGCCCGACCCGAGTTCAACAAATCCGAATCCGCGCGAGCGCCCACCTTCTCGATCGCAAATCACCCGCGCGGACGCCACTTGAAATCCCTTGCCGGTGAATAACTCTTGCAGGCCGCTGTCCGTTACTTCTCCCGAAAGGTTCCCAACGTACAGCTTAGCCATTTGCTTTTCCTTTGATCTGCATTAGGGATGAAAGATTTTCTGGTTCTTAAGCCGCGTCACTTCGAGGTCGTCCGTTTCCCTTTTGCGGCGCTCCGCTTCTCGCCTTGGACGCTCTTGCTCTTCCAGCTTCACGCCTTCCGCAATCGCCAGCTCCGCGTCTGCATTGACGCGCTTCGAATAAATGATCAGCCCAAAGTCATCGGTGAAAGCGGACCGGACAAGATCAATGGCATACTGCGAATCTTCCCAGGACGCGATGGTCTTGGCCCTCAAATCATATCGGTCGTTCGCTGGGGAATCGATCGCCAGCGCAACATTCGCGATGGGACCATATTTCGCCGTAACCAACTTCATCATATCCGGCGTGGTGAGCCCTTCGGTGGAAGTTCGGTCATAGGTTACCGACATTTTGTATAGCTCGCCGTTGTAGAGCGAGAAAACAATCTCACGCACCGCGTCGGACTGAAACGTCGTTCCCGGGGAGTTCGGCGGCCACCAAGTCACTTCCTGAATCAACGCAGGCTGCGAACGGATCACTTTTACGTCAGCCATTTTCTGCCCGGTGTACTTCAGGACGGTAGACAAGCTCGTTCCGAGGGAGAAGCTGCGATATTTGGAAAAATCCTGCGCCTGGACGGTGGGGACCGTAAAGAGCAGGATGATTAGAGTGAAAAGCAGGTTTCGAATCGTGTTCATTTTCATGTCTCCCACGAGGTCCTAAGAACGTGAAATTAGGGCCGCGTGATGCTGTGGTCGCTTTGCAGGAACAACACAAACGTTCTATTGAATGTGGCCAGAATACTTAACTACAGTAGGTTAATTCACTTGACGTGTCAAGTGTAAACTGGGAGTATTTTAAGTACTTAATTAGACTCAGTTAACGATTCGGGAGAACCCTATGGACGTCTGTTTAGCAATCAAACAGCGGCTGGAAGAATTGGGGCTTGAGCAGAGAGATTTGGCGGCGGCCGCCAAGGTCACCGAATCCTATATCTCGCAATTGCTGACCGGCAAAAAATTGCCTCCCGAGCCGAGCCGTACCGACATCTACGAGAAGATTGGCAAATTCCTAAAACTCCCGAGCGGTAAGCTTTCGAAGTTGGCTGACCATCAGCGACGCGATGTCCTGAAGCGCAATCTGGATGATCCACCCAAGCCCTTGCTTAAGGAGGTTCGAGAGTTAGTTCTGCGCAAGTGCGCACCCGTGAAAGAGAGACAAATACGAGTCATTTTTGAGAAGCAGCCCTTCGGGGAACTGGAACGGCTCGTCACACAAAAGCTGTTGGACGTCGTAAAGACAGTTGCGAAAACCGAATTAGAGAGCGAAACCTGGCTACGGTCCGTAGCGCGACTTAGCGGCCGCAGCTACGAAGCAATGCGCGTCAGCATCCTGGAATTCCTGGACACGGATGTCTTCAACGTTTCGAATGAGAACTGCGTTTTCTTCCTCGATCCACTGATCGAATCCTGGGACATCGATCTCGCGACATTCGGCATGGAAATCGTCTTGAACCGCAGACTTATCCCCGGTTACGCGAAAAAATTTGAGTTTGTCGAGAGAGAACCTGCCGGAACTGAGGACGAGCTAGGTCTCACGCAATTCCTGAGGCAGTCCGTCAACGGTGGTGCGACCGAGGAGGAAGTCGAGTTTCTAAGAAGGCTCCGGTTCAAGGGAAAGCACCCCACGCCGCTCTACTATTACCGGGAATTGCAGAACCTGAGAGATCCGCTCCATTTTCGCGAGCGTTCCACCGCCGCAATGCGCAAACGCCGGGATCCTGATAATGCTGAGAAACAGATGCAGCTTCATTCGAGAAAAAACGCGATCCAGCGCTGGTCAAAAAACAAGACGGCGCCCCGCAAGAGAAGCAAGGCCTGAAGCACTTTCCCGTTGCCGCGCTAAGCCATTGATCTTTCAAGGAGCACTTTCCTTAAATCTGTGATACACTTCTCCTGCGCTTAATACCGCGGTTGTGTTGTGCGGTCCCTCTGGTTCGATACTGATCTGAGAAACCCCGCCCTCAGTCTCCTCCGTACGTTTTCAGCGTAATTTAAGACGAAGACTGGCTATTGAGTCGCCATGCTCGCCCGGAATCCCCGTGTGCGCGCTGCGATTACGCCAGCAAGAAAGCTAAATGCAAATTTTTTCAGAACTTCCGATTTCTCCTTATGTGAAGGAGCGGCTGTCGCATGCTCATTTTTCGACGCCGACGCCGGTCCAGGCCGCGGCCATCCCGCATGCCCTGGAAGGCAAGGATGTAATCGCGACGGCGCAAACCGGCACGGGCAAGACCCTCGCGTTCCTAATTCCGGTGATAGAAAGGCTCCTCCGGCGTAGTTCGCCGGGAATCGCGGCGCTCGTGCTTGTTCCCACCCGCGAACTCGCAATGCAAGTCGTCGACCAGTACGACGCCTTGCGCGGCAAACAACTTTCGCCCGCTGCTCTGGTCGTCGGTGGCTTATCCGAAACTCAACAATTACATGTCATCCGCAAGGGACCCGGCCTGGTGGTGGCCACTCCCGGACGGCTGGAAGACTTTCTCGACCGCAGGCTGATTCATTTCCGCGAACTGCAAGTGCTGGTGCTCGACGAAGCGGATCGCATGCTGGACATGGGATTCCTTCCGGCAATTCGCAGGATAGCTGCAGTCCTGCCCAAAGAGCGCCAAACGATGTGCTTTTCCGCAACGATGGAAGGCGCTATGGAAAACCTAGTGAAGGACTACACAAGAAACCCGGTGCGTCTCGCCTTCGGGTCCACGCTGAAGCCGGTAGAAAGTGTGCGCCTTCAGGCGTTTGAGGTCACCGTTGATGGCAAACAGGAAGCGCTGCACCACCTCCTTACCAAAGAGGTGGGTCGATGCCTCGTTTTCTCGCGCACCAAGCGCGGCACAGAGCGAATTGCCAAAAATCTGAATCGCGAAGGCATCCAAGCCGCGATGATTCACGGCGACCGCTCGCAATCGCAACGCACAGCAGCGCTGGCTGGCTTCCAACAGGGGCGTTACCGCGTTTTGGTGGCCACGGATCTCGCTTCGCGCGGAATTCACGTTCAGGACATCGCCCACGTCATCAATTACGACTTGCCGGAAGTACCCGAAAACTTTATCCATCGAGTCGGACGCACCGGACGTGCAGGCGAACATGGTGTTGCTTCTACTCTATTTACGCGAGAGCAGCGATCCGAACTGTTCCAGTTGGAGCGTACGCTCGGTACTCGGATGGAGAGGCTGACCCTGGGTACCGGTCTCCCTGAGCGCAAAAATCTGACTCGAGACAGAATCGCTTCCGTTTCATCAGCGCAGAGGCCCAGGATGGTCGTGCTTCCGGGGGAAGTCCTGCAAGCGCAAATGGAGAGCTAAACGGCCCGAGCTACGGATTCCCGCGGGAGACCCCGCCGCGCTTGCTGCTTGGTGGAGATCTTGCGCCGCTATTTTGAACAGCTTACGACGCGAAGCTGTTACAATAGAACTTGTTTCTAAGACAAGGCGCACCGTAACGCCCGAGGGGATCTGGACAACCAGAGTTCAACTACAGCGCAGCGTGAAATTCGGTTATCACGACTGCGATCCGTACTCCGTCCTTGTCCTATCTACGAAACGACGTTCCAGTATTCGCTCCGTGATAGTACCGTTTTGAGGAAGGCCCGGCCAACCATGGCAGTGGCTATTGGGGGAACCTTTGTCGCTGGCAATACAGGAAAAAGATGAGCAGGTCCGCAATCTCGTCAATCTCGGCAAGGAACGCGGCTATCTACTCCATGACGAAGTGATTGAGCTCCTCCCCGTCGAGGAACATGTCACGGAAGAGCTCGACAAGCTGTTCTCCACTTTCGAGCGCGAAAGCATCGAAATCTACGAAGACGTGGCGGCAGCGAAGGCTGCGCACCCTACCCTCGTTGTTGCGGAGCACGCCGGAGCCGATCACGACGAGCCGGCCCACAGCGAACAAACGGAGCTCTACCTGGCGCCGCGCCCGTCGGACAACTCCTATGATCCCGTCCGGATGTATCTCCGGGAAATGGGTGTGGTGTCCCTACTGACGCGCGAGCGCGAAGTGGCCATCGCGAAACGCATTGAGCGCGGGCAGGTGCTCGTGCTCAAGACCATTTCTCGTTCTCCGATTGTATTAAAGGAGCTAATGGCCGTTGGCGTCGGACTGCGCGACGGTACTAGACGCATCAAGGAAATTGTCAAGTTCGACGAAGAAGAACTAACGGCAGATATCCTCGAGGATAGGACCCGCTGTACGCTCCGGATTATCGATAAGGTCGAGAAGCTTTACGGTGCGGCGCTCAAGCAGGCATCCCGGATGCAGAACGCGTCAAGATCCAATAAGCGCGCGTCTCTGGCGGCCCGGGGGCAGGTGGCGCGAACGCGCGTCGCAATGTCACGCTTGGTCCGTTCAATCGATTTCAAGGAGCAGGAGAAAAAGCGCCTGATTGACATCATGCGGCACACCATAGAGCGGCTCCACTCACTGGAGCGCGAGGCCGCAAGGCTGGAACGTAAGTCCATTGCGGCTCGCGGCGAAGTCGCCATCGAAGCGCGCAAGCAACTGCGTTCGTGCCGCTCGCAACTCAGGGAAATCGATGATTCCAGCGAGGTCAGCGCGGCCAGCTTGAAGCGCACCCTCACTCTGATCCGGCGTGGTGAGGCGGAAGCCGACCAAGCAAAGAAAGAATTGACTGAGGCAAACCTTCGTCTCGTCGTGTCCATTGCGAAGAAGTACGCCAACCGCGGACTGCAGTTCCTCGACTTGATCCAAGAGGGCAACATCGGCCTCATGAAGGGCACCGACAAGTTCGAGTGGCGGCGCGGCTACAAGTTCTCTACCTACGCCACATGGTGGATTCGCCAGGCTATCACCCGTGCCATCGCCGATCAGGCACGCACGATCCGCGTTCCCGTTCACATGATCGAGTCGATCAACAAACAGGTCCGTACCACCCAGCAATTGCTCCAGGAGCTTGGTCGCGAGCCTACTTCGGAGGAAATCGCGAAGCGGATGGACATTCCTGTGGAGGCCGTGCGCAGGACCAAGAAAATTGCGCAGCAGCCCCTGTCCTTCGAGACTCCCGTTGGAGAGGAAGACGAGGCACATCTAGGGGACTTCATCGAGGACAAGCATATTGAGTCTCCGTCAGACGCGGCCATCAACCTTAATCTCAGGGAGAAAATGGCCTCAATGTTGAAGACGCTCACCCAGCGCGAGGAAAAGATCATCAGGATGCGCTTTGGTTTGGATGACGGAAATGATCACACGCTCGAGGAAGTGGGCCAAACGTTCGCCGTTACGCGCGAACGTATCCGCCAGATCGAAGCCAAAGCATTGCGAAAATTGCGTCATACATCACGCTCGGGCCGATTCCGTATCTTTCTCGAGAGTTCGTTCTAGGAAACTATGAGTAATCAAGGAGATGGGAATGAAGAATCTTTTTGTAGGTAACATGAGCTTCCAAACCACGGAAGCTGAATTAAATGCGCTGTTTACGCCGTTCGGACAGGTGACGCGCGTCCACCTGGTCATGGACAGGGAGACTGGCCGTGCCCGCGGGTTTGCCTTTGTGGAAATGCCCAACGACGAAGAAGCCGCCAAAGCGATTGCAGGCCTTGACGGAAAAGAGCTGGGCGGACGCAACTTGAAAGTGAACGAGGCGCGTCCCAAGGCCGCTGGCGGCGGTCCTCGCCCCGGTGGTGGCGGAGGACGCGGGCGGGAAAGATTCTCCAACGAGGATTATCGCGAAGCCACACGCCAGCCTCGCGAGCCCCGCTGGTAACGTCAAAGCGCAGCGTTCGGCGGTAAGCAGCTTCCCTTGCATTTGGAGGAGACTCGATGACGACTACATTTCAAAAACGCCAGAAAGAAATGAAGCGGCTGGACAAGCAACGTGCGAAAGCGGAACGCCGCGCCCAAAGAAAGCTCGAAAAGCGCGCGGAAAAAGACGCTCCAAGCGACAATATTGCTGTGGAGGACGTCAAGTCAGATCCGCAGGGCGTAGATCCGCAAGGCGGACCTGCTTAGCGGACGGTCTAGCTTTGCTCGTCCATGCGAAACGGGCTAAGCGCGCCCATTCATCCGCACTCTCTGATGCCCTTCCGCATCAACCCGCCATTTTTTGCCAAGACCTGACACAGTTCCGTTCCAAGGCTGAGTGGCTTAGGTCAAGACCCGGCCCTTATCTTTCCGCGAAAATAGTCGCTTACCCAGCGCGCACGCCTAACCAGGAATTAAGATCACATGACGCTAAAACGCTCTAGGTTAATAATCGTGTGGCCTGCTAATCATCCATAGAGTTCACCATGCTGCCCGTCTCCGAAGCCCAGAGAGGAAGTCCTAATTGAGATCGAACAGTCCAACGTATGATCTGGCTCGAGGTAATTGCGCATGCTGAAATCATTCCGGCACCGGTGCTTGGCTGTAGTTGTTCATTGTGCGGTATGGGCCGCGTGGCTTCTGGCTACACCGTTCTTCCCTGCTGCGTCCGCGCAGAATGAGCCTGTGCGCGTCATTCCTTTCGGCGGGCACCCGGACGATTGTGACCTCGGCGCAGGAGGCCTAGCCGCCAAGTATGCAGGGCTCGGTTTTAAGGTGAAGTTCGTGTCGCTAACCAACGGTGACGCAGGCCACCAGACTCAAGGGGGAGAAGAACTCGCCAAGCGCCGCCGCGCAGAAGCGCAGGAAGCCGGCCGACGCATCGACATCGAATACGAGGTGCTCGACAACCATGATGGCAAGCTCTTGCCTACGCTAGATGTCCGCGAGCAAGTCATCCGCGAGATCCGTCAGTGGAAGGCGGACGTCGTGATTGGGCCACGCCCCAACGACTGTCATCCGGACCACCGATACACGGGTGTTTTGGTGCAGGACGCTGCGTACATGGTCATCGTGCCCAACATCGTTAAAGATACCCCGCCCCTGCCTCGGAACCCCTTATTTCTGTACTACAGCGACCGCTTCACGAGGCCGCGGCCGTTCCGGCCAGATATTGTGGTATCGATCGCGTGCGGTTTTGCTCCGCAACGGAGCGAGGTCAAGCCTACCTCGGCTGCTCTGACTTGGTCGGAACGTTAGGGGGCACATGGGGACTGGCAAGTTTGATGCAATTTCGCCCAGCAGCTTTCGCTTTATAGAGGGCCGCATCCACTTCTCGAAGAAGTTCTTCGACTGGCCGAACTCCCCAATCCCTGCTTGAGAGAACACCTAGACTCATGGTGACAGGAATTGGGCCTTGTATTGTTTGCACAGGCACGCTGGCAATCGCTCGACGAATCTCCTCAGCTCGCAGAAGCGAGGACGAAGCGTCACAGTTGTTCAGCACGACGAGGAACTCTTCCCCTCCATATCGTCCCACAAAGTCGTACGGACGCACCGACGCAAGCATACGGCGGGCAATCTCCCTTAGTACTTCGTCTCCCATGAGATGCCCGCGCGTGTCGTTTATGCTCTTGAAGTGATCCACATCTCCCATTAAAACCGTGGTGCAACCATCTTCACGACGCGTGCGGGAAAGCTCGCGGGACAGCAGATCCAAGATCACACCACGGTTCAAAAGACCTGTCAGCGGATCGTATGTTGCCTTGAACCGCATTTCTTCTCGCGCTTCGACCAGCTTGTCTTCCAGCTGCAGTATCCTCAGCCCGGTGCGCAGCCGGGCCGTCAGTTCCGCAGGATCGAATGGCTTAATCAAGTAGTCGTCTGCTCCGGACTCCAGCCCCTCGACGATATCTCTTTTCGATTCCTTGGATGTGAGAAGGACCATATGCACATAAGGCTGCTCGCGTTTTTGGCGGACCTCGCGGCAGACTGCCGGCCCATCCAGCTCTGGCATAACCCAGTCCAGCAGCGCGAGACGTGGTCCATCCTGTCGACACAAGTTTTCGGCAGCTAGCCGCCCGTTCTCGACGGCGATGACTGCGTATCCGGCGCGCTCGAGAGTCGCCACCAGAAGGCGACGGGAGAGCACGTCGTCATCCGCCACAAGAATCATCATGGGTGGATCTTCGCGGTATATGCTTCCAGTTCGGTCATGAGCTTTGCAACCTCGCTCTCAAAAATCGCAACGGCACTGCCCAATGTCGTCGTGTCACCCGAGCGCCCTATTTGCTCCAGGCGGCCTGCAGCGGCGGCGGCTCGCGTGGCGGCGAGATGCAAAAGCATCCCTTTCAACGTGTGACCTAAGTTTTCGACGGCCTTCACGTCTACTTGAGCAACAGCTTCACGCAGTAAGGGGATGTTGCGCGGAATCTCAGCCTTGCAGATACCGATCACCTCGCGCAATAACTCGGAATCGTTGTCCACCCGTTCGAGCAGTTCAGAAAGATTGAAGACAGATTCCGGAGAAAGCTCGTCTGGCTGCCTCATGTAACCCTCATTGATCCGACCATAAGTTCCGATTGGCCGACTACAGGCCCAGGTGAAGATGGCGTCAGCCGTGGCGCGCAGGACGCGCAGACCCTGCGCAGTCCACCCCGGCTTCCATTAGAGTTTCTCTACTTCTGTCCCGCCTCGATCGGCGTTTACGTTCTTGGGGACTTTTGCGTTCTCGGGGAGATGACGTTCCAGCGCTTCGGTCAAATCTGCCTTTCGTATGGGCTTGGATACGTAGTCATCCATTCCCGCATCGAGGCATCGTTTCCGGTCGCCTTGCATGGCGTTCGCTGTCATGGCGATGATTGGGCGGTGAACGCCTGAACCCTCGCGCCTGCGAATCTCCTGTGTGGCTTCAAAGCCATCCATTTCCGGCATCTGACAATCCATGAAGATCACGTCGTAGGGAAGGAGACCGACCATCTCGACTGCCTTCCGGCCATTGGCGGCGACATCCACGCGGCAGCCCAGCTTTTCGAGCAGCCGAGCCGCAATCATCTGATTGACGACGTTGTCTTCGACGATCAGAACACGCGCGCGGAAAATCGGCTCGGCGGGCTCGGCAGGGAAAATCGCCGCAGGGCCCTCCGCCGCGGGGTGACGAGTGACGAAGTGCGCCGACGGGGCGCGCTTCTGGTTGCCCCACACGGTGATAAGCGCATTCAGAAGCTGGGATGCACGCGCTGGTTTGGTGAGGTAGGCCGAAAAACCGGCCTCCTTCATGCGGGTGGCGTCGCCTCGGATACTGATGGAGGTAAGCAGCACTAACGCGGTATTCTTCACCTTCGCGTCGGCCTTGATCGTGCGGGCGAGATTCTCGCCATCCATGGCGGGCATCTGCTGGTCAAGAATCGCGATGTGGTAAGGGTCGCCAACGGACTGCGCGGCACGCAATAGGTTCAGAGCGTCTTCGGCGGAGCTGCTCGAATCGTTGCGGAGGCCCCAGCTATTGAGTCTTTCGCGGAGGACAAAAAGATTCGTCGGATTATCGTCCACGCCCAGCACGCGGACGCCGGTCATATCCATATCGATTGGCGGCGTGTCCGGAGCGGCTAGATCGACGGGAAGGGACAGAGTGAACCAGAATCGAGAGCCCTCCCCGACTTTGCTCTCGACGTCCATTTTGCCGCCCATCAGCTCAACCAACTGCTTCGAAATCGACAGGCCGAGTCCCGTACCACCGTACTTACGGGTCGTGGAAGCATCGGCCTGCGTAAAGCGTTCGAAGATGTGGTCCAGCTTGCTGGCAGGAATGCCGATGCCGGTGTCCGCGACCGAAAAGCGAAGGCGGACCTGCTCGCCGGTGCGCTCCTCGCATTCCACGCTCAGGTAAACGTGTCCCTTGGTCGTGAACTTGACGGCGTTGCCGGAAAGGTTGATGAGAATCTGCCGGATGCGCCCCGGGTCGCCGACAACGCGAGAAGGCGTATCGGGTGAAAATCGCAGAATGAGGTCGAGCCCCTTCTGCTGCGCCTTCGAGGCCATGAGTTCAGCCATATCTTCGACTGCCAGCCGGAGGTCGAAGGGGATGGGCTCCACGGTCATTTTACCCGCTTCGATCTTCGAGACATCGAGGATGTCGTCGATGATCGAGAGCAACGCGTCAGCGGAACGACGCACGATCTCGGCGTATTCGCGCTGTTCGGCGTTGAGAGGAGTATCGAGAAGAAGGCCGGCCATGCCGATTATGCCGTTCATCGGCGTGCGGATCTCGTGGCTCATCACGGCCAGGAACTCACCCTTGGCGGTGTTGGCAGCTTCCGCGCCTTCTTTGGCCTTGTGAAGCTCGTGGCGCGACAGTTCGAGCGCCTCCAACATGCGGTTTATCCCCGCGCCGAGGCCGGCAATTTCGTCGCGGCCTTCTTGGGGGATGCGCTCGGAAAGGTCACCGCTGGCGCCAATGGCGGCTACGCTCGCGCTCAGCCGGATGACACGCGACTGAACTAACGTTTCCATCAGTAGCATGGTCACTAGACCGAACACGAATCCCGCTATGAGCAACGACACCAGGAAATGGAACAGGCTGGCTTCTCCCTGCTGCATTATTTTTCTAGGCATCACTGCCCGCAGAATCAGATCGTCTTTCCCATAGATATCTTCGATCAGTCCATATCCGGCGATATCCTTGGAATTGAGCGGGCGGAGCAAGGTAGGCGAGGATGCGGTGAGCGCGGCGCGCGCGGATTCAACGTCGCTCGGCAACCCGGTTGCATCGAGGCGGTGCACTGTCAACGAGAGGTGGGAGATGCCGGCGAGGCGCGCGATCTCCGCGGCATCCAGACTGCGTCCCGCCACGAACGTGCCCCGAATTGGGCCCCGGCTTTGGCTGTCGATAATGGGCTGCGAATCAATCAGCACTGCGCCGGAGGCAAGCAGCGCTATTCCCAGCACCTTGCTCCCGGGATGTGCGTGGCGCATCAGCAGCGAGCCGGGTGCAAGATGCGCCCGGAGACCTTGAGGAATTTCCGTCTCTTTTCCCCCCGCAGGGTTATAGGCCTTCGCAAACACCTGCCGGCCATAGGGATCGAAGATCAGAACGAAGTCAATCCGCAAACGCGGAAACCACGGATCGGGGAATTCGCTCGTCGGAAGGTTGGGATTCTTGCCCTCAAGGAATGCGCAGGTGTCGTCCCACGCGGCGTAATCACTAGTGGTGTGGTCGAGTGTGGAGAGGTCGTCGGCCAAAACAGCAGTGGCGCGTGCGAGGTTCTGGCGCGTGTCATCCGCTTCGAGCGTTGCAAAACTGTGCATCATAGAAACGCGCGCCACCGAGTACAGGATCGCGACCAGGCTCACCAGGGAGAGAGCGACGCTCAGCAGCGTTCTTGTGCGCAATTTCATCGGTTTAATTAGTCCCTCTGCGTGCATTGACCATATGCCGATTCCCGTCGCCGATAAAACTCGTCGTTTCCTCCACAGTTGATTACGCAACTGCAGGTTTCGGACTCTCGCTTTGGTTGAGGATTCCTGTCCGTACGTCCAAATCTACCGCCTGCGGGAGTGGTCCCAGAGTCTTATATCCGGGAGATCATTCAGCCCTCTCGCTAATGAGAAACGCTCGACTGTTTGCTTCCTAGCACACCCCGAATCGCTTGACTCAGACTCTTCGCGCTGTATGGCTTTTGCAGAACCGTCGCACCCTTCTTGACCAGCGAAGTCAAAGATGCTGCCTCAGCCGTATATCCAGTGGCAAAGACAACTGCAAGGTTGGGCCGAATCGCGGACATGTTTGAGTACGCGTCAGGACCGCTAAGGCCAGGCATTACCACATCCAGAATGACCAGATCTATCCGATCCGAATTAGTCTTGAAAAGCTCGACCGCTTCTGTCCCATTCGTTGCGAGGACAACACGATAGCCAAGCGCTTCCAATGTTTCCTGCGCCAACTCGCGAAGGCCTTCGTGATCTTCCGCCAATAAAATGGTTTCGGTGCCCTCCGCTGGCCCTTCATCAGAGTCTGCCTTAGCCGGGTCCGGTGCGCCGTGATCGCTCGGGAGATAAACACGAAACGTTGTTCCCTTTCCCGGTTCGCTGTATACGTTGATAAACCCACCGTGCTGCTTTACGATGCCAAACACGGTTGCTAAACCGAGCCCGGTGCCCTTGCCAACCTCTTTGGTGGTGAAGAAAGGTTCGAAGATGCGCTCGATCGTCGCCGCGTCCATCCCGATGCCTGTGTCGGACACCGAGAGCAAAACATAACTGCCCGGCCGTACGAAGGCGTGAAGGCGGTAATACTCTTCGTCGAGATCAGCGTTTTGAGTCTCGATGATTAGTCGTCCGCCTTTGGGCATCGCATCTCGGGCATTCAGACAGAGATTCATCAGCACCTGGTCGATCTGAACGGGGTCCGCAACTGTGACGCGAAGATTCGGCGCGGGAACAAGCCGAACCTCCACGTCTGCTCCTATCACTTTTCGCAGGAGGCTGGTTCCTTCCTCGATCAAGCCGTTTAGATCAATCCTTCGCGGCTGCAGAACCTGTTGTCGCGCAAATGCGAGAAGCTGGGAGGTCAGTCCGGCAGTCCGCTGGCTTTGAGCGCATATCTTTTTGAGACGTTCCTGCAGACGCGTACCTGGTTGTGCCTCCTGTAGGGCCAGATCCGCCCAGCCCATGATTGCTCCGATTGCGTTGTTAAAGTCATGAGCAATGCCGCCAGCCAGCCGTCCGATAGCTTCGAACTTCTGGAGCTGTTGCACTTGACGTTCCAGGAGCTTGCGTTGCCGACGCTCTTCCACCTCGCGGAGCTCACGTTGCACGGCCGGAACGAGGCGCTTCAAATTGGTTTTCATGACGTAATCTTGTGCGCCGTCTTTGAGCGCGGCCACCGCGGCTTCTTCGCCCATGGTTCCGGAAACAAAGATGAACGGCACCTCGGATTCCTTTTGCCTCAAAAGTTTCAAAGCGGCGGCACCTGAGAAATGGGGCATCGAATGATCGGAGATAACCATATCCCATTTTTCTTTATTCAATGCAGAGCTCATGGCAGCAGGAGTATCCACGCGCTCGTAGTTCACGTCGTAGCCACCGCGTCGTAGTTCGCGGACAAGCAAAGCGGCGTCATCTTCCGAATCCTCAATCATCAGTACGCGAAGCGGAACACCCATCTGTTATCTCCGGGCCGGGGGAGCTTCATTAAGAATCAGCCAATACAAGCCAAGCTGTCGAGCAGCCTCCATGAACTGCGTGAAGTCAACAGGCTTGCGGACGTAACTATTTGCGCCCAGTCCGTAGCCGTCGATCCGGTCCTGCTCTTCGTTCGAAGAGGTCAGGATCACGACCGGGAGGAGCTTAGTGCGCTTATCCGCACGCACTCGCCGCAAGACTTCCAAACCCTCTACCTTCGGAAGCTTCAAATCCAACAGCACTACTTGCGGCAGAACGTCTGTGTTCCGGCCAGCGTATTTGCCGGTACCGAAGAGATAATCGAGCGCTTCCGCGCCATCATGCGCGACGACCACCTGGTTCTTGATATTGTTCTTCTTCAAAGCCCGCAGCGTCAGCGCTTCGTCGTCCGGGCTGTCCTCGACCAATAAAATCGACCTGTTCTCCATCCCATTCCCTCCCGAGTTGAATGCGTCACAAGGTAAAGTAAAACGTCGCGCCCTTCTCCACGGCTCCTTCCGCCCAGATCTTCCCGCCGTGCCTGTGAATGATTCGCTGCACCGTGGCCAAGCCGATCCCGGTACCAGGGAATTCCGTCACCCCATGAAGCCTCTGGAAGGCGCCAAACAGCCGGTTGGCGTATGCAGGATCAAATCCGGCGCCGTTGTCGCGAACGTAATAGGCCGAGTTCCCGTTCTGATGTGTTTTGCCGAATTCAACGCAGGCGGAACTCATCTTCGAGGTGAACTTACAAGCGTTTCCAATAAGGTTTTCGAGGACGACCCGCACCAGACGAGCGTCTGCTTTCGCCTCGAGGTGATCTTCGATTCGGAAGTCTATCCGCCGCTCCGGCTGAACTTCCTGGAGACCTTGGGCGACTGAACGAGCAAGGGTGCTGAGGTTGACGATTTCCTTACGAATCTCGGCCCGTGTCATACGGGACAGATTCAGGAGGTCGTCAATCAACACTCCCATCCGCTGAGTTGCGGCTCGGATGCGTTGAAGATCATTTTTTCCTTCCTCATCGAGCCGATCGGCATAGTCCTCGAGCAGGGCTAGGCTGAAGCCATCAATACTGCGAAGCGGCGCGCGCAAGTCGTGCGAGACGGAATAGGAGAATGCTTCCAACTCTTTGTTGGCAGCAGCGAGCTGCGCAGTGCGCTCCTCAACGCGCTGCTCCAACTCATCGTGAGCCTGGTGCAAAGCCCCGTCGCGCTCCTGAATCTGCCCCAACATCTCGTTGAACGCTGCGATGAGGACGTCGGGTTCGTCCCGTTTACCGGTTGGGGTCGCTCGCAGCGCATAGTTTTTCTCGCGAGAAACAATTCGCGCAACCTCGGCTAAATGCACGATGGGTTCAGCAACGGCGCGCTGGAATATCGACGCCACTAGGAGCGCGGCAATGAGAGATGCCGACAACACGACGGCAGCGATTCCCCCGTACCGCTTCAGGCGGCGGGTCATTTCCCGCAAGTCGGAACGGATGTAGACAGTGCCTGTCGGCTTTCCATCGAACACAATCGTGCGGACCAGCACCAGTTGCCCATCTTTGAACCAGTGGGTCTCGGTTTGACTCGCGGGAAGCTTCGGCAGGGTCAGGCTTTGGCCATGGGCATTGCGCCAATACGTGGCGAAAGGCCGTCCGTCGAGCGCGTAAATTCCAGCCGATAGGACGTTGGGCGCGGCTTTCAACGCCGACAACGTGTTCTCCGCTGCTTGTGGATCATTGAACAGCAGCGGTGAGACGCTATTGGACCCGGCCATTTGAGCCTGGATCGAGAGGTTGTACACCATGGCCTGTCGAAAAGTAACAAGATCGTAAGCAACAAACGCCGCACAGGCGATCAACAAGGCCGCGCCACTGACCAGCATGTTCATTCTGGTCAGTTTCTTGGTAATCGAGTAGTTCGCAACCCTGGGCATGGTCTGTCAATCTCCAGCCTGAGAACTCCTTTTCACGCTGATTGCCACTTTGAGCAGCTGCGAACTGAGGGTGAGGCCGGCATGCTGAGCGATCGCCAGGTTGACTTCGAAACGTACTCGGTTCGCCTCCGTAACGAACCGGATCATGCCCCCGCGCCGCGTGAACTGGGAGATGTCACTCACCGTCAAGACGCTTGTCTTGTCGAGCGTCGCCAGGATCTCTTTGAGCCGACTCTCCTCTGACGAACTGATGAACAGGATGCGGCAACTCGCCGCGTCTTGCGGTTTCGTGATGCGCGCAACCACTACCTTCTTGCCGTTGATGCTCTCACCCGCGATGGTCGCATCGAAGGTCGCGCCGAAAGGATCCTCGCCGAGTACGCAAATGCTGAAGTACTCGCTGGCGGCGGTGACTTTAGCGGGCCATTCAACGAATCTGCCGAAGTTATAGAGGTAGGCGGCCTTGACTTCGTATTCAGTCGGGTTTGATTGGGCATTCAGGCATGAGGAGCCAACGAGCACCCAGGCGAACAGCCGGACCGTGAATTGAAAAAAGCGGCATCGACGGCCACGAGTCACCCACCGTTGGCGGGCGCATTGGCGAACGTCAGCTCCACAGATCAGTTTCTCTCTCACCTTTGCCATGATTGCCAGGTTAGTTTGATGTAGGCGCTTCGCTCGATCCCGACAAGAGAACCGGGGTCACCCCCGAATTCTGGGTGATGAGGTTGAAACAAGTTCTGCCCCACGACTGACACGTCCAGAGATCGAGTGGCGTGCCAACTGAACCGCACGTCGGCCGTTGTGTAAGCTCGCACCAGTTGGGCAGGCAGGGAGCTCACGTAACGAAAAGTCTGATCGAATTCCAGCTTCTTGGGCAAATCCAGAGAAGATTGGATCGCGACCTGGTGATGGGGGCTTGACCCCTGGGTTGAATTTGCGGTTGAAGCGTCGAGGCTGCTCGCCTTTTTGTTTAAGGCGATGTGCAGGTAGGAATACGACCCTCGTAGCCGCCAAGTGCGTGTCGGCGTCCAATCCGGCGCGATTTCGAATCCAGCCGTGTTGCCAAGCAGCCCATTACGGAAGAAAAGCGGGATAACGGCGTGCGGCGGGGGCGGTGAGCTTTCAGCGAACGGCGCACCGGGCTCGATACTCAGGAGATTGTTATAGTTGTTGTAAAAGGCGGCGATGTCCACGTAGAACTTGGGGCCCACCAGGCTCCGGTATCCGGCTTCATAGCCAACCAGGCTTTCCGAGGAAAAGTTTCTGTCGCCGCTGATCCGGAAAAAAGTCAACGGACTCGGTGCCAATAATGCGGTGAGCTGGAGGTCCTCCTCGACGCGGGAGGGCGTGCGCACGGCGCGAGTGACGGCTCCCCACACGGTTTGCCGTGAACTGGGCGTCCACAGGAGCCGCACAGTCGGTTGGATCTCGAAGCCACTGTAGTTGTTATGTAGGAACTTAGACCCGATGGTTAGCGAAAGCTGGTCTCCAACGATAGGGATTTCATCCTGGATGAATGCGTTGTAAAGTTTGTCCGTATAGTGATTCGGCGTGAACACGACGGTGGACACAACCTCGGAAACATTGCCCGAACTCAGGCGCGCTCCGAGGCCCCATAGGAAGTCCTGCCGCCCCCGTAGAATCAGATGATGGACGAAATCGATGTCAAACGTATCTCGAGACTCGGCAAAGTTGGCTTGTTTCCGGTTCGTACGGTCGTAATAAGTTTGCAACTGAACGTTGGACCCTGAACCCAACTCGCGCTCCCAACGACCGAGCAAATTGCCTCCCGACAGCTCGGCATTCTGTTCCACGTTGGTCATAAACGGTGGAGAGTAACTCGTGATTCCCACGCGTTGTCCGGCATCGCCGTAGTAGATGTCGCCCTGAAGCGTTAGCCGGTCGCGATTGTGTGTATCCCAATCCGTCCTGAAGCCGGTTTGACCCATGCGCCAGTCATCGAACTGTTTGTGATCGGGATGAAACTCGGGGCCCCGGGTGAAAGCCTTCCCGTAGATACGGTAGTTAAGACCCTTGCTGTTGCCGGCACCGTACCGGAAATTGACGAAGCCTTGATCGACATTTCCGCCGCCGGTGGATACCAACGTTCCATGGGTCTCTTGAGCTCTTTTGGTGATGATATTGATCACCGCGTTGACGGCATTCGCTCCCCAGATGGTACCGCCGGGGCCTCGGATGATTTCGATGCGGTCGATATCCTCAAGCAGTGTGTCCTGGACCTGCCAATAAACGCCGGCGAACAGAGGCGTGTAAACGCTCCGGCCGTCGATTAGCACGAGTACTGATCGGGAGAGCGTGCTCTCGAATCCGCGCACACCCAGGGACCACGTGTTGGAGTCGACCCGTGCGACTTCAACACCAGGCGCCATGCGGAGGGCTTCCGGGATGCTTGTGGCCCCGGAACGCCGGATGTCCTCCTGGGTGATGACGTAGATCGCTGCCGGAGTTCGAGTGGCCTTCACAGGCACCTTAGACGCTGTTGTAACCTCGATCTGGCCGAGGTCTTCCAGGCTCACGTGCGTGAGGCGTTGTGCGGCTTTTGGGTTCGTCTGGGCGGAATCACCATGGCTCTCAGTGACCAAGCCGCTCAGCAACATCAAGGACGTTGCGATGCTGACCATCGCACTCCGCCAGATAGATCTCGCCATGAGCCGCGACCACCCTTCATAAAAATCGTACCAGCCCCATCTGGGTGGTCGAGGTCAGCTCTTTCGCCCTTCCCCTCAAGAGTAACTATTGATGTATTGGCAACAGCTCGCTATCACGCCAAACGATACCCTCTCAATTGGAACCAATGTTCCGAATGGAACACGAGCAGTCGCTTGAAGTGTTGATATGAAAGAAGGTTGGTAGGGGCGGTGGGGATCGAAAATCGCATCTACTTTCACAAGTCCTGAGTTGTCAAAGGCGTAGCACCGCTGCCCCTCTTCCAATTGGTGTCAAATGGTGTCAAGTTCTGAGGTCTACAAACACGGCTCCCTGCGCGCCCCAACTCACAGAACGGGCTGAGGCAAAAGTCATGAGTTCAGGAGATTTTGGTGTCGTATGATTTAAGATAGTTTGCGACTGTGAATTATCCTGAGTTTGGAAATCCGAGATTGCGCATAGAGCCCTTCAAGGTAGCGGTCGCTGAGCAGGTCCTCTCAGATCTTAAGACACGCATTCGGAACACGCGTTGGCCTGATAGCGCACCTGGCGCTCCATGGTCGCAGGGGACGGATCTCGAATGGCTGCGGAGTTTGATGGACTATTGGGCCGAGGAATTCGACTGGCGCGCTCAGGAGCAAAGACTCGGGGAACTCGCGCAGTTCCGCATCGAGATAGATGGCGTTCGGATCCACTTCGTCCATGCACGAGCGCGAGGCGGTCGCGGGATTCCGCTGATACTAACTCACGGTTGGCCCAGCGCGTTCTTCGAGTACCTTCCGCTCGTGCCACTACTCACGGATCCGGTCCGACACGGCATCGACGGCCCCGCATTCGACCTTGTCATCCCATCGCTACCGGGCTACGGTTTCTCAGACCGCCCGAGGCGTGCCGGTGTGAATTATCGATATGTGTCGGCACTTTGGCACCGACTCATGACCGAACTCGAATATGAGCGTTATGGGTCTGGCGGTGGCGACTTTGGCGCCGGTGTTGCCACGCTGACGGCACTCGACAGGCCAGATTCAATCATCGGAATCCACCTGACCAACCTGGAGCTTGCCCCTTACATTGGTCCCGGATCACGGGCGTTATCGCCCGCGGAAAAAGCGTATATCCGGACTTCCGACCTGTGGTGGCAATCTGAAGGCGGCTACAAAGCGATCCAGTCAACAAGACCGCAGACACTCGGGTATTCACTCAACGACTCTCCAGCCGGACTGGCCGCATGGATTGCTGAGAAATGGAGATCTTGGAGTGACTGTCATGGCGACCTCGAAGGGCGCATTCCACGTGATTTTTTGCTGACGCTCCTGACTCTGTACTGGGTCACTGGAACAATCACGAGTTCTATTCGCGACTATTTCGATAACCGCTGGCACGGGATTACGCTTGGATCGGAAGACTTCGTCCGCTCGCCCACTGCCATCGCCAACTTCACATCTCAATACGCCTTCGCAGGAGATGCACCGCGCGAGTGGGCTGAGCGCCTATATAACATCCAGCGGTGGACACCAATGGAGCGCGGTGGGCATTTCGCACCCACAGAAGAACCAGTGGCTCTCGCCCGCGACATTGCAGCGTTTTTCGCAAGTTTGATTTAGGAGACAAAGGCGAGGGAGTTGCTGAAGCCGTCCACAGCCAAGGTGATGAAGTCGCATCTGCGTTTCCACCTTGTCCCGGAGTCCGGCCCTATACGGCTGGACGAAATCGGGCAGGAGCAGGTGCAGGCTTTCGTCGGTAAGCTGGCGAAGGGACGGAGTCGGCACACGATTCTGAATGTTCTCGGCACTCTCGCTTCTGTTCTCAAGATGGCGCGAAGGTGGGGCTACGCTGTGGCGGGATTCACGCAAAGTGATCTCGTCATTCCGTGTTCAAAGCCGGCCAAACCCGGACGGTTTTTCACGGCGGAGCACATGCGCTCGATCCTCGCACTTGCTTCGGAGCCTTGGCACACGATCTTCGCGTTTGCAGCGATGACGGGGCTTAGGCCGGGCGAAGTTCTCGGACTCTCGATTGACGATCTGGATTTCGAGCAACGGTTGATTTTTGTCCGGCGGTCAGCATGGTTACAGGCATCTAATCTTGCCAAAGAGCACGCGGAGTGTGGCAACGGTGCTTATGCCTGGGCCGCTGGCCGAAGTGTTGACAAACTACCTAGCGTCGTGGCGTCCCAATGAAGAGCCGCTGCTGTTCTCAAATCGCCGAGGCAATCCCTACAGCGAGAACAAAGTCGTTCAGAAAAGGCTCTGGCCAATTCTGGACACTCTCTCAATTCCGCGCTGTGGGATGCACGCATTCCGTCACGCTCACGGAAGCTTGCTGCATTCGAGTGGGGCATCGTTGAAAGTTGCTCAGACTCAGTTGCGGCATGCCGACGCGAGCACTACGTCGCACTATTACCTGCATGTGCTTGGATCAGAGCAGCGCGATGCAGCGGAGAAAGTGGCGTTGCAGTTGCTGCCAGATGTGGCCAAGTCTGAAAGGAAGTCGGT